>Ga0209542_10012082_pt1 | contig 15191 bp, 18 predicted proteins | sample RifCSPhighO2_01_FD_184028 | JGI IMG/M metagenome (GOLD analysis project Ga0209542, IMG submission 184028) | Soil microbial communities from Rifle, Colorado - Rifle CSP2_plank highO2_0.1 (SPAdes) (version 2) | ecosystem: Environmental > Terrestrial > Deep subsurface > Rock core/Sediment ...
AGGATTATTAAGTTTGTTTCTTCAGTTCGTTTCTTTTCTCGAATCTTTGGTGTTGAGTGTGTGTTTGAAAAAATCCACGTGTCTGTGGCTATTCGGTTTGTCTTCAATTTTGCATTTCGTTATTCAAAGAAAGAAGGAATTACTGAACTCAAGCTCGAAAAATTTGCCACGCCCATTCTTGCAATCGGCACAACGTGGCAAGCTCTTACTTCTTCGACCAAATGGTTTGACGGGGTGGGGATTCAAGATGCGCTCGGTGCTTCATACATCATAGCGCCACACGGAGAGGGGAGACTCTCATACATTAGAGCTCGAGAGCTGGATGGAATGAGGCCTGTAACAGCTCGTGGCGGTGAACGTTTCATTACGGTTGTTGCTGCCGATCGAAAAGGTGAACTGTACCGGCTCGAGTTCACATTCGACAAGGAGTATGTAAGTTATAAGCTTACCCGTGAAGAGGTTGATACCCCTGAACTCGTGCTCGCAATCCTCCCTAAAGGAGTTGTGGCAACTATACAAAAAGATGGTGAACTTAAGATCTTTGTTCCTTGTGCGACAGAGCGACTTATCGCGGACCGAACTATTTCGACGGATGAGCCATTTTTCGCTTGGGGAAACATTGTTGTGCTTGTACGTGGCGGAAACGCATGGAAAATCACAGTTGCCTAATGTAACTCAAACAATAGTTAGGACATTTCGAGAGGAGAACTTCGTGTTCTCCTCTTTTCTTATGTTAAAATGACACGGAAGAGACTTAAATTTTATGTTATACGAAATCATTGTTGTATTTCGGGTTTGTATTGCCGCGGTGCTCGGGTTTATTGTCGGCGCTGAACGGAAAAGAAAAAAGTACGGCGCGAGTGGGCGGACATATTCACTCGTGGCAATTGGCGCGGCGGGAGCAGTCGCCACGCTCGCGCCGTATTTTCCAAATGGCGAAGCGACAATTATTGGAGGAGTTTTGACCAGTATTGGTTTTCTCGGCGCGGGACTTATCATTAAACAAAACACCGAAGGAGCCTCTGGTTTGACCACGGCCGCTAGTTTGTGGGCGACGGCGGTTATGGGTGTTATGGTTGGCAGCGGTCATTATTTTTCGGCTGCCGCCCTTTCCATTTTGGTGTTTCTTGTCCTATCAATCAATAGGTTTTGGCCGTTTCGGTATGAGACTAAAGAGCCTCTGGATAAAGGGCTTCCAAAATAATACCCTAGGTGCTATACTCTTCCCATTAGTTAAATAATAAAAACATGGCAAAAGAAAACTCTGCGTTTATGAAGCCTCTCAAAGTGAGCCCGGAGCTCGCGGCGATTGTCGGAGCCGGCCCGATGCCGCGCTCGGAAGTGGTGAAGAAGCTTTGGATGTATATTAAGGGCGATGAGTATGAGAATGATGCTGGGAAAAAAGGTAGTGATTTAAGAAAAGGTCCCACTTTGCAAGATTCAAAGAATAAGCGAAATATTAATGCCGACGAAGCCTTAAAGAAGGTTTTTGATGGCAAAGCGGTGGTCAACATGTTTGAAATGACCAAGCTTGTTTCCAAACATCTCTCATAAATCTAGAGAATGGAGATTAGAGAATAGAAAACAGCCGCGAGCAAAGCCCGCGGCTGTTTTCTATTTGGCAGTTAAAGTAATAATTTAGCATATGCTTGCTATCGCCGGTATATGCTAAATGTAAGTATGTAATAAGTTATACAGTAGAGAAAATTTCCTCGCAGCTGTTTTCTAATTTGATATACTATAGGAGTTATGAATCCCAAAATTCTTGCTTTTCTCGAAAAAGAAAGAGTCTGCGTCCTTTCCGGAATTATTCCGAAAGGAGGGTCTCACTCCTCGACAGTGCATTACTCTCATGGGGTGAATCCACTTCGATTTTTTTTCCAAACGTGGGATGAATCCATGAAGGTCGAAGCTTTACAAAAAGGAACTGATAAGAGGGCGAGCGTTGTTGTTGGTTTTAGTGAGCAGGACAACTTGACGCTTCAGATGCGGGGCGCTCTCCGAGTTGTTTCCTCTCCGGAGGAGCTCGAGGCTGTTTACAAAATTCACTTCAAAAAACATCCATTTGCGGAGAAGTATAAAAATGAACATACGGTGGTTATTGAGTTTACGCCAACATGGTGGCGGTATACCGATTTTAATACGACCCCGGAGACAATCATTGATATGGAGTAAACTTCGAGACGCCATTCTGTAAAATGAGTGTTGTTTTTCTGACTACATGTAGGTAAAATTCTTTACATGAACAAAACTTTTGCATATATTATCCTCTAGCGGTTCGGTGATATCTAAGTAAGTAGAGATGACGAAAAGGTTAAAATTTAAAGACGCGCTGGCGAGACTCATTATCGCGGGTCAAAAAGACTCCACGTGGAGGCTTTTTGACGACAAGCATTTAGCGGAAGGGGATGTGGTTGAATGTGTGAATGCCGACACCGGAGAAAAATTTGCCGAGGCGGTGCTCACAAAAGTGTATGAAAAGAAAATCGGCGAACTCGATGAGTTTGATTTTGCTGGCCACGAAAAATTCGCGACAAATGAAGAGATGTACAGAACGTATCGAAGCTACTATGGTGATAGAGTTTCGTCGGAAACGGTGATTAAGATTGCCCGATTTCGTTTGGTCGATTGACCTAATGTCAAGGTTAAACCTTGACATTACCCTCTCTCACAAAAAGATTGACTTTCCGAAAAATTCTGTCAAAGTGTTTAAGGATATGAAAACCAAAGCACAAAAAACTACGGTGGCATTCGAAGAACTTCTCGAAGCTGCCCGCGAAGAAAGTTGGCAGTTTGTCGATGAAAATATCAGCGAATCTTATTTGACCGAGAAATATATTCGCTGGGCGCTCACCGAAGGGCTTTTCGATGCCGATCCAAACATCCGCGATCTCGCGGCGACAATCCTCAACATGTCTGATACCCCACTCAACCCACCTGACATAAAAACTCTCGAGGCAGTTCTCGAGGATGACCCTTATCACATCGTACGGTTTCGAGTGGCCATCGCTCTCTATAAAAGGAAGCGTCAAACCCCACTCGTCTTGCGGGTCATGGAGCAGGCCAAGAGCGACCCCGATGTTGGGGAACTCGTTCGTCGATATTTCATTTAAGGTTCTTGTTGGCTGGATTTTAAGGAGGTGTCACAGTTGGCGCCTCTTTTTATCTAACGACGGCAGCTCTGTTTATTTAATTTACAATTTAACTGAGTTCTTCTATAATAGTCATTATACAAATACACTATATTTTTATTTATTTTCGTTACATAAAGATGGGATTTTTTAATAAACTTGGCAAGGCGCTCGCGCAACAAGCAACAGGAATTGAACTTATGTATCAGGGTGGTCATCCACAGATGACGAGTTTGCATAAAGTTTTTGTTAACGCGGACGAAAGTGGCATTCAAATATCCGGAGGTCTTCGCACGTTGATCACCATTCCTTTTTCCGACATTAAAAATGTCGAGTTGGAACGAGCGAGCAAAAGAAGTTTGGGCAAAGGAGCCGCCGGCGCGCTCATTGGCGGCGCGCTAACCGGAGGCATTGGTCTTATTGCCGGAGCCGCGATAGGCGGACGAAAAAAAGATGACAGTACCCATTGTCCTTAGCGTGAAGTATGGAGACGCCACGGTGAGCATGCTTTTTGGCGGGGATAAGATTGAAAGGAAATACGCGAAATTCGCGGGGTTAATTAAGAAATGATGGAAATGAATTACACTAAGCACAAGAGGTTTGGCAACATACGATTTCTCAGTCTCATTTTGTTGTGTTTAGCTTTTCCTGTTCATGCCGCGACAAATGCAAACATAAAAACGGAGCTTGCGGCACTTGAGAGCGATCTCATACGGCAAGGGAAACCGACCGACCCGATAACAAAATTATTAGGATCCGGTTCTTCCAGCCTGACGGATGAACTACGGGCGTTTTTCTTTGAGCTCGAGAAAGATCAATTACCAATGAGACAAATGAGAGCCTATTATGATAACGCTGGAAAACAATATGACAGCGCGAATGAAAAATTACTTGATGGACTTGCGGCATACAACACAGGCGATCAAAAAATGGCGGAAAAGCACCTAGTGCAGGCCAAGGCAATCATTCAATTGATGAGACAAGATATTGAGTTGGGAGTATCTTTGTACCCGGAAGTTATCAGAGTCTCAAACACTTTATTTATTACGAATGCCGCCAAAACACCTCTCAAATGGACAAGTGGAGTTATTTCATTTCTCGTGCCTGTTTCTGACAGTTTGACGCATTTTGCCGCGAATCCTGATACCACGCTCAATTCTGAAATACGAAATTTGGCCGTGGCAGAATTTCTACAAACCGTAAGCCTCGGGGCTTCAAAGTACCTCGTGGAAGATTCAGTTAATAAAACAGTTGGTCAGTCGTTTGTCTGGAAGAGTCTCGGGGTTGCGCAAAAGGAGGAAATAAAACAGGACATAATGCGACGTATCGCGGAAGACTCTAACATTCTCGCGGATTCGGCGCTTGTCGATCCCGTTACGGCCTACGTGGAAAAGGTGATGAATGAGGCTCTTGTCTCTCAAGCGGCGCCAACCACGCAAGATCAGAAAAGCCCAAAAAATGCTGGATTTTTCTCTGGCTTGTGGCAAATCATTACCAAACCATTTAAATTTTTGGGTAATATTGCAAAAGGTATATTCACCAAAAACGATTCGACTACAGAACTACCTGATCAATCACTCGAAGCTGAGAAAAACATTTCGAAGGAAAATCCTGTCGAACCAATCGCGTCGCCGAAACCAGCGTCGAGTGCCGTTAAGGAACAAAAATCACAGCCGCCAGCCACGAAACCTATTGAACAGAAAGCCGCGACCACGCCCAAAACAAAAGTCATTCCGGGCAAAATTATTGCTTACGTTACTGATCAGTATGGAAATGAATATGGCGGACCGTATTATGGTTTTAGTCCGGAAACTTTGCAAAGTCTACGAAAATCATACGGTGATAACTATAAACCGAGCGGCGTAGGAAGTGCCAATTTTGAGCTCTTTGATGCTTTAGGGGAGCGTATTGCGACTGGTTATATTTTTATAAAGAACGGTTATCTTGAAACTCCAGAATTGCCCCCGGGTAAGTATACGCTTATTGTTCCCGTGAGAGATTCTGCTTTTTACCAAACACCAGTTACGAAAGTAGTTGAACTTCCAGCCGAGGGTATTAATCTCGGCACCGTGAAAGTAATGCAATGGGGAGTGGCAAGAATTAAGGTTACTAACGAAGTCGGTACGGGTCTTGATGCGAGGATAATGTTAAAAAAATGTGAGATTACTGACGAGTATGTAAAAGAGCAAGACGCAAACCGTTATCCTAAAAATGCTCCAAGTAAATGCGCGTGGCTTGGAAATAATAATGTGCCGTGGAGTGTGGGACACGATGGGAAAATAGGAGTGTATCCGTCAGGAAATTACGCGGTTGAAATTTCGGCCTATGGTTATACTCCAACTGAGAAATCTTTTTCAGTAAATAACCGCGATATCGATTTGGGTACTGTTGTGTTAAAAAAGCAGTAAAAGATTGAGCCTAAGTTTACTTTAAATAGTTGAGGGTGGTTACTTATTTGAACATAAACCTTTCTGATTGAATTTCTTACTTTCCTCGTATAAAATGGATAGCGTAATTTGCAATTATGAAAAATAACGATTCTTTAAGAGCATGGCTCCTGACGTTACCTCCATCCTGCATGGTGTATCCAACATCAGCTATTGACCGCCTTAAATATCATTTTTGGCGCTTGTACACTCCGTGCCATCCGTTTCTTCGGGACACGCTTGTTAAGTTTCGGATTTTGTGGCACCGTGGCCGGCAAGGTTTTTTGATCGGTCGCGTGCCCGAAACGCACACCATCCAAGAATTCATATCATTTTTAGTCGAGCAGGGCTACGGCAACCATTTCGTGGCGTGGAAAGATGAAGGCGAGATAGCGGGACTTCGCTATGTCAAAGATTTTGTCTACCAATATCATATTCGGGTGTTTGAAGACGGCGAAGTTCGGGGTCATTATGAATATACGCCGGAGTGCTATCCAATTCTCCATTTTTTTGAAATAGACCAAGAAGATCGGCGCGAAGAGTTTTTCGCGCTTCTCGGTTCCCGTATTGTGCCGATAAAAACCTAGTGGACCAGCTTGTTTACAAAATGGAAGGCAAAGTTGTTGTTATTACAGGAAGTAGTCGGGGACTAGGCGCCGCGTTGGCGCGAGTGTTTGTTTCAAAAAAAGCACACGCGGTTATTTCTTCTCGGGATGGGGGTGAACTTAAAAAACTGGCGGATGAAATTGGGGCGACCGATTTTGTGGCGGATGTTCGAAGTGAAGCGGAGATGAATGAACTTGCTGATAAGATAGTTTCAAAATATGGAGCAATTGATTTTTGGATAAACAATGCTGGTGTTTGGTTGCCGCGCGCGTTAATCTTGGATGTTGATATGAAACGAGCGCGTGATTTATTTGACGTAAATGTCTTCGGTACTATCAATGGCTCGCGCGCGGCACTTCGGCAAATGAAAAAGCAAAAATGGGGCGTGATTGTGAACATTGTCTCAACTTCTGCCCTAGAGCCCCGGCCATATTCGGCGATTTACTCGGCGAGCAAGCATGCTGCCAAGGGTTTTACCGATTCGCTCCGCGAAGAAATTAAAGAGAACGGCATTTCGGTCGTCGGTATCTATCCGGGCGGCATAAAGACAAACATTTTTGACGAACATCAGCCGCCGGAATTTGCCGATTTCATGGAGCCAGATTTTGTGGCGGAGAAAATTGTAGAGCATTTGGAAAAAGATGTCCCTGAATCAGAGCTTGTTATCAAGCGTCCCGGGCAGATTTTAAAATGAGTCCCTCTTGCAGGCTTACCACTTAACATTTACTACCACATAAACAACATCCTTACAAACTTGAGAATGTAAGGATGTTGTTAAATAAAAAGCGGCGCTACTGCTTTCTTGAGCAGTAGCGCCGCCGAGATGACTTTTCAAATCTTTTCTTTCAGGTCTTCAAACGGCCTCCTATTCCATGTTGCCTCGATCAAGTATTGAACCGAGTAGATGCGGGGAACGAGCTGGCTCTCTAACTCAACAGCCATTTTGGCAATTTGGAGCACGCCGATAGCGTAGGCTCCTCGGCCGTTCACTTTTTCCGAGAGTTCAATGGTTACCTCGCCGCCTTCAAAGATAATCCAGTGGTAACCGTGTCCGTTCAGGTGCTCCCTCGGGATATCGAGATCGCGCCACTGTATCAATGGATCTCTTTTTGATTCGATCGATTCCTTAGGGAAATCTACTGCGCTCGCCATTTTAAGCGCCGTCGCGGGCACTGTCTTTTTGGTTTGCTGATGGGATTCACGAACCGAGGTAACTTTCATTCCCACGCGCTTTAGCTTGTTGGTGATTTGACCGAGAAGTGCCGTAAACTGAACGATCGGAAGCGCGAAGTTTGGTGCGTCAATCACGACAAAGTTAAGAGGCTCCGCTTGTTTCATGATTTCTTCCATCTTTCCCGATCCTTGGACGAGGACGAGGTTGTGTTCTCCGCACAGGCGGAAGATTTTTGGAAGTTCTCTTCCCGAACCGACGTGGATGACAACAGTTTGATCTGCGGGTTGTGTGAGCTGTATGTCGGGGACGAATCGGCGAAAGGCCTGATTTTCTTTGTCACATAAAGTTTCGATGGCGGTAGCCATGTTTCCTCTTCCGGCGACTATAATTTCCATTTGTCCTTTCGGTGTATGTGGTTTGTGTTGGTTAGCCAACAGGTTCAGTCTTTGCATACCTTAAGGAAACTTCAGTTATCTGTCAATATTTGTAACAAAAAAGAGCCGTTCCAACTTGCGTGGAACGGCTCTGGTTTCAATAGGTAGTTCTTGCTACCTCCCCTTTACGCTGCCAGCGGTTTGGGAGCGACACCGACGAACATGATACTACATTTAGACTTTTTTGTGCCAAGCGGTCAGTATTTTTCCTGACCACTCGGAGTTTCAATGATGACTTGGTTTGGTCCATCCTCTTCCTCAACAGCTCCGACTACTTTTGCGCTGATGTCGCATTCGTCCATTGCGATTTTCCTGATGTCATTGGCCACTTTCATGTCTGGAACAACCATCTCGAGCCGCCAGCCCATGTTGAAGACTTCATACATCTCTCGCCATGAGAGTTTCGAAACCTCCTGAATCATTTTGAAGACGGCTGGGACAGGAAATGGGCGGTATTTAACATAACGATTCCCCGACCTTCCAAACTTTCTGATCTTGGTTTGGCCGCCGCCGGAGCAGTGGATGATGCCGTGAATGTATCGGCGTGGCACTGCTTCCAGAATCATTTTGATAAGCGGCAGATAGGTGCGAGTCGGGGAGAGCAGTGCTCCTGCGATGGTGAAAGATCGATCTTCCGGAAGGCGATCCTCCAGTCTGTATTTTCCCCGATAGACCAGATCCCTGCTCATTTCCGGCGCGTATGTTTGCGTGAACTTGCGGTAGAATGGCGCAAGTGTTTCATGTCGTGCGTTCGTCAGGCCATTGGAGCCTATTCCCGAATTTTGTTCGGCTTCCCACCTTGCTTGGCCAGTTGAACTGAAACCAACGATGATATCACCCGGAACCACCCGGCTCGCGTCAATAACATCTTTTCGTTTCATGCGGACTGCGACGCTGGTGCCGACATCGAATGTTCGAACAAGATCTGGCACACTCGCGGTTTCGCCGCTCGCGAAATGGCAGTTGATGCGCCACACGCGGAGCATTGCGCAGAATTGTTCGGCGCTTTCGATGATCTCTTTGATCTCGTCTTTGATCTGGAAAGAATTGCGGCTGATCGTTTGGTCAACGAGAATGCCCTGGACCGCGCCGACACATCCGACATCATCCACGTTCATGACGAGCGCGTCGACTGGAATGCCCCGAAGATGACCGAGGTTGCCCGTTGTTCTCCACGCAAGGTAGGCGAGGGAGGCCTTCGTGCCCGCGGTGTCGGGATGCAGAATGTTGCAGTGGCTCGGGCTTCCGCCGAGAACATCTGGTAGGATTTTACAGAATGCCCCTGGGAAGAGGCCTTTGTCCAAACTACTGGTAGCTTTGTGGACGTCCTCTTTTTGAGATGAGACGCCGCGCCTCTCGTATGTCGAGAGTTTCTGTCTTTTTTTGTGCATACTGCCTTTTGGTTCGGGTAATTTGACGAGTGATCCAGACAAGGATGGAACACCTCTAAAAAAGGCGGTCCATCATAACTAAGAAAAAAGAGTCTAAATAAAGGGGGAAGCAAAAACTCATACTCGTACGAATATGAGTTTTTGTCTTTTCACGTTATCATTAATAGAAAAGATGAAAGGAAAATTTGTGATTGTTACCGGTCCGTCCGCTTCTGGCAAAACGAGGCTTGTTGATTTTTTGGTGTGGCAGGTTCCAGATTCCGCCAAACTGGTGACGGTAACAACAAGGCTTCCGCGCCCGGGAGAAAAAGACGGAGTGGATTATTTTTTTACAGATCGGCCAATTTTTGAAAAGAGGATGGCAGAGGGCGAATTTTTTGAGCATGCCGAAGTGTATGGCAATCTGTATGGATCGTCGAAGAAGGTGCTCTGGTCGTTTCGAGAGCGGTTTTCATTTGTTTTTGCCGTCATCGATGTTCAAGGCGCGCGAACTTTGAAAAATGCTGTGACGGAGGCTTTCGCGATTTTTCTTCGGCCGGAAAATTTTGCCGATATTACAAGGCGGCTTAAAGTGGAGAGGCGCGATATGACGGAGCGGGAATTTCAAGAGAGGGTTTTGGCCGCGGAGAAAGAGCTTTCGCTCGCAGAAAGTTTTGATGCTGTGATTATGAACAAGGAGGGTGATTTTGAAAGTACAGGTAAACAAGCACTCGACTTAATTAAAAACTTCCAGCGTTCGTAAAACTGTCAGATTTTTCTTTTTATAACGTCACTATGCGTATGGAATCAAAAAACACAATACTTTCGATAATTGGGGCAGTGGTGCTTATCGGCATTGTTATTTTAATTATCTTTAAGGGTGGATATATGGGAGGTAATAATCCTGAACCGGTGTATTGCGCGATGGATGCTAAACTTTGCCCGGATGGTTCGTATGTTGGCCGCGTGCCGCCTTCGTGCGCCTTCGCTGCGTGTCCGGGAGAGTCGGGTAATTCTTCTCAACCTCAAGAAATAAGTATTGAGTCACAGATTGGAAAAGAGGTAAGAGGACTTGGTGTTACGATTCTACCGCAGGCCGTCCTCGAAGACAGCCGTTGTCCAATTGATGTCGAATGTATTCAAGCTGGTACAGTTCGAGTGCGAACATTTTTAACCAGTGGTTTAGGCCAAGCAACACAGGTGTTCACTTTAGGAGAGCTAATCACAACTGAAGCGGAAATCATCGAGCTTGTAGGAGTTTTGCCGGTTGCCACATCAGGAAAAAAGATTGACCCAGCCGATTATCGCTTTACATTCAAAATAACCAAACGCTCCGCCTCCTCGACCTACCCGTTTGATGTCAAAGGTTAAATTAGAAAAGGTTCCATAAGAAAATCCACAAAAAAAGGACGGTTCCAAGTCGATTACAAATAAGGAACCGACCGGATGCTTATTTGTAATGAGCTTTTTAGCCCAAACAAGATTAAAAAAAATGAGAAAAGAAAAAAGGCAAACGCGCTACGCGTTTGCCTTTTGTGACGGTGATTTCTTCAGGCTACTATTTCGAGTCTTTCGTCCAAACCTTTCTGAACGAACGGCCATGCAATGGTGGCGTCCATCTTAAGCTCCGATGTTACCGCTTTCAAAAAGAACTTCCGCCAGCTCATGTTCTCTTCGTAGGTACAGCCGCCCATGCCGCCGTGCCACGGGAGTTGCGGATCCATCCTCGAAGCTGACGCGCTTCGACTTGAGCAAATCATCGTCAATCTTCTTAATAATGCCATTAAGTATACTGGGGAAGGTGGTTCAATCACTATTTCTGTCTCTCGCGAAAATGACAAGGTTTTAGTTTCCGTGCAAGATACTGGCGTTGGTATTTCTCCCGATATACTTTCGGGTATATTTAGGCATTCAATTTCAAAAAGTCGCGCTAGAAAGGGTCGTGGTTTTGGTGGATTGGGAATTGGACTTCAATTGGTAAAAAGTCTTGCTGAAGCTCACGGTGGTTCCGTTTCTGCCTACAGCGCGGGACTTGGAAAGGGCAGTCTTTTTAGCGTTTCTCTGCCGCTGCCACCAGCAGTATCTTTTAAGAAAAAAGAGGCGCCGCAGTCGGAGTATAAAAATGAAACCAGCTCTATTGACTTTAAAAAACATTATCCTCTTCAGTCCAAAGTTATGATAGTTGACGATAATGAAGATGCCGGCTGGTCACTTAGTCTTGCCCTTCAAAAGCTCGGTTGTACGACCTCTGTCTCAAACGATGGCGTGGCTGCCCTCCATTTATTTAAGAGTTTCTCTCCTGACATAGTCCTTCTTGATATTGGACTTCCCGGGATGGATGGATATGAAGTCGCGAGACAACTGCGAAAAAATAAGACGGAGAGGAAGGTTTTTATTGTGGCGGTTTCGGGTTATGGCCAGAAGGAAGACAAAGAGATGGCAAAAGCCGCTGGTTTTGATCAACACCTCCTAAAGCCCGTGTCGCTCAAATCACTAGGAGAGCTCATTTCTTCTTTGGGACAGGCTTAGTTTTTCAGAGTTTCTTCACCATTTGTGGAGTATCTTCATCATGTGGAGATACTCCATTTTTTTTGGTGTCTTCAAATTAAAATTTAAAAATCCTTTAAGCTTTAAGTCTATTTATGAACATAAAAAATAATATTTCTTCGGCGTCGAGGGGTGTTGTGGCCGTCATTGGACTTGGTTATGTTGGTTTACCACTCGCCCTTCTTTCGGCGCGTAAGGGCTATCGAGCTATTGGAGTTGATACCGATCAGAAAAAAAATTGAGCTTTTAAAGAAGAAAAAGTCTCCTTTTCGGGATGAGAAAGTGTCGCACGAATTTTCCCACACAGAGATTGAGTTTACAACCTCTCCTGTGAGTGTCAGAGAGGCGGACATAATCATTGTGTGTGTTCCGACTCCAGTGTATGACGACCACACGCCGAATCTCGAGCCGCTCGAGAGCGCGGCAAAGAGTATCGCGCCCTATTTACGCAAGGGAGGTTTGGTTGTCATTGAGTCGACCATCAATCCGGGCGTGTCGGAAGATATCGTTTTGCCAATTCTCAAAAAAGGATCGGGTCTTCGGGGTGGGGAATTTTATCTCTCGCATTGTCCGGAGCGTATTAACCCAGGAGACACGACTTGGACCCTCGAATCAATTCCGCGGGTGGTGGGAAGTTTGACGGAGGATGGTCTTAAAAAAACTATAGATTTTTACGAATCAATTTTGAAAACACCGGTCCGGGCAATGGGCTCACTTAAAGAAGCTGAAGCGGTTAAGGTGGTTGAAAATTCCTTTCGGGACGTCAATATTGCTTTCGTCAACGAACTAGCCATGTCGTTTGATCGGCTTGGTATTGACGTCGTTAATGTCATCGAAGGGGCTGCTACCAAACCGTTCTCTTTCATGCCTCATTTTCCTGGCTCCGGCGTTGGCGGACACTGCATTCCAGTGGACCCGTATTATCTCATTAGTTATGGGAAGCAAAATGGGTTCGCGCATCACTTTCTCTCGCTTGCGCGGAAGATAAACAATTACATGCCTATTTTCACTGTTGATCTGTTAGATAAGGAATTACGAGGAAAAGAAATGAGACTGGCCGGCTCCAAAGTAGCAGTACTCGGTCTTTCCTATAAGCCGAATGTTGATGATACAAGAGAGAGTCCTTCTTTCGAAATCATCGAGATTCTCAAAAGCAGAGGGGCACATCCCGTGCCTTATGATCCGTACGCAGCACAATTTTCTGAGGCGGAAAGTTTGGGTGAGGCCGTTGAAGGAGTGGTCGCCGTTATTATTGCCACTGCCCACAAAGAATTTCTAAGCATCACACCGGAGTATTTACTCCGGAAAGGGGTGCGGGTATTGATTGACGGCAGGAATTGTCTTCCTAAGGAATTATTTTTAACATCGCCTCTTTCGTACGCTGGTATTGGGAGGTAGGACTTTTTCGGCAGTCTGTCCAGTCTGTCACAGAGGTCCCGTCATAATTGAAACGTTGGATCTTAAAAAAAGAATCGTAATTGGGGGAGGTTTTACAAGCGCGTCTCGTAGGGAGATATAACTACACTACTGACCACTATGAAACAATTTGAAAAATTACAACAAGGGATTGTTGAAAGTTCCACGGAAAATGATCAGAGGAGGGGATTTTTCGGCAGATTCTTTTCCTTTTGGAAGAGGAGGAGGATTACACCATGGCTTTTTTTCTTTTTTCTCATTTATATTGTGGCGGTTATCAAATTTGTAACCATCAAAGAGATTGATAATAATATTTTGTTCGCGAGCTACAGTTTGGCCGTGTCTTTCTACATTATTTCTCGTTTTGCTCTCGCCTATTTTTACACGCCAAAGCCTATCGTCGCTTCTGACTATGAACCAACTGTCTCTTTCGCCGTGCCCTCAAAGAATGAAGGAGCGAATATCTGCGAAACGATTCTTCGTATGGCTTTGTCAGAATACCCGCGGGACAAGTTTGACATCATTGCCATTAACGACGGTTCAACCGATAACACCCTTATTGAGATGTATGAAGCAAAAAAGATTGCGGCGGGCTTTGGCGTGACGGTGGACGTTGTCGACTGGAAGGAAAACCGCGGCAAACGGGAGGGAATGGCCGAATGTGTCAGGTGGTCAAATAAAGAACTTATCTTTTTCGTTGATTCCGATAGTTTCGTGCAAAACAACGCTCTTCGTGAAATCGTAAAGTATTTTAGTCACCCGAAAGTGGGCGCTGTCGCAGGTCACGCGTACGTAACGAACGCGAATAAAAATGTGCTTACCAAGATGCAGGCGGTTCGTTACTACGTTGCCTTTAAGGCGTATAAGGCCGCGGAAGCGCTCTTCGGCGCGGTGACTTGTTGTTCTGGTTGTTGTTCAGCCTATCGAAAAAGCGCCGTCATGCCTTTTTTGGAAAAGTGGGTGAAGCAGAGATTTCTCGGCGTCCAATGCACTTATGGTGATGACAGAAGTCTTACAAATTATACCCTCTATTACGGCTATGACTGCATTTTTGCTCCAGAGGTCATTGCTCACACCATCGTGCCGGATACATTCAAGATTTTTATGCGCCAACAGTTTCGATGGAAGAAGTCTTGGGTTCGTGAGAGTCTTTTGGCCGCAGTTTTTATGTGGAGGAAAAATATTATCATGAGTTTTTCCTTTTACCTCGGTGTCATTTTACCCCTTCTTGCCCCGATCATTGTTGCGCGAGCCCTTATCTGGTATCCGCTCATGGCAGGAAAATTTCCCACGGACTACATCCTCGGTCTGCTTCTCATGGCTGTTATTTATGGTTTGTATTACTACATTCACACATCAGACCGCAAATGGGTGTACGGAGTGGTATTCGCCACTTTTTATACTTTGGTGCTTATCTGGCAGCTTCCATATGCCATTTTGAATCTTCGAGACGCCAGTTGGGGAACACGTTAAGAATGAGAACCCATATCAAATAATTATTCACAGATATGTATTTTTACTCTCATGTATTTCATCCAAAAAAACACATTCAGAAAAAGAGTCGCAACCATTGGTTTATTGACAGGGGCCTATTTGGGAGGGCTTTGGATTTTTCATTCGTATACTCCTCTCTATGGCCAATACCAAAGCTACTACCTTCTTTCGGAAGCTCGGGCGCTTGGCTATACTCTTAGTCATTTCAGATCTCAAACTGCTTCTGTTTTTTTTTCTTCGGGAGAAAATCATTCGGGTGAGGTAAACAAATTTGCATTATCTGTGCCAGTTCTTCTCTATCACGGCATTTTGAAAAAAAGTGATGGAGTGAACGTTGATCTCAACACATTTGAGGATCAGATGTTTACGCTCAAAGAGGCTGGCTACAGCACGGTTGGTGCGGAAGATCTGTATCAGTTTCTTTTAGGAAAAAAACAACTACCCGAGAAATCATTCGTGCTTACGTCTTGTTAGACAATAATTAAGTGTTACCGAAATCAGTATTCATATCGTATCACTTCTTGTGAATTTTGCTCCGCGAAAAAGCTCTTTTCTTGATTTGAGAATCTGATCGTGGAGTGTTTTTGGATTGA
>Ga0209542_10012083_pt1 | contig 15191 bp, 19 predicted proteins | sample RifCSPhighO2_01_FD_184028 | JGI IMG/M metagenome (GOLD analysis project Ga0209542, IMG submission 184028) | Soil microbial communities from Rifle, Colorado - Rifle CSP2_plank highO2_0.1 (SPAdes) (version 2) | ecosystem: Environmental > Terrestrial > Deep subsurface > Rock core/Sediment ...
TATTCTCGACACTCTACTCGCGCGACCGGGTCGGCGTCTACGCCAAACCGGTAGAAAACGGCGCTTCCTCATTTGAGCTGACCGGAGAGGAAAAGGAGGCCATCACTAAGGCCAAAGAGTCGGTCGCGAAGAATAAGAAGTAATGTCACGTCCACCTATAGTTGCAATCGTGGGACACATCGACCACGGCAAGTCGACGCTTCTTGACTATGTCCGCAAAACCAGCGTCGTCGAGGGAGAGGCGGGCGGGATTACACAACACCTTTCCGCATACGAAGCAACGCATAAAAATGCTACGGGAACTCACCGCATCACCTTCCTCGACACGCCGGGACATGAAGCTTTTAGCGGTATGCGTGCGCGCGGATTGGAAGCCGCCGATGTGGCGATACTCGTTGTCTCCAGCGAGGACGGCGCCAAACCGCAGACCGTTGAGGCTCTCAAACTTATAACTGCGGCGGATATCCCATACATCGTCGCGCTGACAAAAATCGACAAACCCGGGAGCAATATCGAAAAGGCAAAGATGTCTCTGCTCGAACACCAGATATTTTTGGAAGGACTCGGCGGCGAGGTGCCGTGGGTCGGGATATCCAGCAAGACCGGCGAAGGGGTTCCGGAACTGCTCGACCTTATTTTGCTCCAGGCGGAAATAAAAGGGCTTTCATCTGATCCTGCCGGTGCGGGAGAAGGGTTGGTTATTGAGGCGCATGTCGACCCAAAGCGCGGCGCGACTGCGACGCTTATCGTGCGCGACGGGCGTATTGCAAGCGGAGAGTTTGTCGTCGCTGGCGCCGCGTTTGCGCCGGTGCGAATTATGGAGAACTTTGTCGGCAAGTCTATCAAAGAAGCTTTACCCGGGAGCCCGGTGCGCATAGTCGGCTTCTCCGCGTTGCCGGCGATAGGCGCGCACTTTACAACTGTTGCAACTAAAAAAGAAGCTGAAGAGCTGGTGTCTGCCTCAAGGAGCAGTATCCCCTCTGCGACGGCGCTCCGGGCCGCTAGGCCAAGTCCTACCGTCGCAACCGGGGACACTGCTCCCGAGGCCTCCGAGGAAGAAGTTCCTAAACTCGTACTCCCCCTCGTCATCAAGACCGACGTCGCTGGAGTCGGCGAGGCGGTGGTGCATGAGCTCAACAAAATCCCGAGCGATGGGCGGCTGGAGGTGCGCGTCATCCTGCGCGGCGTCGGCGCTATTACCGAAAATGATATCAAACTCGTCGGCCGTTCGACAAGCTCAGGCCAGGGCGGCGGTATCGTGCTTGGCTTTAATGTCAAAGTGGAGCGCGAGGCGCGCGAGCTGGCGGCGCGGCATGGCGTGCAGATAGCCACGTTTGACATTATTTATAAACTTGCCGAATTTCTGGCCGAAGAGCTCCAGAAGCGCCGCCCGCGCATGGAGACCGAGGTGAGCCGCGGCGCCGCCAAGGTACTCAAGTTTTTTAGCGGACAAAAAGGCCGCGTGGTGCTCGGCGGCCGCGTCGAGGACGGCTCGCTCAAACTGCATCAGGAGGTCAAAATTATGCGCCGCGACGCGGAAATAGGGCGCGGCATCATCAGCAGCCTTCAGGCAAATAAAAAAGACGTTAAGGAAGTAGAGGCGGGCAGCGAGTTCGGCGCGATGCTCAAAACGCAGGCACTGCCCGCCGCCGGCGACCGGCTGGAGGCATTTGTGGTGGAGCTTGCATAAATACTATGAACGAGCGACAAGCGGAATCATTGCGGACGGCGGCGGCGGAGTTTCTGGCAAAGGAAGCCAACCGCAACAGCCTTATCACCGTTACCCGCGTGCAGATGAGCGAGGACGGCAAGCGCGCTATCATTTATATAACCGTGTTCCCCGAGCTGGGCGAAGCGGCGGCGCTCGCGTTTGCCAACCGCAACCGCGGCGAACTGGGAAAGTTTTTGGGCACGCGCACGCGCGGCATGCGTATCCCCCACTTTGAGTTTGAGATAGACCTCGGCGACAAAAACCGCCGCCGGCTCGACGAGCTTTCCAACTGACGGTACAGTATATCAATGGCCACGTGGCGAAGAAGCAACGCGACGGTCTGCAAAACCGTTATGCGAGGGTGCGAATCCCTCCGTGGCCTCCAGTGCGAGCCGGGGTGATGGAATGGTAGACATACAGGACTTAAAATCCTGGGAGGAATTAACCCCTCGTGAGAGTTCGAGTCTCTCCCCCGGCACATGCCAAAGAATTTTGTCCCTCCCGAAATGTGGCCGGAGTATGTACACGTCGCCATGCCGCGCACTATGTGCGCGCGCGAGGAAGTGGGCACTCCGCCAGCTGGCGGACCGAAAGGCATCCGCTGGAGCATCTGGCCGCTGACGTTTGAGGAATATATTACTGATAGCGAACCTGCTGTAGATAATTCCGGAACATTGGCGCGCAACCGCGCGGTGATGTGGAAGCGCCTGCACGACGGGCCCGTACCGAAAGGCTGGCACAAACTTTCAAACTTGCCGTGGCGTGTCGATGGCTATGTCGAACTTACGCCGGACACCGATTACAAAGCAGGCTGGTACAAACAAGCCCGCCACGACCTGCGCCTGTGGGAGGAAAAATTTTTAAACAAAGGCTATACGATAGAGCTGGTGTTGCTCGACGAGTACGAACGCGCGTACGCCAAGAGCACAGTCATGCGCAAGGTAGGCTTTGACCCTCTGCGGATTATGCGGCGCAAGTACGCGACGCATATAGGGCGCGACACCATGGCGCTCTGGGGAGTGCGCAACGAGCGCGGAGAAATAATTGCAGGCATCAACCTGCGCTTCTCTCCCACCTACAACAGCGCTTCGTACGAATGCCCGTTTATATTGCCGGAGGCAAAAAAGGTGTATGCTATGACGGCGCTCATCGACCACTTTTTTAAAGAGTCGCGAAAGCGCGGCGTCTCGCTTTTGGTTTTTAATTCTTTTTGGAGCAAGGGAGAGCCAAAAAGTTGGAAAGCCTTCTCGCTTTTTAAATCCCACTTCGGCCCGCAGCTTGTCGCCTACCCTCCCACGCTGTGGAAGCTGGTGAGAGGAAAACTTTATTAAAGTGTGGTAAATTTCTTTTGCGCTCGCGCCCATAGCTCAGTTGGTAGAGCAACTCCCTCTTAAGGAGATGGTCCTTGGTTCGAATCCAAGTGGGCGCACAAGGTAGAAAAAGCAAACTGCTTTGCTTTTTCGCACGCTTGTGCGCGCCGGAGCGTTGCCGTGCAATGGCACGGCCGTGAGGCGGGGTCGCGGCCAAAACTTGCGACGGCGAGTTTTGAACTGTGACCACAAAATCTTATTGTTTATAAATCCAGCGATAGCGTGAATTATAAACACTTTATTTTTTCTTTGAATTTACAGATGCGGTTAAAGAATACTGTTTTTCAAGTTGCCGCGAATGTTCCAATTGCTCCGCCAAAATACAAGTAACAAACGGGCGGACTTTATGAAAATCCGTGAGCACTGCCAATTCTTCAAAACAGGGGTGCGGAAAAGCGAATGCTGATTTTTGAATTTGGGTAAAACCTATTCTCTTGAGGTTAGCTGCAAAACCGTCGCGCGACTTCTTAAACTCCTCCGGAATATCAAAAAGAACAATGCGCCATTTTTTATCCCATACAGCCGGAGTGGCTGGGCGTAGCATGTCGATGGAGGCTTTGCCCGCAAGCTGCTTCCCCGCCGTCGTAAGACGGATAGTCGTACCCCTTTCTCCATTAGTGAGAGTTATATACTTTTTTCCGATCGCATGATAAATACTCCGGCGCAACTGCGCGTCAGTTATGTCTTGTAGTTGATCGAACTTTCGAAACGCCTGATGCGCGCCTCTGGCAGTGCGGCTATGAGGTCCGCCAAAAGCAATCGCCGCATTGACGAGCGTCGTCAGTATCCGAGGCAGCACGGTTTTGTTCTTTATGCGCATGTTTATAATTTACGCTATCGCTGGATTTATGTACAGAATTAAAAAGTGTATAATGTTCATTGCGTACAAGGGCGAGTGGCGGAATCGGTATACGCGCCAGTTTTAGGAACTGGTCCCGCAAGGGTTGGGAGTTCGAGTCTCCCCTCGCCCACAGTAAGTTGAACCACCAAAAAAGCCCTTATTTAAAGGGGCTTTTTTGCTTGACTTTTATCTTAAATATGATATAACACGACCAGATCGGAAGTGTGCCTAATGGGCGCGCTTCTTGTGATCTTCTCAGTCAAAAAGAAAGGAACGCACTATGGCCACAGCACCGGCCGCCGCAGCTCCTGCGGCTACACCTGCACTGCCCTGGCGCGATCGTGCCAAAAAGCGCCTGACCGACGAACTCGCCGAACTCAGAACAGGGCTCGCCGGCGACATCAAGAAAATTGAGGAGGAAACGGCAGCGGACGGGACATACGCCGTGCGCAGTGTTGCCTATCTAGTAATCGTGATCGCCTACCTCGCCGTGCAACTGATAACTGGCGTCGTAGCCCTTTACTTTGTCTCGGTAGAAGTGCAACTCGCCGAGGACTTCGCTATCTATCCGATGCTCATGCTGTTGCTGCTGCAGGCGTTGCACCTTGGAGTTTCTCTCAGAACCATCAAGGTGGACGATCTCGCCGGCATCGACTTCTTTGGCAGGCCGCTGTTTGAACCGAAGACAGGGCTCTACGTCGTGCCCCGTTTTATCCTTACGCTCACCATAACGAACCGGAACTATCGGGACGTTCGCTTCCCCGGACATCCAGACAAAATCTTCCGGATAAGCGCGGAGGCCCAACGGACGAGTCCGACGGGCGACATGCCCCCCGCCGACAGCAAACAGGTACGGCCCATCTACGTCACGACGGGAGAGCCAACGCTGACGCCCGATGAACGCAAGGAGCGGAAGACGGGAATCGAAAATCCGCTGGACGAACAGCTCAACGTCGAGGTTGCGTACTTCGTGCGCTATCGACCCAACCAGGAGCACGGCGGCATCTTCCGCCTTATCCGGAACATCGGTGGCATCCGCGGCAAAACCGCCGCGGAAACCCAAGAAGTCATCGTTAACCTTCTGCAAGAACAGAGCGAGCGCGACATCAAGTCGATTCTTACCCAACAAACCTACGCCACAACGGTGGAGAACTGGGCTCTGGTCAACGAAGTATTTGCGCTCAAGCTGCAACAGAATATTCTGCGGCTTGGCATCCAAATCGACCCGCGCGGCGCGGGTTTGGACGACGCAAACCCGTCCCGCGGGACGAATGAAGCACAGATGGAGGTCGCGCGGGAACGGTTCCGACGAAACCAAACCGTCATCAAAGCGGACGGCGAAGGAAAGCGGATAGTAACGCTCGGTCGCAGCAATGCCGAAGCGGATAAGCTTCGTCTTGAGGCGCTTGCCAAGGGCTACGAAAAAATCAAGGCAGGTTTGGGTGTGGACGGCGACGCCGTTATCGCATCCGAAACCGTCAAGGCGGCCCTTTCTGAAAAGACCGACACCCTGGTGCTCGGGACCGGCGGCATCGAGCAGTTGTTCGGCCTGGTAAAGGCCGGCCAGAATATGCTCGAAAAGAACAAACCGACGGCCTCCGAGCCTGCCCCTCCAGCCTCTACTCCTAGCGGCGAAAAACCGGAGGGCGAAAAAGAAGGAGCTAAGTGATGTCTTCTACGGCTTGGAATACCATCTTGCTCTTGGTGGGCTTCGGCGGTGTGGGTTTTGCCTACTATCTATGGAAAAAGGGCTTCACGCTGAATATGCCGGGGATACCTGACGCAATCAGAAACTTCGGCCACTGGGACAAGGTTGTGGGGGTAGCGGCGGCTATGATTGTGGTCTTTATGACCACCCGCTTGTTCAGCTGGATATTTCCGAAGCTTTCGGAAGCATACCTGCTACGGGGCGGGCCCTACAATCTGCTCATCCTCGCCGCAGCCGTGATTGCCCTCCTCGGGTTAATCTGGCCCGGCAAGACCCGTACGACGCTCCTGAGCATCATGGGCGTGCTGGTGGCAGGAGCAATCCTGACCGCACTCCTGCCCGCGATATGGGAAGTGGGTTTCCCGTCTTCGTCGGTCCAAACGGCGAGGACGGTACAGACTACGAGTGTATGCGACAACACCTACCGCGACTACCAACTTACCAAGCAATCGTCGCCGATACCTGGCAATGGTTGCAAGATGGGTTGGAACCTCAAGGCAGGAGGACTCGTCTTCATCGACCGGGACGACGTCGAGTATCCGCCAATCCACAAGGGCGATATGGTGGGAACCACTCCCCCTGCTCTCAAGTGGAAGGCGGAAGGCACCTATGCCTTAGTCAGTGCCAGGTTTTATAAGTAACCGGCACTGTGTAAACAGCAAGGCCGCGCGCAAGCGCGGCCTTTTTTCTTTTCTAATTTTAAAGTTTTAATACCCGGCCGGAAGCCGAACGCCGATGGTGTTGGCGATAATTCTAATGATAGTAAACGCCGCTACCATGATAAACATCCCGACTATCCCCCACAGCATGTGCTTTTTGGCATCCGGATCCTGCTCGCCTTTGACATTGAGCGCATAGAGATACTGCACCAAGCCCCAGGTAAACACCAATAGGCCCGCGCCAAATATAAGCATAAGGAGCGGGTTGATAATGACCCGCCCGATGTCGCCGGCCAACTGCTGGATAGGTTCTAACATTTAGCCTAGTTGCGCTGTGGGACCTGGGGAACCGTAGGAGATCCGCCGCCACCAACCCCGAGCGTGTTTTGCGCGATGCGGATGATGCCCCAGACCGATACCATGATAAAGAGTCCGACGAGGCCGGCTATCATAATGTCCTTGCCTCCTTTATGAGTGCGGATGTATTGGATAAGCCCCCAAAAGAAGACCACCAGCGCGACTGCTATAAGCACCGGAATAAGGCGGTTGAGTACGTCGCCTGCAAAAGAGATGAGTTGTGTAAGGTTGCCGGGTGCCATAAAAAATTATTAGATTACTACATCCTGTATTCTATCAGGTACGGCAAGCCTCCGCGACAGCTGTGTGGATAGCTAATATAGAGGAGGGAGTGTGCCCGGAGGACCGCCTTGGTAGCCGCTCTTTGCACCGCACGAACCCGGACCGGTTAGCGAGGCGCACATGAGGCGCACTATCCCCCAAATCGAGACCATGACAAATAGGGCTACGAGGCTCCATACAATAAGCTCGCGGTTTTTGTGCTCACCCTCGCTGTAGATGTAACGCACGACGCCAACCATAAAAAGCACCAGCGCCAGCGCCACCAAGACCGGCATAGCCGTGTCGAATATCTTGAGTATCGAGGAAACGACGCCAGAAAATCCGCTGGAGGTGTTGATCATGTTTTATTGACCGCAGGAGCCAAGCCCCGGCACGCCGAGCGCCGTCATGGTGGCAGCTATCACCTTGGCAATGGTCCACGCGCCGAGGAATATGGCTATACCGATGACCGTATGGAGGAGATTTTTCTGCGCTATGCCTATTGCCTCCGGCTTTCCTTGCGCGAGGATAAACTTAAACCCGACGATGACCAAAAAGACCACCGCCACCGGCATGCCGATAATGAGGATTGCCTGAAGCACTATTTCGAGCAGGTCGCAGAAGTTGGTGACCTTGAGCGGGTTTTGGAGGCTGGTTTGAGTTGGAGAGGAATATGTGGAAGGGGACGGATATGGGGTTTGTACTTGCGTAGTTCCTTGGTCTTGCTGAATGGAGGTAGTATTCTCTGCCCCAAACACTGCCAACGGCAGAAACACAATCACCAGCGTAAACAGGAGCGGTGCGAGGTTTTTTATATAAAACTTCATTTTTTATTTAAAAACGGACAGGGATAAGCCGGGCAAACTCCTGCGCGGCCTCCGACACCGCGCCGCTGGGCTCGCTGCCGCCGCTTACGACCGATTCTATCATGGTCTTAAACACCTGGTCGGTCTCACTCTGCGACGGGTCGACCCAGCCGCGCGCTATCAGCGCCGACTGCGCGAACACGTCGCTGACGGTGCTTGCGGAGGTGTCGAGCGCGACATCGCGGCGCGCCGACGGCAGGCCGGTATAGACGGCAAGCACGGCCGCCGCCGGGGCGCCGCTGAGCTTTTGAGCGACCGCCGCCGCTCCGGCGACGTTGCGCGCCGCGCGCGGTATGGCAAGCGCGGTAAGGCGGCCGTAAGTCGACTTGTTTCCCGCCTGCAGCTGCGGCATAAGCGCCACGGCAAAGCGCAGGTTCGGGTTGCGTTCGCTCAATGTACGGTACTCGGATGCAAATCCAAAGTAGACTCCAAGCTTTCCGGCAATAAACGCTTCGTCGCTGCGCGGCAGAGAGCGGTTCCACGAGTAGGTGGTCTTGGACGGATTACCGAACTCGGTAAAAAAGCGCAGAGCCGACTCTGCCGGATTGCCCGATGTATTTGAAGGCGTATTTCCGAACACCGGCATCAGCGCGCCAGAGGAGTTGCGGCCGGTGATAGGCTCTCCCGCCTGCATAAAGAGCGTCGAGAGTATCTCTTTGGCGTGCGCGATGTTTGACCAAGCGCCGAGCGCCACGGCGCTGCGAGTGATGTTTTGCGAGGAGTTAGCCGAGTACATCTTTGGCGCCAGAGTCAAAAAGTCGTTCCAATATACCGGCGCCGACGCGATACCTGCACTTCCAAATAGGTCGCGGTTCCAGTACATGACCAGCGGGTCTATCATAAACGGCAGCGCGAGCGACCCCTGCGGCGTCAAAAAGAGCTGGCCTTCGTCTACAAAAGACGACGTAAATTGCGACTGCGACACGGTGCCGTACGGAATGGTAATAATTTTGTCGCTAAACGCCCCGAGTTGTTCCTGTGTGACCAAAAAGAGGTCGGGCGCGGCTCCCGACGCCATCGCGTTGAGCAGGGTTGACTCGTAAGAACCGGCGCCCTTTTCTACATAGCTGACATCTTGCAATGATTTGTCGGCCGAGCGAAGCGAGTCGAGCAGATAGTCGCCTGTTTCTTGCGGCATGGTGCCCCATACCGTAACCACGCCGACTCCTCCTCCGCCGAACACGCCGCCGAACATGGCAAACGCGCCGACGCCGATGACAATAAAGGCGACAAATATAGAAATGACCGCAAGTTGAAAGGTGCTCATGACTTTTTAAATAGCATACCCCAATGATACTCCCCCGCCGGGACTATTTCTTGTTTTATAAATCCGCCGAGTTCAAAAAGCGTCTGCGCGTGGTCTTGCGTGATTATGTGGTCTTTGTGCGGCCCCATGCCGTTAAACGAGCCGCGCCAATCTATCACCAGCGCGCGGCCACCCTTGCGCAATATGCGCTTGGCCTCTTTAACAATTTGCTCTTTATGCTCGGAGCAAAAGAGCAGGTTGGCGATGATAACGAGGTCAAAATTCTCCTCCGGCAGGTTGCTGCCGCCGGCACGCTCGACATTGCCGTGCACCACCTCCACGTTGGGCAAGCCCTCCTGTAGCGCAAGATTTTTGAGCCGCGGGAGCAGGTCTTGATGCACATCTACCGCCCACACGAGCCCGCGGCCCCCCACCAACCGCGCGGCCGCGCGGGTAAAAAAGCCCGACCCCGCGCCAAAGTCGGCCACGCGCATGCCTTCATGCAGTTTGACCGCGCGCAACGTCCGCGTCGGATGTAAAAAAGAGCTCTCTGCCATCGCTCCCTATTATATCATCGCCTTTGGCGAGACCCCGCCATGGCGGTGGCCGTACAAATTAGTGCAAAATGCTCGCTCCCCACAGCGCGTAGAGGATAACAACGGCGAGCGCCAAAGACACGACCGAAAGCACTCCGGCCTGCTGGCTTATCTGTTTGCGCATCGTCTTCATACCTATATATACGCATAAGCCGTGTGTTTCTTACATGAATCCCGTTAGAGGATTGGACTCTAACGGGATGAATCCTTGCCGCAAAAAAATCCCCCGCTAGTGGCGGGGGTGTCAGATTCCGAAGAGCTTCCAGCGGATTACTTTGGCGAGCGGCGGAATCGGCGCAAAAAATAGTATGGGAGTGTTAAGTATGGTCACCTTAGTTTCTGCCATTAACCCTCCCGTTTCGTGCGCTTTGTACCACCGGTCACTTGCTTCCACGTGGATTTCCCAAACTTCGGCAAAATACCGTCCGAACCATTTCAGCATGGCATCCTCCCTGTGAGTGTCCGTCTGCCCCCACCCTACCAAATCCCTAGCTTTTTACAAACTTGTGTATTTTTACAGAGAACTGTTCTCTGCAACTGTGGATTAGGGATATGTTCGGAGGAGGTAGTCCAGGAGCTCGGGGAAGGTTGATTCTTTTATAAAATGCCCGCGGCCGGAGAACTTTAGGACTTCGGGACTCAACTCCTTTTCCACAATCTCAAACTGCTCCTGCGGGATAAACGGGTCGTCGTCGCTGTACACCAACGCGATGTTCTGCTGATTCTCTTTAATCTTCTGCCATTGCCACGGGTCGTCAAAGTAGCCGCTTTGCTTTTCCAACTCATCGCCGAGGTCGCTCGAGCTCGGCCCCACCAACACCGAGCCTTTTATTTTGTGCGTCTCGGCATACCGCATAGCGGCAATAGCCCCCGACGACCAGCCGACCAAAACATCACTCTCCCCCGCTTTTATAAACTTCTCCAAAAAAGCGAGCCAATACTTCTTGCGAGCAATAACCGAGTCGGGCATGGTCTCAAAAAAAGTCGGGTATCCTCTTTTTTCTAGTTCCTCCTTGAGCCAAGCGGCCCACCCAAAACTCCAATGCAAAGCCCCATTGCCGTGTATGTAGACGATACGTGGTTTCATAATTATTGAACAGGCTTCGCTTCGAATATCTCGAACTTTACCGGATGAACCTCTTCAGACTGCACCTCATACAGCAACTTCAAAGATAAGCCGGCCTCTTGGACGAACTTCTGCAACAAATCCAGCCGCCCCAGGGTGGTACTAAAACCGATGAGTATTCTGCCGCCGTTTTTTAAGTGTTGTCCGGCCTCTTTTATAAAAACCTCTGTCGATCTGTACGAGGGGTCGTACACCGCCTTCTCTAAGTCGGAGACCTCGGTATCTTCAACAAACCCGAAAGGAGTGTTCCAAAATATTGTATCGAAAGTCTCATCGTCCTTTAGTGGCTCATAGAGGTTGCCCTGCCTCACCTCGACCTTGCTTTGCATATGATGTAGTTCGATGTTGGCCTGAGTGTTCTTTACCGCATCAGGGTTTATATCTACAGCAACGACCTTTTGAGCCCCTTTATAGATAGCTGTTATTGAAATCGCACCAGTGCCTGGGCCAATCTCCAGCATGTTCTCACCTTTCTTAACGGGCAAATGTTCGGCAAAGAGTTCGGTGTCATAAAAATATTTGGGTGAAAATACGTTCGGTAGCACTATAAACTCACGCCCAAAGACCATTGTTTTATAGGGTGCTTTTTTGAGCTTACTTTGATCAAGTATTTTTCGTGTGCCTTCGAGATAGTCTTTGTAGGTAATCATTGAACCGATACTGAAAGAATAATCGCACCAATAAGAACGAACGCAATACCGGCCAACTTGTCCCAGGTGAGGCTGTCACCTAAGAGAAATCCGGCCACAGCCGCAATCGCGATGCTCCCCCCTATGACAATCGGGCCGCCGACCGAGATGGAGAGGCCGCGAGAGTATGCCTGCAGTACCAAGAAGTCGAGCAGAAAAGCACAAATACCTGCGCCTGCAAGAAAATAGATACCTTTTACATCCGATACCAACTGGACTTCTTTAAGCCGTGGAACCAAAACCAGGAGTCCTGCACATACGGCAACAAACGAGATAAAAATAGCGCCAAAAACCTGGTCAACATAAGTCGAAGCAAATTTATGAAAAACGGTCCAAATCCCGAAAGCAACGGCGGCCAAAATTGCAAAAATAATAGGGCTCATTTGGTTAGTTTACCCTGTTTTGGTCCCTTCCAGTTTTAAGGAGATTTATCATCGACTGCGCGGCCATGTCGCTAGTCAATTTGAGTTCGGTGGTGGTATTGAATGCGTTAGAACCGTTAAAGCAATACCAGATGCTCAGGGGTAAATTTTTAAATCCATCAGCTTTCATCGGGACATCCGAAGCCGCTCGGATACGACCCTTTGTGAGCTCTGCTAGCAACGCCACTTCGTCTATAATCCCCGACGCCATAAAGCTCACCAATAGTGCTCCGTCTTTTATTTGCGCCAACTTCTCTTTATCCATAAAATTCTCCCCTGCATCCTTCGATACGCACAAAAATATAATATCGCTTTCGGCCAGCAGTGTGGGCAACTCTTTATTCTTTGTACTCCTACTGTAATACGAAATAGAAGCCGGACGGAAAGCCGGGAGCATCTCTGCCAAGTGTTTGCCGATGTGACCGTACCCAATGATGCCGACGTGTTGCCCCTCGATGCCCTTGGTGGTCATAAACTCTTTCTTGCCAGCACGTCCAAGGTCAAAAATACCTCGATTCATTGCAAGCGTCATAGCGAGAACCCACTCCGACACTGCGTGCGTAGGTGCACTCGGCGTATTGGCTATAGCTATACTTTTTTGTGTCGCGTACTGCCACGCTGGAATATGATCCTTGTAGCCAATGCCGGTAAATACTATGGCCTTTAATTTGTCGCCTGCATCAATTATTTTTTCGGTGATATCCTCTATTCCGCCCAAAATATATCCATCTTTGCCCCTGACCGCCTCAACCAACTCATCTTCGGTGGCGTGTGGTTTGTCCAAACGCTCAATCTCATACCCAGCGTCCGTAAGCATCTTTTCATGCTCAGGAAAAATAAATAGAGAATCGGTAATCAAAATTTTCATATATTCTTATTACAACTTACTTCCCAACTCCAAATAAAAATTTGGCAACAGGGTCCAAATCACCTGAGGTTATAATAGTCTGTTTAACTAAACCAACAAAACTGAGAGCGAGCAGCCAAGAACCAAGGAGAATTATAAAAATAGTAAAAGAGCTGGGCTTAATGACAAGCTTGCCAGTTGCCTGACTTACAAAATCTCCTTCTGCCGAGTAGAAGTTATTAAAAAAACCGTTGTAATAAAGTTCCGTTTTTATAGTAGGAATAGCAAGCAGTAAATCTTGAATTCCAAAATTACCCGTCAAAGGAATCTTACTACCTGGTAATATTTTTTCAGGGTCTGAAGAACCTATTGTTACAAGAAAATAAGAAGCTTTTTTAGCGTTATTTGGTGAATTTGTATCGCTAACTATCCAAGCTTTAAATTTAAAAATTGATGTTGGTAGCTTAGAAAAAAACTCCCACCGTTCTAACGCTGATCCATCAAGATGGTTTTTTAGTTTTTCTAATGCTCCGGGAGTAATGATAAGCTCCTCTGCTGACCGCGGCTCTTCAAAGCCGTCGAAACCTACTATGGCACTGTCTCCACTTACCCCATTTAATTTTATAGACAATTTGGGAGCAGGTTGTGGTGTTGCCGTGAATGAATCACTAAAATCAAGAGTAAAAGTAAATCGACTGTATATTACTGCAAAACAAAAGAGTACCAGGATTCCAAACAGTGAAAACCCGAGTATCGAGAAGTTGTTCATTTAGGCTACAAACAAACAAAAGAAGCAATGGCGTCGCCGTCGCGGAGTTTCATTACACGGACTCCTTGGGTTGAACGGCTCAGGGACGGGATTTCGGAGACACCCGTTCTTATGACTTGGCCTTTTTTGGAGATGACCACGATTTCGTCCCCGCCCGAACGACCGGGGTCGTCCGGTCGGGCGGGCTCGCCATTTCGCTGTATGACACGGCTCGTAATTAGGGGGCCAGTCTTCGGCGTCATGTTCATGGTCTTGATGCCCGAGCCGCCGCGCTTTTGGGTTTTATATTCGCTGGTTTTGGTCGTTTTGCCGTAGCCGTTGCGCGACACCACCAGCACCTCCAAATCCTTGGCGCCCTTGGGGATGACGTCGGCGCCGACAATGTAGTCGCCTGTTCCCAACTTCATCCCGCGCACGCCGCCGGCGGCGCGGCCCATGGCGCGGATGTCCGACTCTTTAAAGCGAATAGACTGCCCTTTGGAGGTCGAAAGAAAGATTTCGTCGCCCTTCTCCACCAACAGCGCGGCGATTAACTCATCGCCTTTTTGCAATTTCTGCGCGATAAGCCCCGAGCGGCGCACATCGTGGAAGGCCGTCGCATCCACTTTTTTGGCGACGCCGTGCTTGGTTATCATGTACAAAAACCGTTCGCCCTCTTTTTGTTTTTTGCGCATCGGCAATACGCTCGTCACCTTTTCTTCCGCGCCGATGGAGAGGAAGTTGACTATCGCCTTGCCCTTGGTCGAGCGCTTGCCTTCGGGGATTTCGTAGAACTTGAGCTGGTAGGCTTTGCCGATGTCAGTAAAGTACAAAAGGTCGCTGTGCGTCGAGGTCGTGAGGAAGGTCGTCACAAAGTCTTCCTCTTTGGTATCGAGGTCGATAACGCCCACGCCGCCGCGCTTTTGGCGCTTAAACTCCTCGGGATTGGTGCGCTTGACGTAGCCGCCGGCGGTGAGCACCAGCACCTGTTCATCGTCTGGCACGAGATCCTCGATGTTAATGATGCCCGCCTCGCCCTTGACTACTTTGGTATTGCGGTCATCGGCAAACTTCTTGGCCCAATCCAAAATCTCCTGCTTGATGACCTCAAGCATTTTTTTGTCCGACTTCAAGAGCGCGGTCAGCTCCGCGATGAACTTCTGCACCTCGGCGAGCTCGTCCTCCACTTTTTTGCGCTCAAGGTTGGCGAGGCGCGAAAGGCGCATCTCCAGTATTGCCTTGGCCTGCAGGACAGAGAACGTAAACTTTTTAATAAGATTAACCTCCGCCTCGGCGACATCTTTGGATGCGCGGATGGTCTTTATGACCTCGTCGATGTGGTCGAGCGCTTTTTTGAGCCCGAGCAAAATATGCTCGCGCTCCTGCGCTTTTGTAAGGTCAAACTGCGTACGGCGGCGCACCACCTCGCGGCGGTGCTTGATGAACTCCTCTAAAATTCCTTTGAGGCTCAAAGTCTGCGGTACGCCGTCCACCAGCACCACCATGTTGAAGTGGAACGTGTCCTCCAGCGCCGTGTGCTTGTATAAATAATTGAGCACTTTTTGCGGATGCGCGCCCTGCTTGAGCTCCACAACGATGCGCATGTCTTTGGCCGATTCGTCGCGCAGGCCGCGCACGCCCTCGAGCTTTTTGTCGCGCACCAGGTCGGCGACGCGCACTATCATGTCGGACTTGTTGACGCGGTACGGGATGCTCGTGATGACTATCGTGTGGTCGCCTTTTT
>Ga0209542_10012085_pt1 | contig 15187 bp, 17 predicted proteins | sample RifCSPhighO2_01_FD_184028 | JGI IMG/M metagenome (GOLD analysis project Ga0209542, IMG submission 184028) | Soil microbial communities from Rifle, Colorado - Rifle CSP2_plank highO2_0.1 (SPAdes) (version 2) | ecosystem: Environmental > Terrestrial > Deep subsurface > Rock core/Sediment ...
GGCGAAAAACTGTTTGGCGCTGCATCCCGCGAAGTCTGTCGCGATGCCGTTCGACCATTGCTTTCACAAGTCCCCCAAGACGAAATCCCGGCGGTGTTGAAGTAGGAAGCGTGATAAAGGCATTACGGATCCTAGGTAGTTTTTATGCTACTCTACTATTTTCCATTGTCATGCTAGAGTAGCTACATGTCTGTGGATATGTTTTCTGTTCGGTAGTATGTTGATGCTTCTTTGGACGTTTCTTGCAGGAGTTTTAGCTAGTATCGTAAGTGGTATGGCTGGTGGAGGTGGAGGGCTTATATCTGCTCCGTTTTTTATTTTAATTGGCTTACCTCCTCAAGTCGCAGTCGCTACTACTAAGTTTGGATCATTGGGCTTAACTCTTGGGTCAATTGCAAAGTTTCGTAAGACAGAATATGTGCGGAAAGATTATGTTATATACCTTTCTGTTTTAAGCGTTGTTGCTGCTTTTATTGGGTCAAATCTTTTACTAGTTACAAACAATGCTTTTATTGAAAAATTGGTTGGAGTGACGATGCTCATTGCTCTTCCTTTTATTTTTATGAAAGATAAAGGATTAGTAAGTTCAAAACCAAAGAACTTTCAAGAAGTTATCGGGTATGTTTCTTATTTCGTAGTTCTTATATTACAAGCAGCTTTTGGAGCAGGGGTCGGTATGTTACTTACGGTTGTCATGATTAACTTACTAGGATTGACAGCCTTAGAATCGAATGCAACTCGCCGTATTCCAGGATTTTTACTCGCCTCCATATCTCTTGGCGTATATATGTTTAGCGGGGCTGTCTATTACAGTTACGGATTAGCAATGTTAGCAGGCATGCTTATTGGTGGATATATAGGAACGCATATTGCGATTAAGAAAGGTAATAAATTTGTGAAAATTATATATGCAATTGTTGTTGCTATTCTTGGTATTAAGTTTGTGATTGGATAGATGGTTATTACGAAACCTTTACAAATAGCATGTCTTGTGTAATAGTGAGAAGTTGATCTTTGAAAATTTAATTACGTCTCAAACGCGAAAGGTCCCATGATGCAGAAGACTACGTTTCAGGATCCTGATCAGCAAGAAGAACTAGATCGTTGGCAATGTAAGGACTTTGGAAGTCGTTATGAAGATGCAAGTACCTTTGTTTCCAATAAGACGATATTTGTCGTCTGTGGATGCGGAAGGAGCGGGACTAGTTTGTTACGAGTGATGCTTGATACGCATTCGTTGCTTGTCTGTGGTCCCGAGTCTCTATTGTTCCTACCGTTGTCGATTAAGCCAGAGGAGTTGTATAAGAAATTTGAAGTACCACTTAAAGATCTACGCTCATGGAAACGTCGATGTGCCTCAAGGGCTGAATTTGCTTTGCATTTTCAAGAAGCATACTTGGCACTGCGAGAACGGAATATCTGGGGAGATAAAACGTCCCGTAATATTCATCGGCTTGAACAGATCTGGCAGCATTTCCCGAACGCCAAAATAATTCACGTTGTGCGTGATCCTCGAGATGTGGTGCGATCGCTAAAAACCCATCGCAAACGTAAAGTAGTTGATGGACAGATCGTGCCAACTGGATGGATTCAACCATTAGATGATTGCATTGGTCGATGGTTGCGAGCTATGGATGATGCTCTTCATTTCAGAGGCAACTCTAATTACATGGAGATGAAATATGAGGATTTAGTGCTCGACACCATTTCAACACTTACTCGAGTATGTCGCCATGTAGGCGTTCATTTTGAGGAGCAGATGTTGGAATTTCACACGGTAACCAGTCGGTCACGAGATGCTCGTTTGTTTCCACAAAACATTGAAGCAACTCAACCGATTTCCACTGCCTCGATCGGTAAGTGGAAGGAAGAGTTAATGGTCGAGGAGGTAGAAGAAGTTGTGCGGCGTACGCATGATTATGCAATTAAACTTGGCTATACGCTTTGAAAAGGGAAATTCCTATGGCAAACATTATTCTTATTGATAAGAGTCGTGTTGCAAGCATTATTGATGGCAACATGGCACTTGTTAAGCAGAGCGTTCTTAATGCTTTGCGAATCCATTACGAGCAGGCATACGTTCAGCCGTCAAAAGTCTACTTGCAAGATAGCCCTCATGCGCACAAGGCTGATCGGATCATCGCTATGCCGGTGCATGTCAAAAGCCACGCGTTGGTGTCTGGTATTAAATGGATTGGAAGCAAACACACGAATCCACAGCATGGTCTCAATCGTGCAAGTGCGCTAATTGTGTTGAACGATCCGGGGACTAATGTTCCTATTGCCGTGTTGGACGGAGCATTGATTAGTGCTATGCGCACCACGGCTATATCGCTCATTGCAATTGAACGTTTGCGAACGGAGTTTCGCACTGTTGCGATTCTTGGGATGGGTCGGCTTGGTCGAATGCATACGAATATCTTCGCATCTGAATATCCTTCAGTGCAAGAGATTCGTTGCTTTAGCCAGCATGCGCCATTTGAAGATCTGGCTCGTCAGTTTCCGCAAGTCATGAAATGCGATACGTTCGAAGATGCGCTGAAGGGGGCGGATGTGGTAATCACTACAACTACTGCTAACAGCTCCTATATCGAGCCGCACTATGTGCCTGGTGATCAGTTACTCATTAACTTGTCGCTCATGGATTTCACGATACCGGTTTTTACGGGTTCGGACATCGTCGTGGATGATTGGCGCCAATGTCGCAAGGCGGAGAAGGTTCTTAAAAGTGCCATTGACCAAGGGCTTGTGTTGCAAGCGGATACGCATGAACTCTCCAATATTCTGTTTGGGCCCATGAAGCACAAGCATTTTCCTGGCAGAACAATTGTTAATCCGCTAGGAATGGCTCTCGAAGACATTGTTACTGCGTGGGAAATATACCAGCAGGTAAAGGACGACGCTTCGCTACCCACGTTTGAGATTGAGTAGTAACCACCTCGGAATGCATGATGCAGACCGAGGTATTTTTTATAGACACAACAGCTTTGGCCTTAAGTAGCGAGAAAAATTTCGTGAACAAGTCCAGGGCTTTTTCTTGCCCAATACGGTCGCCAGTACGGCGACCGCCCGCCGTATTGGCGGGCGAAAAACTGTTTGGCGCTGCATCCCGCGAAGTCTGTCGCGATGCCGTTCGACCATTGCTTTCACAAGTCCCCCAAGACGAAATCCCGGCGGTGTTGAAGTAGGAAGTTATCGAAAATCTTTTTCCGTAAGATTTGCTTGGCGCAAAATTGATTTGAATGTTCCTATAGGTACCTGTTTTCGCTCTGCAGGCACGATCGTAGTGAACGGAGGATGGCCGGCCTTGCGCATTTTAATATGACTACCTTTTTGCGAAACAAAGACAAACCCTTTCTTATGCAGGATTTTTACAATATTTTTTGAAGAATAAAGTTTAGGCATTCGCCACCGACAGCTGTACAAGTTCCGGGTTTACGACATCGGTTAGTACAGAGTCAGAAGCATCTTCGAAATACAACTCAAGAGCCTCTTGGAGACTAGAAAGAGCCTCTGTTTTTGTTTTGCCGAAGCTGGAAATATCTACGTTGAGACATTGAGCAACATAAAACTCACCCTCTCTCCAAACAACATTTTTTAATTCTAGTGATTGATTTTTATGCATGCTCATAGTATGTAGCTTTTTTGTAGAGAAAACAAGCGCATAGAGTTGGTCAGCACGAGTGTTTGTAATACTGGATTTTTATGGTATATTGGTGCTATGGAAACAGTTGAACGCAAACTTCATAGCTTTACTGCGGTATTCGAGCCAGCACCAGAAGGTGGCTATGTTGTGTACGTGCCTGCATTGCCAGGGTGCGCTACACAAGGAGAAACATTTGAAGAGGCACAGGCAAATGCAAAAGATGCAATTGAAGGATATTTAAAAGCAATGAATGACCTGAATGAAGATATTACTTTTGAATCAGAATCTACAATAATCTCCAGAATTCCAGCAGCAGTGTAAAATACCATCGATGAGACTGCCTTCCCTCAAGCCTCGAGATGTTGTAAAAGCATTGAAAAGAGCTGGTTTTGAAGAGCAGCGGCAAACAGGCAGCCATCTCATTATGGTTCACCGGACAAAACGGCGGATTATTCCGGTACCGATTCATGCGCGAGAAATGAAGCGAGGATTGCTGACAAGCATTATAAAGCAGGCTGGTCTTACGCAAAAAGAGTTTATAGGCTTTCTTTAGCAAAAGCTAATATATAGCAACAATGACTGGATCGGTAGCAAGCGTAGGAGTTGGCGTCATTATCACAAAAAATGACAAAGTTCTGCTTATAAAGCGTACTGGTTCTCATGGCGTTGGTACGTGGTCATGCCCCGGAGGGCATATTGACTTTGGCGAATCAATCGAACAGTGTGCAATGCGGGAGACTAAAGAGGAAACCGGTCTTGAGATCGAGAATATACGTTTCAAAGCTATGACGAATGATATTTTTACAAGCGAACATAAGCACTATGTTACTATCTGGGTAGCTGGAGAACACAGAGGAGGAATTCAGCAAATTGCATCACACGAAGCTACAGAGCTTAGCTGGTTTGAATGGAATAATTTACCTAAACCATTATTTTTGCCTATGCAAAATTTAGTCGAGGGCAAATATTATCCATTGTCGTCCCAAGTACCCCAAGACGAAATCCCGGCGGTGTTAAAGTAGGGAGCTTGCTCAATATCCGTACACACGTCAGCATGGCTTTTTAGGGCATGCAACACCCTAAAGTTGACAGTATTTAGGGTGTATGATACCCTAAAGGTATGGTATTTAATCGTATTCAAAACATAGAGTCATTTCAAGAGCCTGGGAGGGTTGTGATGATGTATGGTCCGCGTCGTGTCGGAAAAACCACCATGCTTAAGACCTATCTCGCCGAGTTACCAGCGGATGTGGCAAAAAAGTATGATGTGGGTGACGATATTGCCTTACGGCAGCTTTTTGGCAGCCGTGTACGAAAAGACATCCTTGATTACGCTGCTCCGTACGACGTATTGGGTATTGATGAAGCTCAGCAAATACCCAATCTTGGAGAAGCGATAAAAATGATTATTGATGAGTTTCCAGAGAAAAAGATTATTTTAACTGGGTCTTCATCGTTTGATTTGGCGCAATCTGTCGGCGAACCATTGGTGGGGAGGCATTATGCTATGCAATTATACCCACCGGCATGGAAGGAGCTTGCGGGGAGTGATTACGAAAAAAAGCAACATCTCGAAGAGATGCTACTGTATGGTTCATATCCCGAGATCCTGCTCGCAGACACTCTAGACAAGAAGCAGATAAAGCTTAAAGAGTTAACCTCATCATATCTTTTTAAAGATATCTTGTCGTTCGAGCGACTAAAATCACCTGAGCTCCTTTTGAAAATCCTCCAAGCGTTGGCGTGGCAAATTGGCGGGGAAGTATCTCTAAATGAATTAGCAAAAACCGTGGGTGAAAGCGATCATAAAAAAATAGGTCGTTACATAGAGCTGCTCGAAAAATCTTTTGTCATAAAAAAGATTCACGCTCATAGCACCAACCAGCGAAAGGAAATCAAAACGAAAGTAAAATACTTTTTCTACGACCTGGGTGTACGAAATGCCATTATTGGAAATTTTCAAAAACTAGCACTCAGAGAACCGAAAGACATTGGGATGTTGTGGGAGAATTTCGTCTACATTGAGCTCGTAAAAAAAAGCGAGCTTGATCAAAAATACTTTGACGATTTCTATTTTTGGAGAACGAGAGCTGGGCGGGAGGTTGATATCGTTCAAAAAACAGCTGATGGCGACATCGTTGCCTATGAATGCAAATGGTCATTCAAAAAGGTGGTTTTTAGTGATTTTCTGAAGATATATCCAAAAGCAAAAACAGAGGTTGCTTCGCAAGAAAATATCGCAGATATTTTGAGATAGCTTGTTCGTGCTATACTTCCTGTATGGCCGCTGCAGTACGACCGATGTTTTTTAAAAAGAATGTAAACGCTCCAAAAAAGCGCAGAAAGCGTCGTACTATTGCGCAGCATGTACGCGTTATTAAAGATGCGCCGTCGAAGCTGCGCGAACGGGTAACGCAAGAGTTGTACAAGCGAAACGCGGAGCTTGCTGTGCGTAATAAGACGTTGGCGCTGCTGCGGAAACTGGATGAAATATCCCTCTCGTCCGACAAAATAGATGAGATGGCGCAGCAGATTGTGGACGCTATAGCCAGCGAGCTGGGGTACGAGGTAGCCGCAATTTCTCTTGTTGATATAGAAAAAAACCGGCGGCATTGCGTTGCGGTAGGGTCTAGTAACCCGGACCTTGCCCGGACGTTGAAAGGTGTGTGCCCGTTATTGCCAGACATTATCCTCGATGAAACGCCGGATGCCAAGCGTGCCGTTGAAACTGGTATTCAAACATATTCAGATGATTTGTCGGGCGTATTTGCAAAAGGGCTTGTGGAGGCTATTCAAAAAGTAGAAACACAGATGGCAATACCGTTATCGAGCCATAGCATGATGTTGCCACTTCGATTTGGAAACCAAACTTTGGGGCTGTTGTCGCTTTCCACCAGCAGATCATTTAAAGATTCCTCACAATATGAACACGAGTCTTTGTCGGGAATAGTCGGACTTGTTTCGTTGGCGCTGTACAAAGCTAAGATTTACGATGATTTACAAACCACCTCTGCAGAATTGGTAGCCGCAAACCATAAGCTAACCGATCTCGACAAGGCAAAGAGTGAGTTTTTAAGCATCGCAAGCCATCAATTGCGTACTCCGCTTACTGCATTACGCGGATATATATCGATGTTAGTAGAAGGCGACTACGGCCCTTTAAGGGAAGAGCAAAAGCCGATTCTGGATATTCTGAATAAGAGTGCGGTACGACTCATAGACCTTATTAATAATTTATTAGATATTTCTCGTATTGAAAGCGGAAGGTTTGAGCTTAATTTGGAATCGTTAGATGTGGTGCAGATTGCAAAAGAGCTGGTTGGAGACTTGCTCCCAAATGCAATCAATAAGCAATTACAATTGCAATTCCATGACCCTGTTGGTGAGGTGCCTCATGCAGTAGTGGATAGTCAGCGTATTCGCCAGGTGATGTTGAACTTTATCGATAACTCTATTAAATATACCCCCGCTGGAAGAGTGGACGTGTTTGTTCGGCGAGAAGGCGATGAGCTTGTATTCTGCGTACAGGATACTGGAAAAGGTATTACAAAAGAGGAGCTTGAACTTCTCTTTAACAAATTTAGCAGAGTAGGTGGAGCATCTCGTTTTCATACAGAGGGTACTGGGCTGGGGCTATATGTGGCAAAGCAGATCGTAAAAGAACATCACGGTGAAGTGGAAGTAAGCAGTGAGGGAAGAGATAAAGGCAGCACATTTGGGATGCGGCTACCGATTGAAGGGTCTGCAAAAAGCCTGAAGGTTGGAGAAAAGGCTTCGGTGGTTATTAAGGCCGCAGAGGCCCAGGGCAACGGAGGCGATAAATGAACCCGTTGTGGGTTGCAATGGAAGCGCTTGTAGTCGCAAGCATAGTTATTGTTGCAGGCTTTTTTGGTATAAGTAGGCAATTTGCCGATCGAGTTCCGTCGCGTGTGCAAATCGGAACATTTGCGGTAGGGGGGATCCGCATGAGCGATATTCCCGGAGCAGTTGCCGCATATGAACAAGAATTTCTCGCAAATCGCCTTACTGTTCGACTGCGCGACTATGATAGTACGCATACGCTCTCTGAGCTTGGTATACAGCTCAACACAGAACGCGCGGTGAAGGATCTTGTTGGAGTACGGGGGAATGTTCTGCCGCTGAGAAGCGTACGGGTACTGCCGGTGCTCATTATTGCCGACGCAAAGGTGCAGGCACTGTTGGAAAATGATTTTGCGTCTGTGATGTCGTTGCCTCAAAACCCCACTCTCAAAATACTTCCCGGCAATATAGTTACCGTTATTGCCGGTGCAGCCGGAGAGCGAATTGATGCGCTTTCATTGAATCGGGACATATCTCACGCAGTAGCCGCGCATGCGTCTACGGGCAAACCTGATCGCGTGCTTGCGACTACAATACGGGCAGTACCAAATGAAGACCCGGCGCGTTTGGAGGGAATGCGAGCGTACGTGCAGGGGCTGCTTTCCTCTGGGTTTGCAGTACGACATGGTGAAAAGCAGTTTCAGCTTACAGCGCAAGATATCGCGAGTATGTTGCGCTTTGGCGAGGGAGTTGGTGTTGATATCGCGTTTGATGAAGAACTGCTCCGGGCATATCTTGCACGTGAAGTTGCCCCAAAAGTTCACACCGATGCAATGAATGCTCGGTTTGAAGTTTCGGATGGGCGTGTATCGCAGTTTGCGCTTCCACAAGATGGTGAAGACGTGGACGTTGAGCAGTCTGTGACCATAATTCAGCAATCCCTTATTACCCGCACGATGTCTGCAGAAATTGCAATCATTCGCAAGCCTCCTGCTATAACAGACGTACAGAGCACAACCGCGCTGGACATAACCTCAATGTTGGCGCGAGGAGAAACAGACTACAAAGGCTCGCCAAAAAATCGTGTCCATAATATTGCAACAGGTACGGCGAAGTATCATGGGCTTCTGATACCTCCGGGCAAAGAGTTTTCATTCAACGAATTTTTGGGTCCGGTTACTGAAGATGCCGGATTTAAACCGGAACTGGTTATTAAGAATAACGTGACAACTGCGGAATTTGGCGGGGGGCTATGCCAGGTTTCCACAACGCTCTTTCGTGCTGCCGTATTGTCTGGAATGGAAATTACATCGCGACGTAATCATTCCTATGCAGTACGGTATTATGGTACGCCCGGATTTGACGCTACTATCTATCCGCCGTATACTGATTTTCGTTTCCTCAACAACACGCCCGGCTATATCTTGATCCAAGCAAAAATAGCTGGAACTCGTCTTTCCTTTGAATTATGGGGGACTGATGATGGCAGGGAAGTTATCGTAGATGGGCCACATCCGTATGGTAAGCAGCCAAATGGCGCAGTGAAAGCCACACTCAAGCAAACCGTAATAAAAGATGGGCAAACGCTCATCGAGGACACATTTAGAAGTAATTACAAATCTCCCAGCCTATTTCCGCATGTATGACCCCACCAGTGCCGCCGCCAATTAGAATACGCAAAACTGCAACACATAAGCAGGTAGTTCGTCGTATAAAGCCTGTGCGAAAAGCACAGCATGCAAGGCCGCCTAAAAAAGTCCGCAGAGAGTTATCTGCTGGTGGTGTTGTAGTGCGGCAAGAGCGCGGCGGTTGGTTTGTGGCGCTATTGAAGACGGAACATCGCAGAGGCCCGGTGTGGGTACTCCCAAAGGGGCATGTGGAGCTGGACCGACAAGAACGAATTGCTGATGCGGCGAAGCGTGAAGCCGAGGAAGAAGCGGGCGTTACGGGCCTCACGGTGCGTGAGCAGCTTGGGATTACTAAGTTTGTGTTTCAGGCGGAAGAAGCATTGGTAAAAAAGACCGTCCACTATTTTCTTATGGTTACAGTAAATGCTCAATTGCAACCTCAGGCGGAAGAGGGGTTTGTAGAAGCAGGATGGTTTCCGATAGGCGTTGCTATTACAATGCTCGAATATGATACAGACCAAGACATTGTTGCCAAAGCACAAGCAATCTTAGAAGGAAAACCAATGCCGGAAAAAAAGCCCGCGCATCATCCACGCACTAGTCGATCAATCCGAATCCATTCGTAATTAACTGTTCTGGGTGCATGCCCGCAGCTTTGAGCTGATGATGAATAGGGGAAGCGGTGTGAAAAGTAGGAATGGTGTTGAGTTCTAGTACATCAAAGCTATTTCCATCTGCCATCATATCTACAGTAGCAATGCCGCTGCATCCTAATGAAGTGTACACATCCCGTGCAATTTCTTGCGCTTGTTCAATGATATTTTTATCGGATTCATGAACAGAGTGAAAATGAGCACCATTATCCCGTTGTTTGCTATGGTAATCGTAGAACGATGCGCCTTTAGGCGTAACAATAGTTGGGGGGAGTGTGTGCAATATATTTTTTGAATCGGAAAACACAGTAATGGTAAGTTCCATGCCAGGCAATGCTTCTTGTATGACAATATCTTGAGGGTTTCTTATGAGCTCACGAAGTGCCTGAGCAATATCTTTTTCAGATTGCACATGCATAATGCCGTGGCTCCCGGCCCCTGCTGCGGGTTTTATAAAAAAAGGCGGCACGAATTCTCCTCGCAGTTCATTCTCTAATTCTTCTGGTGTAATTGTGTGCGAAATATGTCGTGAATAGGGGGTAGATACAATATCGCGTATTGCATGCGAAAACCGGTGTTTATGCGACGCAGCTTGGCTTGTATGGTATCCGGATCCCGCAACGCGAATGCCCATCATATCTCCCATGGCGTGCATTGCACCATCGTCGCCACCTTTGCCGCGTACGAGAGTGATAATGGAATCTACGGGGCGTGTAAGAAGGCGTTGTATTGCCTGGGCAGGTTCTTGTGGCTGTGTAACCGATGCAAGCATGTTCACAGTGCGCGTAATATCTCCTGTTTTTGGGAGTGACCCAAGTGGTACTCGCCATTTGCCGTCATGCGTGATGTGAACGGGCGTTACGTCATACTGCGAACGAGGAATATATTGGCACGCCCATGTTCCTGATTGCGTAGAAGATGATGCGTGCTCTTCTTTGCCTCCCATGAATACGACAATTCGTGGTCTCATGTATGCAGTATATCACGATAGGGCGGAAGGGGAGAGATTCGAACTCTCGATACCTTTCGGTATACGCGCTTTCCAAGCGCGCGCAATAGACCGCTATGCGACCCTTCCATATATCAGTGATCTCGGGAGGATTCGAACCTCCGGCCCCCGGCTCCGCAAGCCGATGCTCTATCCGCTGAGCTACGAGATCATAGTGCTTACTATGCATTATAAAGAGCCATAATGGCAAGATCTGAACAAAAATGATAAGATTAACGCATGAAGAAAAATAACAAGATTGCCTTATTCGAAGGTAAGCAAATTCGTCGTTACTGGGACGCAAAAAAAGAGTCGTGGTATTTTGCCGTAATGGATGTTGTTGCTGCGCTAACTAACAGTAAGAATCCTCAAGTCTATTGGCGAGTATTGAAGAAACGTCTTATTGAGGAGGGTTCCAATGAAACCGTTACAAAATGTAACGCTTTGAAAATGGTTGCCAATGATGGCAAAATGCGCCTTACGGACGTTGCAGATACAGAAACAATGCTTCGCCTTATTCAATCAATCCCATCGCCAAATGCTGAACCGTTTAAGTTATGGCTTGCAAAGGTTGGGTATGAAAGGATAGAAGAAACAGAAGATCCCGAGCTTGCCTTTAATCGGGCGATGAAAACATACCTACAGAAAGGCTATTCAAAAGAATGGATAAATCAACGGTTAAAAAGTATAGAGGTACGCAAAGAATTAACCGACGAATGGCAAGAGCGGGAAATGAAAGAAGGTCTAGAGTATGCGATATTAACAGATGAAATTACGAAGGCGTGGGCGGATAGAAGCGTGAGAGAGTATAAAAAGTTTAAGGGGATAAAAAAAGAAAACTTGAGAGATAATATGACGAATCTCGAGTTAGTATTAAATATGCTTGCCGAAGCTTCAACAACAGAAATATCAAAAAAGAAAAAGCCAAAAGGGCTAGAAAAGAATAAGCAAGTTGCAAGATCAGGGGGGATTGCTGCAAGGAAGGCCAGACTTGAAATAGAAAAACAGACAGGTGAAAGTGTTATAAGTGCGAAAAAAGCAAATGTTTTACGAAAAACAAAGCGAAGATTGCTATTGCCTAGGAAAAGTGGATGATTCTTGAATACGGGCTTCGCTATTTTGTTGTATAGTAAGTGCTATGGCTCGGATAGCGGTGCGCGAACGCACGGACACTAAAATTAAGCGCGTAGAGCGCAGCGTCAAAAAACACGCTCAAGAGGAACCACGATTTCAGCATGAGCTGAAAGAGATGCAAGAAGTGGATGATTTGCGGAAGATTGATGATGACGTGGAAGATATAGCAACTCTCTTGCAGTGGCGCGCACCAGAACATATCCACCAAATACGGAGCCCCAAATGGTTTGCATTGTTTGCAGCAGGTATAACAATAATTGCCGTTGGATTTGGACTGTTCGGAAATTTCATTGCCTCGCTTACAATTGCGATGATTGGCGCATACATGTTCGTAGTAGCGCAGCACAAGCCATCTATTGTTCGGTATCGGCTTATGACGGAAGGCGTTGCTTTAAATACGGCACTTTACCATTACAAGCATTTAGAAGCGTTTAATATTATTTATGAGCCAGGAGACGTAAAGACAGTAATACTTAAAAGCAGCAGGCGATTAGTGCCGCTCATTCATATGGAAATAGGTGATGCAGACCCAGTTGCGATTCGTGAGATTTTAGTGGAATTTGTGCACGAAGATGTACACCTAGAAGAGCCAATCATAGATATCTGGGCTCGAAGATTAGGATTTTAAAAGAAAATCTGCGGAGAGGGAGGGATTCGAACCCTCGGTACCTTGCGGTACACATCTTTAGCAAAGATGTACAATCGGCCACTCTGACACCTCTCCGTACATTGCAGTATTGCTGGATTCTAAGTAGAATGCAAAACATCGCGCTCATAGCTCAGTTGGTAGAGCACCTGACTCTTAATCAGGTTGTCCCAGGTTCGAGCCCTGGTGGGCGCACTAAAGAACGTATGAACACGTATATAGTTCATCATAATATATGAAATATTTGTGGGCAGTAGTCGCTGGCGGGGGACTAATCTTGGCTAGTTTTGGATACTATTTGTACGCCAAGCCAGCGCCAAAAATTATCTCCGGCCTTGTTATTCCGCATCATGATATCGTCGCCGCGCAGCGCGGAGAATTTTTGCAGGAAGCTGCAAAGTACGTGCAGCCCAATACTATAATTTTAGTCTCTCCCAACCATTACGATGTTGGAAAATCCGCAATCCAAACGGTTGATAAGCGGTGGGTATTATCCGATGGAAGTATCGAGACAGATTCACGCGTGATCCAAGAATTAATTGCCAATGGAGTAGGGGATGAGGCTGCAAGTTTTATTGATGAACATGGTGTTCATTTGGTGCTTACAGATGTGCATCGGGCATTCCACAAAGCGAACCTTATACCTCTTATTATCAAGTCAACGGCAACACGAGAAGATGTTAACAACCTTACGAAAACATTGGGTAAAGTCTGCAGTGATTGCCTTATAGTTGCATCGGTAGACTTTTCACATTATCAACCGGCATTACTTGCAGATTTACACGAGGGCATACGTTCTTGCATCGCAATGGACGCGTCGAAATGGCGGGGTTATCTCGCGTTTTTGAGAAGATTGGCGAGCGTGCATTTTGGGGAGTTGATGCCGGTATTATAAATCTGGAAGGGCCGATAAGTCGCACGTCGATACCCGACGACTACGCATCTAAAAATCTAATTTTTAACTTCCCGCCACAAGCAATAGAAGCTCTGAAATTCTTGCGGGTAAACGCAGTAAGTCTGGCGAATAACCATACGGCAAATCAGGGCAAGCAGGGCCTCGCAGATACAAGAAATTTACTGGAAGAAGCAGGTATAAAATCTATTGGCGGACCAGGAGATCGGGACATTCCGAAGGTCGGAATCTTTACGGGCCAGGATATGAATTTGATCGTTATTGGTGTGCATACGCTATACGGTCCGCCGGATATTTCCGACGTGATTCGCCAGTATAAACAGGATCCGGAAAACAGGATCCTGGTGTTCCCGCATTGGGGAACAGAATACAAACGAACACATAATGTGTACCAAGAAGAGATGGCACACGCATGGATTGATTCTGGGGCAGACCTAGTAATTGGGGCCCACCCGCATGTAGTACAAGATGTCGAAGTATATAAAAATAAGCCAATCATCTATTCTTTAGGTAATTTTGTATTTGACCAGAACTTTTCAAAAGAAACGCAGGAAGGACTACTTATAGCAGGTGAGTTTGATAGCAAGGGTCTTATGCTCTTTGGATTGCCGATTCAAGCCATTAAGTACCAGCCCACACTTATGAAAGGGGCGAAAAAACAGGAAGTATTACGAGATCTTTACAAACCACTTGAAAAATACATCGAGCATACGCCGCTGGGTGAGCGCCTCTATTTCCCCCTCTAAAAGAAAAACCCTCGGCACCGAAGTGTCGAGGGGGTAAGGTTCAAGTCGATTGACATTAGAATTGTTTAGCAGACCAATCAAGCGTTTCGCCTGCCATAAACGGAACTACGCCGTTAATTTCCGTCGGGACAGTCCATGGTTCTTTCGAGAGTTGCATCTTGGGTTGCTGCAGGCCTGCAGGTAAAGTCCAAAATTCATCAATACGATAAAACGCTTTCGCAGAATCGTAGACAAACTTTTGCAGACGATCAAGCGCGTAGAATGTGTCGAAGATTGCCGCCAAAAGTGGCAAAGCTACTGGCGCCGTAAACACTCCCGCGCAACAATCGCTACACTCCTTTTTCTCTTTCAAGTGCGGCGCGCTGTCGGACCCAAAGAAAAACTTTGGGCAGCCGCTGATTGCAGCCTGGATAAGCACATCGCGATCTGCTTTCCACTGAGCAACCGGCTTGCAGAAATGATGCGGCTGCATGCGGTCTGCTCCTACATCATCGTGCGTTAGCATGAGGTGGTGAACGGTAATGGTTGCAGCAACGGTATCGGGTAGATCAAGAACGGCATCCACTGCAGCTGCGGTCGTAATATGCTCCATTACAATCCGGAGCTTGGGAAACGTTTTGGCAACAAAGCGCAATGTCCGCAGAAATTCTCGTTCCCGATTCATACCTTCAATGTGCTTACCGGGCATTTCTCCATGAAAACATAGTGCGATCCCAAGTTCTTCCATGGCATGGAACACGGGTGATAGCGCGAAGAAATCTTCAACGCCGTCATCAGCATTTGTCGTGACGTTTTTGGGGTACACTTTGCCGGCGATTGCTCCTCGTTGTTTCAACTCGGGGAGCATGGCAGGGCTGGTATCGGGAAGAATCTTGAACGTCATTAGAGGAGTGAAATGCACAGCTTGGCAAGCATGTAGTGGTACATTAACCTTCCAAGTGCATAAAACATAAGACACCTTGAGCGGTACGATAGGGATAGCTGAAAACTAATCCTTAAGTACACATTCAAGATGTCTTACAAGCATTTTAC
>Ga0209542_10012087_pt1 | contig 15187 bp, 17 predicted proteins | sample RifCSPhighO2_01_FD_184028 | JGI IMG/M metagenome (GOLD analysis project Ga0209542, IMG submission 184028) | Soil microbial communities from Rifle, Colorado - Rifle CSP2_plank highO2_0.1 (SPAdes) (version 2) | ecosystem: Environmental > Terrestrial > Deep subsurface > Rock core/Sediment ...
TGTTATTCTGTTGGAGATGTTTTATTGGATGAAACTCTTTTGGAAGCTTCTCTTGAGGCCTTATTGCGGTTATTGGAAAAAACCAAGTACATGAGAATGATAATTACAGTGGGATTACCCCTATTAACTGATAATGGCGTGTTTAATGTGGCAGCTACAATTTTCAGAGGTTCAATTTTAAGTTTTCTACCAAAAACATACCTACCAAACTATCGTGAATTCGAAGAGGAAAGAACGACCTCTAAAGCTCGCCATCTTGTATCTAAAGAGATTAAGTTTAAAGAACTTATCCTTCGGAAGATGAAATGTATAAGTCGGCTAAGAAAATTGCATATTTTGGATCAATCAGTGCTGATTGGCACAGATATCATGATACATTCGGAAGAAATTCCGGAATTTCTTCATTCCGCCTAGCTCCATCGCCGCCTTAAATGGCGCGATTGTTCTGTTTAATCCAAGTGGTTCTAATGTGACCATGGGCAAGAATGAATATCGTCGCAGATTAATGTATAAATCAGGTGATGAATATTCTATTAGATTATATTCTTCTTCTGGTTTTGGTGAGGCAGTAAGTAAGGTGGCTTGGGATAACCATGGAATGATCGCTGATCGAGGAACAATTGTCGCCGAAACCAAAAGATTTAACAGGCATCCACAGACTATCATGCGAGATGTTTGTCTCAAGGCATGCGTTTTCGATCGCATGCGGCAGGGAAGTTATCGTGATAATGCGATGGACCATCGAAGGGAATATCGTCATGTTTATGTTAAGGGAATGCTTGGATGTGGGGATTCATCTGTTTATAAAAGTATTATGATGGATATTGATCACCTTCCGTTCGTGCCAAAAGATCCGCTTACTAGGGATTCTCGATGTCAAGATGTTTATTATAGTCAAATTACCAGTTTGGTTAAAAAACTTGATGAAATTGGCGGTGGTGATATGGGGAAAGGTAGATTGGTTGTGGCTATGTCGGGTGGAGTAGATTCCACCCAAGCGGTAATTGCTTGCGTAAAGACAATGGATGAGTTGGATTTACCACGCAGTCATGTTATTGGCATTACAATGCCTGGGTTTGGCACAACAAATACAACTAAAACGATTGCTTTAAACTTAATGAAGCATTTAGGCATTACTCGAAAAGAAATCGATATTAGGCCTTTAGCCGAAATGTTATTCAAGGTCATTGGACACAATCCGAAAGTTGAAAATTTAATTTTTCAGAATGCTCAAGCTTTAATAAGAAAGCTTGTGCAAAGAATGGTAGCTGGACAGGTTGGTGGACTAGATATCAACACCTCTAACCTCACAGAATCAATGGTTGGATGGTGCACCAAATTCGGTGATCATGCCGGAGATTTTGGGGTAAATATAGGAATTCCCAAAACTCTTGAGTCCTCCTTTTTACTTTGGGAGGCAGAAAAAATATTTTCGAAAGAACAAAAAGTGAAAAGGGATATTATTGACTGTCTTGGTTTGCCGTTTTCTCCAGAACTTTTAAGTAATCGTGAAGGAGTTATTGTTCAGATATCTGAACAAGATATCGGGCCGGTAGAGTTAATAGATTTCTATTCGTATTACTTCTGGCGCTTTGGCTTTAAACCAATTCGAATTGCAAGAATGTGTTTTCAGGCCTTTCAAGGAAAATATAAAATAAAAGATATTAAGCATTGGTTGAGTGTTTTTCTAACACGTTTCTTCCAAAATCAACATAAAAGATTATGTGGTCCGGAAGGAATCAAGATCGGTTCAGTATGTGTAGCGCAAACAGGGGATATGAGATTACCATCCGGAATTGATCCAACAATTTGGTTGGAAGATGTGGCTAGAATTCCAAATAGAATATGATCTTTGTAAGGAGGGGGATGTGACCCCCTCTTTTTATTTCGGTGTAAAAAATGTTATATTACCATCTGGTTATGAAACCTACTATATTAGTAATTTTTGGAGCAACAGGAGATTTAATGGCTAAGAAAATTGTGCCAGCGCTTTTTAATTTATTTAAAGAAAATAAACTTCCTAAAAAAGTTAAGATAATTGGATTTTCGCGACGAGATATTTCCGAAAGCCAATTTCGCGAATTAGTTAAGAAAATAGTCCCCAAAGCATCCAAATCATTTTTAGATTTATTTTCTTATCAAAAAGGTCATTTTGACCAAAAAGAAAGCTATCAGCAATTATCTAAAACTCTTTTACAAACCGACGAACAATGGAAAATTTGCTCTAATAAATTATTTTATTTAGCTGTTCCTCCTAATTTTTATGAATTAATTTGTAATTTTCTAGCCGCTTCTGGTTTAACAATTCCTTGTGGCCCTGATGAGGGATGGACTCGTGTGATTGTAGAAAAACCATTTGGCAAAGATTTAAAAACCGCTCATCAATTAGACGAATTACTCGGAAAATTTTTTAAAGAAGAACAGATTTATCGTATCGATCATTATCTGGCAAAAGATATGTTGCAGAATATTTTAACTTATCGTTTAGCTAATAATTTATTTAATGGTAATTGGGATAAGTCTAGAATAGATAAAATTGAAATTCATCTTTTGGAAAAATTAGGCGTGGAAGATCGCGGTCCTTTTTATGATAGTGTCGGGGCGCTTCGTGATGTTGGTCAAAATCATCTTTTACAGATGTTGGCGTTGGTAACAATGGATCGCCCGATTGATTTTGGAGCCGATACAATTCGATCGCAACGGGCAAAAATTCTAGAGAAAGTAATACCAGGAAAACCCTCTGATTCATTTCGGGCTCAATATGATGGTTTTAGAAAAATTAAAGGCGTTTCTCAAGATTCTGAAACAGAAACTTATTTTAAAATAAGATTGTTTATTGATGATGAACATTGGCAAAACGTCCCGATTATTTTAGAGAGTGGCAAGAGGATGTCTGAAATAAAAAAAGACATCACTGTTACACTAAAAGATGGAAATAAAATCGTATTTTCGCTAGAGCCGGATAATGGTATTAAGATTATTTCCAAAGACGGCATTTTGGATTTTCATCTCCGCGGTTCGCAAAAAAAATCACAATACGTTGATGAATATAAAAAACTTTTATTAGATTGTGTTACCGGAGATCAGACTTTATTTGTCAGCACTAAAGAAGTTAAGGCGATGTGGAAAGTAATTGATCCGGTCATTGAAGCTTGGCAGAAAAATTTAGTGCCATTGGCAAATTATAAGCCGGATAGTTTGGAAATTTTAGACAAGGCATTTTTCACAGATAAAAAAATAAATAAAAAGATCGGTATTATTGGATTAGGCAAGATGGGCGAAGGAATTTTGAAAAGATTAACAGAAAAGGGCTGGCAAGTAGTCGGCTATAATAGGACTCCTGGAGAACTATCGACTGTTAATTCGATAAAAGATTTAGTGGCGGAATTGCCGTCCACAAGAGTTGTTTGGTTGATGGTAAAAGCCGGAGAGCCAACCGATCAAATGTTAAAAGAATCAATAAAGTATTTGAAAAAAGGGGATATTGTGATTGACGGGGCAAATTCATTTTACAAAGATTCAATCAGGCGTCATACCGAGCTTAAGAAGAAGGGTATCGGATTTCTGGATGTGGGTGTTTCCGGCGGACCAAGTGGCGCGCGTAATGGTCCGGCTTTAATGATTGGCGGCGATAAAAAAGTTTTTGAAAAAGTTGAATCATTGTTTGGGGATCTAGCCAGAGAAAATGGATTTCAATTTTTTGAAGGCGCGGGCGCGGGGCATTTCGTGAAGATGATTCATAACGGTATTGAGTATGGAATGATGCAGGCGATTGGCGAAGGTTTTAATATTTTAAAAAATTCTTCTTACAAATTAAATTTGAAAAATGTGACTGATATTTATAATAATGGAAGTGTAATTGAGTCGAGATTGATTGGTTGGATGAAAAAAGCATTTGAATTGCGGGGGGAAAATTTGGAGAAAGTAAGCGGATCGGTGGCGCACACCGGAGAGGGCGAGTGGACAGTCAAAACTGCCAAAGAACTCGGCTTGGAGGCAAAGATTATTGAAGCGTCATTTAAGTTTAGAGTTTTGTCCGAAAAAAATCCCAGTTATACCGGAAAAATTGTTTCTGCTTTGCGCGAGCAGTTTGGCGGCCATAAGGTAGAAGAAAAATAAAAAATCTGCGACCTCACATTGCAGATTTTTTATTTTATTTGATTAAATTAACCGCACATTTTGCAGTTCTTTTTGTGCGTAACAACTTCGACGACTGCCGAAATTCCGATTAACACATAAACGATGGTGGTCAATTGCTCTCCTAGTAAATAACTGATATCCCAGTTAGCGACAACCATTAACCCAAGGTTAAGACCGCCGATTACCAAAAGAATGAATGTGACCATGTGTAAAGCCTTCATAATTTAAAAAATTATTCGCGACCTTTTATTATCTAATTATAACACGACTTCAAATATCTTGATGGGGATAGTTTTTCCTTTTACCGTTACTTCGCCAAGAGGTCTTTTTTCTATATTTTTAGATATTTTTTCGGCGGTAAATTCAGAAATTATGATATGAGATTTATATTCTTTATTTAAACTTTCTAGTCTTGAGGCTAAGTTTACGCTATCTCCAATGACAGTATAGTCAAATCTTTTTTCTGACCCTAAATTTCCCACAGTGGCCATGCCGGTATTTACACCAATGCCGATATCAATAAATGGCAGGTTTCCCTCTTTTAGTTTTATTTGTAATCTTTCTAATCTCTTCATCATGCCGGCGGCCGCCTTTACTGCTCGTTCAGCGTGATCTGTTTGATCTAACGGCGCGCCCCAAAAAGCCATAATTGCGTCTCCAATAAATTTATCCAAAACTCCATCGGTGGCAAAAATTTCTTTTGTCATTTCGGTAAAGTACATATTTAAAACTTTGGAAAGTGTTTCTGGATCGGTTTTTTCGGTAATTGTTGTAAATGACCTAATATCAGAAAATAATATCGAAACCTCTTTTCTCTGACCACCCAATTTTAAATACGAAGGGTCTTTAATAATTGCTTCAATGACATTTGGTGAAAAATAATTTTGCACCCTTTCTCGCAATCTTCTTTTTTCTAATTCGGCTTTATACCATCGCGCAACTGAAAATACAGCAAAGGTTAAGAATATTATTATAACGTTTCCGAAATAAGGCAGGGCTATTTCTTGTTGCCATAAAATATAGCTTGCCATTGGCAGGGCAAAAACAAGAATGATTGTTGCTATAAGTGCTTTTATAGTGCTCGTCTTCATTGTGTAAACAAGAAGCAATAGACCTAAAATTATTCCCAAAAGTCTTGTGGCAAGTTCCGGTACTAATTTAATTGGTCGATCTAATAAGATATTATCCAAGGCATTAGCGTGCCATTCAATTCCAGCCATTAGACCGTTTCCCATTGGCACAGAAACGACATCGTGAAGATCGCTGGCAGTTGCCCCAATCAAGATTATTTTATTTTTCAAAATATTAAGATCTATTTTTTTGTTTAATATGTCGGTAAAAGAGAAAGTTGTGAAAGTTCCGGCTGGGCCGATAAAATTTACTAAAAAATTAGTATTTTTTGGTAGTGGATAATCTAATGATTTCGCCAGTATTGAGGCGAAAGAAATTTCATTAGGAAAATTTCTAACTTTACCATCATAAGCTAATTCCACATTAACGTCGCCAGATTTTACGTTCGGATTTTTTATTAATATTTCTATTGGCAATAAATCTTTTTCGGCTGATAAAATAATAGGAAATGAAGAGTTTTTAATTGCTTCGCTAAATAAACTATCGTTTAAAAAATTTTCTGTTTCGGAAAATGTGATATCAAAACCCACCGCCCGGATTTGTTTATTTTGTAAAAAATTTAAAAAATCAGCATAAACGTTTCTGTTCCATGGCCATCGGCCAATTTCCTGGATGCTTTTATTGTCGATGGCGGCAATGATTATATCGGGATGCGGGTTATTTATTTGCCAGAAAAAATCTAACCCCTTTAAATCAAGAATTTTGATTATCGGAACAAGACTAATTGCTGTAGTTAATATTAAATAAATTACGAAGACGTATTTTTTCATCTATTTTTGCCATTAGAAGTGGGTTCTTGTGGTGGGGGAGGTGGCGGTTCTTGTTTTAGTTGTTCTTCTACTTTTAGAGAGATAATATTTGAGATTAAATTTTCAAATTTAGCAGTTATTTTTGCATCTCCAGTAAAAGATAGGTGTAGATTATTTTGAGAGTCGATTATTCCCAGCGTTGGATTTTGAATCCAGGAAACTTTTCCTGATAAATTTACTACTTCACCATCCGAATATATGCCTTTAGCTTCTAATTTAACTAATTCATTTTGTCTGGCTATCGATCTATCGGCTGAGATTTCAATTTTTACTAAACTTTTTATCGGCGCGGTCTTTATGGGCTCCTGTTTTTGTTTTATTATTTTTGGTGTTGATGTTGGCGCCGGTTTCTCAAAGTCTGTAAATAATTCTCCCTCTTTAACTTCTTTAAAAATTGACGGATCACTATTTAAAGTTACTAAGACAATTCCTTTTTCTACAAAAACTTCGTTGATAAGATTTTCATATAAAACAGAAAAAATCGTGCCTCTTACCGTGGCGGTTATGGTCGGAGTTTCTACCTTGTAACCACCTTCTTCTAACTTATTTACCTCTGACCACACCTTTCCTCTTTTTAAAATAATATTACTTAAATTAATAATCTCAATTTCTGTGCCAGCTTCTAGGCGGAGAACATTTCCGTTTTTTAGCGTGATAGATGCCCGGCTTTCTGGAGCAAGGGCAATTTTTTCATTGGTATAAATAGCTCGAGATTCATCTGTTTTACCAGATGAGCTTATTATCAAGGTACCAATTTTTGCTTCAGATTGATTAAGCCAAAAAATAGCAACTCCAATGATTGTTATTAGCACAATAATTCCGCCAATAATCCAAAATTTATTCATGAGGATATTATATCTTGTTTATAATAATAGTAAATGATAGGATAAAACAATGAAAAAAATAATTATCGCGATTATAGTATTAGTAATTTTAGGTCTAGGAGCTTGGTATTTCTGGGGAACTGCTCCAACTACTTCAGTTGAAAAAGAGATCGCTCCCGTTGAAGAATTGGCCCAAGTAGTAGAGGAAAAGAAATTTATTGTTGAAGGTAAGAATTTTTCGTTCTCTCCATCAATGATTACGGTTAAAAAAGGGGACACAGTTTCTATTACTCTTAAAAATGTAGGCGGCACACATGATTTGAAAGTAGAGGGATATGAAGTCGGCACTCAAAAAATAACCGATGGACAAGAAGAAACATTTACTTTTGTCGCTGATAAGGTGGGAAATTTTGAATATTATTGTTCAATAGGTACTCATCGTTCGATGGGCATGAAGGGAACTCTTATAGTGGAAGAATAGAGTAAATAAATTTTACGAATGGATCGGTGTCGGGGCCGTAAACTAACGAACCTCCCAGAGCGCCAGTTAAGGTGATGAAGGCGAGGCCAAGAATGGCGAGGATTACTAAAAGGAATGGCGGAAGCCATTCTTTTTTTGATCTGGTTAGATAATAAATAGAAATAATTGTAAAAATAACTAATGTAATCGTCGCAAAAATTTGATGCCAATTTAAAGCCGGAGGAATTTCTCCAACTATAGAATTTTTATTTATCAAGCCAGTAATATAAGCCGCGTAAGATCCGAGTGTGCCTAAAACAACCAATAAAGATTTCGTTTGTATATTTTTAAATCTTATTATTTCTAGGACACTATACAAAGAAAGTAATGCTACTGGAAAATGAACTATGACTGGATGTAAATCCATATCCTTTTATTATATCATCAAATTTTGTTATAGTGTCTATAGTTCAAAAACAATTTACGAAAGGGGATGTAATGAAAAATCTTCGTTTTGCGGGCTGGTTATATTTTTTTATTTTGCTTATAGTGGTGTTTGCTCCATTTTTTACAAAAGAAACCGAACCGTATCAGGTTCCGAAGCTATCTTCATGCGGCCGATCTGATTTTGAAATTTTTGGGGAACCACTCTCTTTAGAAAATTTATATTTTGACCATGAACAGGGTGGCGGCTGGCCAGTTTCTGTATCGGTTTCGCTTAGCTCCTGGTCTGATAGAAAGTCCCCAATGCAATTGCAAGTATTTCTTCCAAAAGATCTTGAAGGGAAGGTACGGCTTAATGTTCAAGAAAGTTGGCTTTATAGAAATGGATTGGTGGATCAAGGGGCTATTAGAATGGACTTTAGTATGTATGAGCTGGGCTATGCGGCTGGATTTCGTTTTTGGCAAAGTATTGATTCAGTGGAAGAGATTGATATGCAATTAGTTATAGTTCCAAAAGATAATGTTGAAATTCTTGAAAAATATAAAAATGGTCTTTCGAGAGGGGATGTTAAAGTTTATGCAGAAAGGTTGATTGGCGGAGGATGAAACTTGGCAAAAGAAATTTCTCCTCTTGATTTTTATTGCCCCGACTGTGGAAAAAGAGCGTCGGTTTGTGTAGCTAGTCTTTTTAAGTCGTATTCTATAAAGAGATTAGACATTCCTTATTATGTTTGTGATTCGTGCCAAATCTGGTCTTTTGATAAAAGAATAATTAGAAATATCGTTAGAGATTGGCACAAAGATAAATTATCATTTCTTGGGGTTCGGCAGACTTTTGAGGAAATTTACAAAGAGGTAACTGATTTTTTAAAAAATATCATTAATGATAAAATAAAAAATCTCGGCCATCGGACAAAAAGGTTCAGACACAACCCCCAACCACAAAAGAAGGAGAGGAAAAGATGAGAGTTCTGAGTTACATCGTTTCTGTGATCGCTGGCTTGATAATTGGATTTACGATAGCAAAAGTAAAAAAACCTGAACACATTGATCATCCAGAAAAATCTCAAACTTATTATTTGGCAATATATGGGAAGGTTGATTCGGTCGAAAACTACCAATGGCTATTTGATAAAAGCGAAGGGCTTATAGTTAATGTTCCTTTAAATAAGGAACTGGCTGATTTGCCGAGTGGTTTGCCGGAGTATGCTGATATGAATATTTGGGTAAATAGATTCAGATCCAGTGAATGGCAAATTTTACGAATTGATAGCTTCTTCATTAATAAAGACGGGACGCAAACAGAAGATTATTTTGCTTCAATTAGTCAGGACGAAAAAAATCTTGACAGGAGAATTGCTCACATAAGACGTTTAGAAAGAGATGGAAATTATTTATTTAAGATATTTCTTCATAAAAAAGAGGCTACTACAAAAGATGTGGAGATTCTTCGAGAAGATATTAAATTAGGACGTTTTCATGTCGCATTTTTGAGTAATGGACTTATCAAAAACTAAAAATAACAAAAACCGCGCACTGCGCGGTTTTTTTAGGTGTTGCCAGGCTTGGAATCGAACCAAGATAACCGCCTTCAAAGGGCGATGTCCTACCGTTAGACGACCTGGCAATATTTGAATGTAATATTTAAATATTTTTATATCTTAACATGTTTAATTCTCTCTTACAATTACGCATAAAAACGCTATCGCTTTTTTATGCGTAGTTTATATGGTATAATTCTTTAATGAAATTGGGGAAAACTTCTGAAAAAATATTATTATTATTACTTGCTGGCGTAGCTCTTTCTTTAACTAAAAGACCTGATCAATATTTTCGAATTTTAGATAAAACACAAAAAGAATGGAAAAGAATAAATCAAAGAAGCCTGCACGACAATATTAAGCGTCTGCATAAGGCTAATTTGATTAATTATTCAAATAAATCTGATGGAATAATTTCTGTTTATATTTCTAAAGAAGGCAAGGAACGCGCTTTGTTTGGCAAGGTTAGGGAATTAAAAATTAATAAACCAAAAATTTGGGACAGATTTTGGAGAATAGTTATTTTTGACATTCCAGAAGATAAAAAGCGAGCACGGGACGCGTTGGCTAAAAAACTTAAAGAGCTAGGATTTTATACGTTACAAAAAAGCGTTTTCATATTTCCATACGAATGCAAAGAAGAAATAAATTTTATCACTAAATTATTTAAGATTGAGTCTTGTGTAAGACATATTTTAGCGAAAGAAACAGATGTTGATTATTATTTAATCAGAAAATTTAACTTAAAGTGAATTACTATTATAAACGCTATCGCCGCCATAACAGCATTTGATAAAATTAAAATACAATGTTAAATTCTTTTTAGTTCTCAGACAAAAAAGGAGGATTAAATGACCGGAGTTCTTTTTTTGTGGATAGTCGCTTTTATTCTTGGAGGATCTATAGCGTGGTATTTACCATTTTTCTGGTATGGGCTCGTGATTAATTTAATTTCTTTTATATTGATTTGGTTTTCGTATAGAAAATCTCAGTTAGAAAGTAATGAAGGCGGAGCCATTTTATTTTTCAAATGGGTTGTTCCATTTTTTATAATAGTGTTTAGTTATTGGATTATTTTTGTAATTCACTGGTGTATAAATCATTTGCAGATTGCATGACTAAGATTTCCGCATTGTGCGCGGGTTTTTTTATTCGTTTAAGTTTTCAATAAACGCCACTTCTAGTGGTACCACCGCAAAGGGTGAATACCGCATTTCACTGTAAGCGCGAATTAGTGATTTTAGTATCGCAATTTGTTTTTGTGTATCGATTAATTGCGAATGTTTTTTCATTTGATTAAGTTCCTCATTAGTTAATTCTTGAGAAAATAATTTTTCTAAATCAGGATTTACTTTTAAAGATAAAACCCGACGCATATAGGAAATTAACTCTTTATTTAATTCCACTAAATTATATCCGCCCTGGTTTAATTCAAATAAATATTCCATCGCACCATTTAAATTTTTATTTATTAAATTATTAGCCAGCGTAATCACTTTTTTAAATCCGATTTGCCCGATAACTTTTTCCACTGTTGACAAAGATATTTCTGAAGCTAGAGCGCTCATTTGGTCGAGTAATGATTCTGCGTCACGAAGACTTCCTACGGCCGCCGCGGCAATTAGTTCTAGAGCGTCTGGTTCTGCTTTTAATTTTTCTTTCTGACAAATTGTTTTTAATTTTTTAATAATTTCTTGAATGGAAATCTTTTTAAAATGAAACTTTTGAGTTCGAGATATTATTGTTGCAGGAATTTTTTCATATTCAGTAGTGGCTAAAATTAAAATTGCGTGCTCCGGCGGCTCTTCTAGAGTTTTTAAAAGAGCGTTAAAAGCGTCTTTAGTAAGCATATGCGTTTCGTCTATAATAAAAACCTTTTTGCGCAGAGAAGATGGGGAAAGTTTAATGCTTTCCTTTAGGTTGCGGATTTCATCAATGCCGCGATTTGACGCGGCATCTATTTCAATAATATCCATAGCATGTCCACCATCAATTTCTTGGCAGGCCTTGCATCTTCCACAAGCCTCACCATCCTTACTTAAACTTGATGCTGTTTGGCAATTCGCAATTTTTGCGATTAACCGGGCAATTGTTGTTTTTCCCGTTCCTCGTGAACCATAAAACAGATAAGCGTGGGCAAGTTTATTTCTCTTAGCGGCGTTTTTAAATATTTCTACTAAATACTCGTGCCCAACTAAATCGGCAAATTTTTTAGGTCGATATTTACGATAGAGAGCTAATGACATAATCTTAATCTATAATGACCCGCTTTAACTTACAAGTTATTTTATTCACTCTTGTTTTAATGGCATTGGTTTATTTTATTAAACCTAACAGAATTTCTACGAATATATCCGATACTATAAATGATAAAATTTATTTTACCAGCGTTAGAGATAATTTAAAAAATTTTATTTATTCTGTTAACACAACAAAACCCGATGACATAAAATCCAAGTCAGTTGTAATTAAAAAATTAGGAGATGGATATTCCTATTTAAAAGTTAGGACTGACCAACGGTGGCCAATTGCTTCCATTACTAAATTAATGACTGCAACCATCGCTTTGGAAAAATTTGCCCCTGGCCAGCTGATTTATTTTAATGATAAAATTATTTCTACGGAAGGCGCCTCTGGCGGTTTCCAATCTGGAGAAGTTTTTACGGCAATCGAATTAGTTAAAGCGCTAATGGTTGTTTCGAGTAATGACGCGGCAATGGCTTTAGCTGAATCCTACGTTTATCATAATTTCATCGACGCAATGCAAGTTAAGGCGGCTGAATTGGGTATGCGTCAAACAACTTTTTATGATCCGACCGGTCTTTCCTTTTTAAATCAATCTACAATTGATGATTTAGAAAAGTTAGTGAAATATGTTTTTGAAAAACATCCAGAAATTTTAAATTTTAGCAGAGAGCGCTCGGTATCAATCGGCGGCAAAAGGAATTTGGTGAACATAAATGAATTCGCTGGCCAGTTTGATTTTGTTGGTGGTAAGACTGGTTACACTGATGATGCTAATGGGAATTTGATTTCTTTATTTCGTGATCAGTCTGGAGGGGGAAACCCTCTCTTGATAATTGTTTTGGGCACGGAAGACAGATTTGGCGATACTAGAAGATTATTGGATTATTTTAATAATTCGAGTTATAATAAGCACTAACTCATAAACCATGTCAATTCTTCAAGCGGTTAAAGTATTAATCGTTGCGTTAATATCATTTTTATCGGCGCTGGCTGTAACGCCATTTTTTGTTAAATTTTTATCTCGTCATCAATTTAATAAGCAAATTAGAAGCGCCGATTCAGCGCCTATTTTTTCCAAAATGCATAGCGGTAAGGCAGGCACACCAACTAGCGGGGGAATTATTATCTGGGCGACTGTTTTGGGTCTCGCTTTTGTTTTTTGGTTAGGAAATATTTTGTTTGATGGTTTTTTTGGCTATATAAATTTTGTTGATCGTGCTCAAACTTATTTACCATTATTCACAATGCTCGTTGCCGCCCTTCTCGGATTATTTGATGATTTTTTAGGTATTTTAAGGATTGGCCCAAATGGCGGTGGGTTAAAGATGCGTAATAAAATCGTAATGTACTTTTTAGTCGCTCTTCTTGGCGCTTTATGGTTTTACTATCGTCTTGATTGGGACGTGTTATCAGTGCCTTTATTTGGACAATTTATTATTGGTTGGTGGTATATTCCGATTTTTATTTTTATAATTATTGCCAGCGCGTTTTCCACTAACGAAGCGGATGGTCTTGATGGATTGGCTGGAGGGATTTTACTTTTTGCTTTTACCGCGTTAACTGTCGTGGCTTTTACATTGGGAAGGTATCAATTAGCGACCTTCGGCGGCGCTGTTATTGGAGCGCTACTCGCGTTTTTATGGTTTAATATTTATCCCGCCAGATTTTTCATGGGAGATACCGGATCGATGTCTCTAGGAATAACAATGGGAGTGATTGCGATGTTGACCGATACCGCTCTTCTTCTTCCATTTTTTGCTTCTGTTTTGGTATTGGAATCGGGATCGGTGATTTTACAATTAGCCAGCAAAAAATTTCGGGGAAAGAAAATTTTTATTTCTACTCCGATACATCATCATTTCGAGGCGCTCGGTTGGCACGAGACTCGTGTGACGATGCGCTTTTGGATCGTGTCAGTTGTTTTTATGGGTCTCGGTTTAGTCATTTTCTTCTTGAATAGATTTCTGTAGAATTGGTAAGTGGATTCTAATATTTTATACGATCAAAAATGGTTTAAGTTGATTCGGAGGAGTTTTTTATTTCAATATTTTCCTTTTGTGGATTTTGTTTTGGGAGCAGGATCTATGGCTTTGGGGGATGTGAATGAAAATTCTGATTTTGATGTAATTGTAAGCGCAAAATTTAGCCGTCTTTATACGGCAAGATTTTTTTGTCTCGCGATCTATAAAATATTTGGTTGGCGCAGGAAAAGAAACAAAACCACCAATCTTTTTTGTTTTAATCATTTTATTACCGAAAGATCATATCAATTACAACCGCCGTATAATATTTATTGGGAAGAGCTCTATAAAAATCTCGTGCCATTGTTTGGAGATATAAATAAAATTGAAGAGTTTTTTAAAAAAAACTTCTGGATTAAAGATTGTCGAACACTTATTGAGATAGAAAATGACTTAAGATTTAAGTATCAAAAATCAAGCAAGTCTAAGTTGTTTTTAGAAAGGTTATTAAGCGGAAAGTTTGGTGATTTAATAGAAAATATCTTAAAAAAGTATCAAATTAAAAAAATAGAAAAGTTTTTAAAAAAATATCCACTTGGTCATAAGCCAAGAATTATTTATAGTGACGCCGAGGTAGAATTACACTTAGACACCCGTCGTCTTGAAACTGTTAAAAATAAAAGATACTATCTAAATTAGATATTCTTTTGGGAGAGGAGTGATCTTTGAGAAGAGGAAATCAGGCAGAGTACGCTGTGCGACTGGTTTTAAAAGAATTCAAAAAAGAAAAATTAATAGTTAAGTGGAGACAATCGCCTCGTTATGGTCAAGAGGATCAATCTGGTATTGATTTTACTATTTTTATAAAGAATGGCGAGGTAATTTATCTTCAGGTTAAATTTAGGCGAAAGGGTTCGGATCAAAAGTTAATTAAAAGTTATTTAGAAAAACATAGGCACGCTATTTATAGGGGTGGTTCTTATGAAAATCTTGTTATCAACGATCATTTGCGAAAACATCCTGATGTTAAAAATATTATAATGGTTAGTCATTGGCAAATACCTCAAAGTGAACGTGATTATAGGAGAATAAATATTTTATATGATAAATTATTTAAAATTATTTTCCCTAAGAAAGATTCTTAAGCCCCTCTTGACCGAGGGCTTTTTTTCGCTTAAAATATTGTCGTATGACAAATATTAAACCACTTTCCAATCACGTTTTTATTGAGCCGGTCGTTGAGGATAAAATGACAAAAACTGGCATTGTTTTGCCAGATAGCGCTGAAAAAGAAAAACCGATCAAGGGTAAGGTTTTAGCTGTCGGAAACGGTAAAAGAAACGAGTATGGAGCAATTGTGCCGATGTCAGTGAGTGTTGGCGATTTAGTTTTATTTAAAAAATATGGCCCAGATGAATTAGAAATTAATGGTAAGAAATATTTAGTCGGCAGTGAAGATGATATATTAGCAATTATTAATTAAAAATTTAAGACTATGGCAAAACAAATTTTATTTAACGAAAAAGCAAGATTAGCTTTAAAACGAGGGGTAGATAAATTGGCTGACGCGGTCAAAGTTACTTTAGGACCAAAAGGCCGCGCTGTTGTTTTAGAAAAAAGCTATGGTTCA
>Ga0209542_10012088_pt1 | contig 15186 bp, 16 predicted proteins | sample RifCSPhighO2_01_FD_184028 | JGI IMG/M metagenome (GOLD analysis project Ga0209542, IMG submission 184028) | Soil microbial communities from Rifle, Colorado - Rifle CSP2_plank highO2_0.1 (SPAdes) (version 2) | ecosystem: Environmental > Terrestrial > Deep subsurface > Rock core/Sediment ...
TGATTTTACGGGGTTACTGGTTGCGTGAAGACCGGAAACAACAGGGGAGGAAGATGTCGCTGGTGGTGAAGCAGAAGGTGGGGTCACTGGGGAAGTTGGTGCAATCGAAGTCTTGGGCGGTAGAGATGCAGAAGAAGGAACCGCTGGAGAAACGGGTTTTGGTAAAGGATTAGAGAGAGGCGGAGAAACAGAAGTTGGTGGAGAAATAGGATTAGGAACAGGGGGTTTAGGAGCGTCAGAAACAATGGGCAAATTTGACGGCACTAAAGATTTTGGATCATCCATTTAGAATGCTATCTACTAATTACTAATCTCTTACGAATTTACGAATATAGTATATCAGTGCTTGATTCGTAATTGGTAGATTATTTTTTGACTGATTTCATTGACAAGTTTATTCTACCATACTCATCCATGTTTTTCACTCTCACTCGCACACTTTGTCCACTTTTAAGGACATCGGACGGTCGCCGGATATGTTCATTAGAAATTTCCGAGACATGAACCAGGCCTTCCCTCCCGGGCAAGTATTCCACCATCGCTCCAAAATCAAGCAAGCGAGTAACTTTTCCGTCAAACTCATCCCCCGGCTTCTCTTCAAAAGTCACTGCTTCAATTAATTTAAGCGCCTTATCCATATTTTCCGGATTTTCAGCGGTCACAAAGACGCTGCCATCATCTTCAATATCGATGTCCACGCCAGTTTTATCAATAATATCGTTAATCATTTTGCCGCCCGGACCGATCAGGGTGCGGATTTTGTCGGGATTAATTTTAATCGTCTTAATGCGGGGAGCGTATGGAGACAATTCCTCTCGCGGCTCTTTAATAGCTTTGGACAAAACCTCCAAAATTTCCAAACGGGCCTTTTTGGCTTGAGCCAACGCTTCTTCAAATATTTCGGGGGTAATACCCTCGATTTTGACATCCATCTGAATCGCCGTCACTCCTTCTTTGGTGCCGGCCACTTTCAAATCCATATCACCATGATGATCTTCCGGACCCTGGATATCGGTTAAAATCTTATACCTCACTCCTTGTTCCTTGTCTCTTGTCTCTTGTTCGAACATTAACCCCATGGCAATTCCGCCAATGTGGCTTTTGATCGGCACTCCGCCATCCATCAAAGCCAAACTTGATCCGCAAACCGAAGCCATCGAAGAAGAACCGTTCGAAGAAAGAGTTTCAGAAACCACCCGAATAGTGTAGGGGAACTCCTCTTTGGGTGGAATTAAGGGCTCTAAAGCTCTTTCCGCCAAAGCCCCGTGGCCTATTTCTCTCCGGCCGGTAAAACCCATCCGCCCCACCTCTCCCACACTGAAAGGAGGAAAAATGTAATGATGCATGAAACGCTTCTTGGTCAGTTCTATTTCCATCGTCTCCACCCACTGCTCCATCCCCGGGGAAGCTAAAGTTAAAACCGATAAAACCTGGGTGGTACCCCGATTAAAAAGCCCGGTGCCATGGGAGTGGGGGAGAATGCCGATTTCCGAAGAAAGATCTCGCAGTTGATCCACCTTGCGGCCATCCGGTCTTTTCTCCTGTTCAACAATATTTCTATGCACAATATAATCAATTTCCTCCTCAAAAAGCTTGGCCGCTTCCTTTAATTTCTTGGGCAAATCAGGGTGTCTGGCAAACTCTGAACTAATATATCCCGCCAATTCTTCACTGGTGCGATGCAATCCTTCCACATACTCCGCTTTGTGCGGAGTATACAAAACTTTTTCCAGTTTCGGCGAAACAAAATCCTTGACTAACTTGACTAAAGCCTCGTCGTGAGAAAAGATAACCAGCTCTTTCTTTTTCGGAGCTATTTCCGCGGCAATTTTTTCCTGGAATTTAATTAATTTTTGTAATTCTTTAAAGCCAAATTCCACGGCCTCGGCCATTTCTTTTTCCGGAATAATTTTAGCCCCTGCTTCGATCATATTAATCCGGTTAGCCGTCCCGGAAACTACAATATCAAAGTCACTGGTTCGTCTTTCCTCATAAGTGGGGTTGACTATCAATTTTCCATCCACGCGACCCACTCTTACTCCAGCTACCGGACCGCTAAAAGGAATATCCGAAATCATCAGGGCCAAAGAAGCTCCAAAAAGAGAGATGACGTCCGGATCGTTAACGCTATCGAAAGTCAAAACCGTCGGGACAACTTGCACCTCGTTGCGGACTCCCTGGTTAAAACGGGGGCGCAGAGAGCGGTCGATTAATCGGCCAGCCAAAATGGCCTCTTCCGAGGGTCTGGTTTCGCGTTTAATCCATTTAGATCCTTTGATTTTACCCGCCGCATAATACTTCTCTTCATAATCCACCGAGAGAGGAAAATAGTCGGCATCTTTGGGATGAGCTGACATTGTGGCGGTCACCAAAATAGTGGTATCGCCATACTGCACCCGACAAGAACCGTTGGCCTGACCAGCCAAACGACCCAATTCCACCGACAACTTCCGGCCAGCGAAATCCTCGCTGTAATTTTTTACTGCCATTTAAAAATGAGTGAATTATGAACCAAGAAGTGTGAATCGCGGATTAAAATTCCTAATTCCTGCTTCCTGACCCCTAATTCAGCTTATTAATTTTCCACTTAGAAACGGGGTTTCTAAGTAGTTAATACATAAGAAACTTTTTTGGATCAGACCCCAGATCGGCAAAGACATCCACCGTTTCCTTTAATCTCGCCGAAGTGCTTCTTTCAAAAGAATACACCTCTACCTTTAAGCCCTTATTAACCTTCAAATATTCCACCAGGGGGACAAAGTCTCCGTCTCCGGTCACCAACACCGCCACATCGATTTTATCAGCCAGAATAATGGCATCAATGGCCATCCCCACGTCCCAGTCCGCTTTTTTCATTCCTCCGGGGAAAATCTGCAAATCCTTCTCTTTTATCTCATATCCACTCTTTTGCAAAGCCTCAAAAAAGGCTTTCTCCTCGCCGGTTTCTGTTTTAATAACATAAACGAAAGCCCTGATCAACTGTCTGTCCCCGACGGCCGCTTCCAGAATCTTTTTAAAATTGGCTTTACCGTGATAAAGATTTTTAGCCGAATGATACATATTCTGGGCATCCACAAAAACACCCACCCGCTGATGTTGAGCGCTTATATCCTTTGGTTTCTTAGGGTTATTGTTTCTGGTCGTCATGAGTTCTAAACTAAAACTAACCAGAGGCGCAGTGGATACAGATCTCCAAGGTTCGACCTTGAATCTCAAAAAAGGTCGAACCTTGAAAAACTATGTACCCCGAGAGCCTCTCGCAATAATTATTTCTTAAGTCCTAATCCCTTCACCACCTTGGCATATTTTTTAATATTTTGCTTCTTGAGATACTCCAAAAGTCGGCGCCTTTTGGCGACCATTTTTAAAAGACCGGTGCGGGAACTGTTATCTTTGGCGTGTTTTTTGAGATGCTTGGTCAGCCTTTCAATTTCTTCGGTAAATAAAGCAACCTGCACTTCGGCCGAGCCGGTATCTTTCTCGTGATTGGAGAATTTTTGGATAATTTTTGTCTTTTGTTGAGGATTAATCATCGAAATCAATGGTAACATGATTTTTCGCTTAACGCAACAGCCCTATCTCGGCAAAATAAAACCGCTTTTTGAGCGGTGCAACCAACTTATTTTTTATTTTTCTTTTGCCAATATTCATGAGCTTTTTCCACCGCCAACTGGCAATCGACCAAGGTATCAAAATCGGTGGTATCGGAATCGAACTGATCTCTCTTGGGCCGGTGCGCCATGTGATTGGCGCTGCGATCGTCATCGGCAAAGGGGTGCAAGCGCTCCAAACCTTTTGGAAAACCCTGATATTTGCCCCAGGCTTTCAGACTCACGTTACCCGCTTCAGAAGTCCAAACTTTAGATCCTCCGACATTAACTTTCGTCCACTTATAATGCAACTGCCCCTTCTTGCTTTCCGTGGCCTCTTCATCGACCAGTCGCCGACAAGTTTGAGAAAAAGTCAGCAGATTTTGCCAAACTTTTAATTTTTTCTGGCTGATGATGATACTTTCTTCCAATGCTTCAATATTTTCCTCGGCCAGTTTGGCAAGGTTTTCAATATTTTCTAACTGGGCATACAAACCCTTCATATTTCCTCCTTAATCTGAATGGCTATGAAATTCTCTTGTCTTTGCGTCGAGTATATTTTTAATTAACCGCACCTTACCGGTAGACAAATACTTACCGGCAAATTCGGCCAATCTTTCATGATGACTCTCCGACAGAGTAGCTGTCTGGGCTCTTTCCGCCTCCACCATAAAAAATATTTCTTCTTCGGTCGGTTTTCGGCCAAGGTACTCCGTCAGTTGTTCCACTGGCCAAATCCAGGAATAATATTTTACTGCCACCGCCAGAACCTCTTCGGCTACTTCATCTGAAGCTCCCTTTAAAGTCATGGCGATAGCCAAAGAAAAATCGTCATGTCCGAAGAGCCAGTTTTTGGACTTTTTTAAATATTCCCGCACCGTCCAATCAATCGTAGAAACATGAGCTCCCAATCCGGCCACTTCAATGGCCGCCCAGTGTCCTTGACTAGCATGGACCATCTTCATTTGGTCTTTTGACTTACTCATCTCTTCGGCCTTGGCCATAAAATGTTTAATCACCATTTCTAGCGTTTTCTCCTTTTCGGTCATAATTTTCTCCATTTTTACAAAGTACTGCCTTCTTATAGCATACTGTGGGAGTTTTTACCAAATTTGAGTGCAGGAGTTTGACTTAAGGTTAATCTTAAGATAAACTTGATTTATGAAAATACAAATTTTAGGACTAAAAGAATTAAGGGAAAATATGCAAAAATACGCCTTCCGGGTAAAAAAGGGAGAGTCTTTTATTGTAGTCAAAAAATCAAAACCGATTTTTAAAATTTCATCTGTTGAAGAAGACGACGAAGAACTGTGGGAAACGGTGATTGACTTCACTAAAATTAACCCTCGTGGCATACCAATAGAGCAAATAATCAAAGCGCTTAAAGATGGACAAAATAAAAAAGGCCATCGCTAAGCTACCAAAAGAGTATAAGACCAAATTTGACTGGTTAATGTTAAAGCTCTGGGCCAGAGATTTTTCTGATTTAAATATGATTAAATTAAAAGGGCAAAACGATTTATTTCGAGTTAGAAAAGGACGATTAAGAGTAATTTTTAGGTTATCTCATGGCGATTTAGAAGTCATAAGTGCAGATTTACGAAACGAAAAAACTTATAAGTTGTAATAAATTATGCCCACTTAGAAACGGGGTTTCTAAGTAATAGTATATGCCTGACTTAAAGCAGCTTAAAATCCAATTTCTGGAGTATCTGGAGATTGAGAAAAACCGTTCGCCCAAGACGACGGAAAACTACGACCATTACCTCAACCGTTTCTTTGATTTTGCCAAGGTCTCCCAACCGGCGCAGATTACCGAGGAATTAATCCGCAAATTCCGCCTCCACCTCAACCGCCTCCCCAATTGTCAAGGTTCAACCTTGACAATTGGGACCTTGAAAAAAGTCACGCAAAATTACCATATTATCGCTTTGCGGGCTTTTTTAAAGTACCTGGCGAAAAGGGAAATCGAAAGTGTTTCGGCGGAAAAAATAGAGTTGGGAAAACAAGAAGGGAGACAGGTAGAGTTTTTAGAAGCAAAAGAGGTGGAACGGCTTTTAAATTCTCCGGAAGGCACTGGCCTGGCTGATTTGCGCGATAAAGCCATTTTAGAAACTCTTTTCAGCACCGGTTTGCGAGTAGCCGAGTTGTGCTCCTTAGATCGGGACAAAATAGACCTTGGCAGGGGAGAGGTGCCGGTCAGAGGCAAGGGCTCAAAAATACGCTTAGTCTTTTTTTCCGATCAGGCCAAAAAACATGTCGAAAATTACCTCAAAGAGCGCTCCGATGCCGACCCCGCTCTTTTTATCCGTATCCCGCCCAAAGAAGCTTTTGCCAAATATGAAAATCTGCGTTTAACTCCTCGCAGTATTCAGCGCATTATCCGAAAACACGCCATTAAAGCGGGGATTGTCGGTAAAAATGTTTCGCCGCACACTCTTAGACATTCACTCGCCACTGACTTACTCCAAAACGGCGCCGATATCCGCTCCGTCCAGGCCATTCTCGGCCACTCCTCCATCACCACCACCCAAATCTACACCCATGTGACAGATAAGGGATTGCGTGAGGTTCACGACAAATATCATAACAAGAAATAAAGAGGCCTGCCCCGTACCAAACCCGCCCCCGTTTTGGCGGTCAGCGGATCAGTTTGGTATGGGGTGCATCAGAAGTTTCATAAGAAAATAATCTTTTTGAGTTTCATTTGACTTTAATTTTGGTTTTGATATACTTAGAGCAAGATGGTAAGCCCGCTATTATGAACGAGTTCGTTCGTGGCTCCGTGGCTCCGAAGAGCTCCCGGTTTGGGGGCTTTTCTCTTTTTAAATATATCTGCTAATATTTTTCTGTGGGCCAGAAGGGCCGAGTCCGAGCGATACTCGGGAGTGGGCTTACCATCTCGCTCTAGGGGTTTGACTCCCCCTCGATCCACACCAAAAAACCGCGAGACGCGGTTTTTTGGTGCAAATCCCGTCGAGGTCCACTAATTTAATTCTATCAAATCTTTCCCACTAAATCCAAGCCCGGTTTGAGAGTTTCTTCTCCCTCTTCCCAGCTGGCTGGGCAAACTTGGTCGCCATGTTTAGCCACAAATTGAGCGGCTTTTATTTTACGAATCAATTCTTTGACGCTTCGTCCAATGCTGTTGTCATGCACTTCGTAAGCTTTTAAAACCCCATCCGAATCGATAATAAATGTGCCTCGCCAAGCCAAACCTTCTTTCTCGATATAAACACCGAATTGCCGAGCCAAATTTCCGGTTGGGTCCGCCAGCATAGGAAACTGAATTTTTTTGATTGTTTCCGACTGGTCATGCCAGGCTTTGTGCGCATAAACCGTATCGGTGCTAACACTCATCACTTCCACTCCCATTTTTTTAAATTCTTCGTAATGGTCGGCTAGTTCCTCCAGTTCGGTCGGACAGACAAAAGTAAAGTCCGCCGGATAAAAGAAAATTACCAGCCACTTTCCTCGATAATCTTTCGATTTTATTAACTTAGTTTCGTCTTGATGGTAAGCTTCGACCTCAAAATCAGCTATTTTTTCGTTAATATTCATGAGTTTATTTAAGCATAACAAAGAAAAATGTACAAAACAAAAAGAGGCTAGGCCTCTTCATTTCGTGTTGAAAACGATCCGCAAACCGGCTCGAAGTCCATTTTTGTACCACGGGTAATTGGTACTGGCATGCAATTCCGACCCCGGAGAGCCGCCTATCAACAACTGCAGCCGTCCTTCTTTTTGGTTTTTGGCGAACAACTCCAGTCGTATTGAAAAGTCGCTGAAACCCTGGCGGCCCATTTCGTGCTGAACGGCCGAGACCATTCTTTTTTCTCTTCCTTTCCACAACTCTTCTTCAATCGCCAGATAAATCGGCCGATCGTAAAAAGAAGGCCCTCCGCGAAATCCCCGCAGGTTAACCGGCTGGATCCGCACGACCATCAGCGGATTTAACGGCATAGACGGTTCCCACTTTATTTCTCCAAAGATAACGTTAAGATCTCCGGCTTCAATCGAAGGAACAGGCTTGCCCATTCCTATCTCTCTTCCAACCAGTTCAGTAAGGTCTTGAGTAAGATGGGATGAGTTATGCGACCAGCCTCCGCCCAAATGAAAACTATTCAAAACGGAAAACTGATAGCGGCTTTCCAGCAGATAACTGGTGCCGATCACATTGACCCGGTCCCGAATAATCGCTCCGCCTACCGTTAAGATCTCACTCTTAAAAAATACGGTTTGCCTTCCCCGACGGAAAACCACTGTTTCAAAACCAATCCGCCCTTCCCAGGAGAAGAAAGGCTGGAAAATATCCCGCTCGAAGCGTTTGCTGAAATCGCCGTGTAAACGCGCTTCCGAAAGCGCCCCTTGGGACTGGCCGCTGGAACCGGACTGAGCATAAAGCCAGCCGTTAAAAACAAAAAAAGAAAACATCGGCCACAAGAAGTTTAATCTTTTCACCGCTTACCCCTTTTTAAAAAGCATTTAAGTCCAACTTAGAAAATTGAAAACCGGAAGTCAAGTTGAAATAACCTCATACTTTACCGCCAAATTAACTACCAAAAGACATATCCCGCGCTGAAAGTAAGAGGTATTTTTATGCCCGCATTCCGCGGAAACAGATTGCCGTTGGAATAGTGGCCGATACCAACCTCAAAGTTAAATTCTTTCTGTCGGCCGGCATACAGCCCCGCCCCCATCAGATCCTGAAAAGTAAAGCGTTTTCCCGTCTGGTGGCCGTTGATTTCACTTTTGGTTATATAGGTCGGCCCGGCCAAAGAGTAGCTGAAATAGAAATCCGCCGGTTTGGAACGAAGCAGAACAAACCGAAACTGGGGAAAGGCCGAGAAGGTGACAAAAGAAGTTTTTTGCCCGATACTCTGCCATTGGCCCACGCTTAAACCCAAGTCAAGAGCAAATATTTTTTTACCATGAAAAACATTTTGCTGATAGCGCGCCGCGTAACCCTTTTCCACTTCAGCCAGTCCTCCCCAAAAAATCGGCATCGTTTTTCCGGACACAAAACGGTTTACCCCCGTACCAAATCTGTTTGTTGCCGCCCCAAACTGAAGGAGATGTTTGGGAAAAAGACGGTCTGCGACCATTCGCTCTTTTACCTGGTCGGCAGAAAGCGGCCGCATATTGAAAACCGCTCCCAGAGATACGGCCATAGTCGACGGTTGGTGGAATTTTTTCTTTGGAGGCAAATATACTCCCGCCAGTTGGATATCCCAAACTCGATTGAGGCGATACTTTGCGCCCAGGCCTGTTAACACCGTCGGATAGTTGGCCTCCTCCACCAAATTCCGGCCATAGAGACTGGCCCGGTTTCTGGTCACCACCCCTAATCCGCCTTCCCAATAAAGCGAAACCGGCCCTTGAAGGGGAGTAGTCCACCGGCCGGTCAGTCCGGCTATATTCGTCGGCGAACGAGCCGAAGGGATACCATCAATCTCGTGATAGACTACCCATTTCACCGGACGCAGATACATAATCTGGGCCGAAAAACTCTTAGAAAAATTATGGCCCAGAAGTGTCAGACGTACGCTAAGCGGCGGTACTCGGACCGAAATCCGCGAGTCGGTATTAAAATGCCCCAACGATACCGGATAATGCTGGTAACCTACACCAAAGTCAATGTAAGAATTTTTTAGCCACCAGGGGTATTGGGTGCGGCTTTCTTGAACCGCATAACCTATTCTCCCCAAAGAAAAGACTATCGCCAGAAGAGCCGCCAGTTTCAATCCAATTTTCACGGTATCCTCCTTCGGAAAAGTTCTTAAATTTTTAAAGAAAATCTTGGATACAAAGTAGCATATAAACCCGAGCACTGCCAAAACTAAAAACCGCTACTAGCGGTTTCCGTTCTCTGCCGCGCTTCGCGCGGCCGAATCGGTCGGGCAAAAATCGGAAAGTTTGATATTGGTGCTCGGGGTGGGACTCGAACCCACACGGCCGTGAGGCCACACGATTTTAAGTCGTGCGTGTAAACCATTCCACCACCCGAGCTCTTAGTTGTCAAGGTCAGTTTACCAAATTTTCTTTATTTTTCAATCTGATTTTTCACCCAATTTCCGGCCTTTAAAAGCGCATCAAATGTTCCCGCGTCAATCCATTCTCCCTTAACCAAATCCACCTTTAGTTCTCCGTTTTTTAAGTACCAATTTTGCAAATCGGTAACCTCCAGTTCGCCCCTAGCGGACGGCTTTAGTTTTTTGGCTACCTCCACTACCCGGTTGTCGAAAATATACATGCCGGTAATGGCAAAGTTAGACAAAAATTTTTTGGGCTTTTCCACTATTTTGGTAGCCATGCCTTGTGAGTCAAATCTTACCACCCCAAATCTTTCCGGATCAGTCACCTCTTTGGCAAAAATATGTCCGCCCTTTTTAAAGTTCTTAACGGCCAAAGCGAAGTTATCCTCAAAAATATTGTCTCCCAAAATCATGGCCACATTATCTTGGCCGATAAAACTTTCCCCGATAATAAAAGCTTGGGCCAGCCCATCCGACCGATCCTGAATCTCATAAGTCAGCTTCGCTCCAAAATCTTTGCCGGAACCAAGTAAATGCAAGAAATCTCCGGCATGCTTGGGACTGATAATAATCAAAATATCTTTGATGCCGGCATTGATCAGCGTCTGCAAGGGATAAAAAAACATCGGTTTGTTATAAATCGGCAAAAGCTGTTTGCTGATGGTTTTAGTGAGGGGATAAAGGCGAGTGCCCTCCCCCGCCGCCAGAATTATGCCTTTCATCCCGTACGAGACAGGAAACGCTTCAATCTGCTTTTGACAAAGCGTTTGCCAGTGCCTGATTTAAGATATTTTTCTCTTTGACGAGCGTCATTCTCGTCAAGACAAGCTTCGTAATATATTAATTTATATGGCCCACGATACTTGGTATATGTAGACTTCTTTTCATTATGCTCTTTGAAGCGTTTCCGTAAATCATAAGTAAAACCAGTGTATAGATAGTTATTCTTATTCAGTAGTACATATATGTAAAACATGTTTTGGCTATCTCGTTCGGGATTCATATCACCTTTTAGAATGAGACTTTTTTAGCAGTGGTTTCCACCATTTAGAATTATTTTTATACCATTCTACCGTTTCGCGCAAACCGCTTTCCCATTCTATCTGCGGTTTCCACCCTAACTTCCTTATTTTTGATGAATTTAAAAGGTAGCGCGTATCGTGGCCGGGGCGATCAGGTACTATTTTCTTAATACTTCTCTCTTTTCCCAATATTTCTAAAATATTATCCGCCAACTGGTCAATGGTTTTTTCTACCCCGCTTCCCACATTATAACTTTCTCCAATCCGGCCTTTTTTCAAAACCAAGTCAATGCCTCGGCAATGATCTAAAACATGAATCCATTCGCGCTTGTTCCCGCTAGATTTAAAAACCGGCAAGGGTGACCCTTGTAAAGCCCGGACGGCAAAAACTGGAATAACTTTTTCCGGAAACTGGTGAGAGCCGTAATTATTACAGGCATGACTTATCGTAACCGGCAAGCCAAAAGTACAAAAATAACTGTTTACGATATGATTAGCCGCCGCTTTGGAAGCATTGTAGGGAGTGCGCGGTTCAAAAGGGGATTGTTCGGAAAAAGTCGACTTACTGTCTAGTGGCAGTTGTCCAAAAACTTCGCAAGTGGAGATGTGGTGGAATCTTGTTGGGTGAGCTTGCGGTGAGCTTTGTCTAATGGCTTCCAGCAAAACCGCCGTACCCAAAGCATTGGTTCTGGCAAAATCAATCGGAGAACTAATCGCCTTATTATTGTCCGATTCCGCCGCAAAATTTACGACTACTTCCGGTTTCTCTTTTTTTAAAATCCGGCTCATCGCCTGAAAATCGCCAATATCTGCCTGGTAAAATTTGTATCTTGGATTTTTTTCTATATCCCTTAGATTTTCCAAATTTCCCGCATAACCCAAAATATCTATATTAATTATTTTTGATTTAGGGTGAGTTTCCAAGTAGTACCTCGCGAAATGACTGCCGATAAAACCCGCTCCGCCGGTAATTAAGACTGTTTTATACATGGAGGCGGCAATGGGAATTGCACCCATGTATATCGATTTTGCAGATCGATGCCTTACTACTTGGCTATGCCGCCACGCCTACAAGGTCCAACCTTGCATCTTGTACAAGGTCTCTTGTACAAGGTCGTCTTGTACAAGGTCGGATCTTGTATGTGGATAACTTATTCTTTTTTTACCTTTTCTATTATCTCCTCCACCTCGGCCGCTCTTTCCTCCGTCTTATCTATCACAAAAAACATTTTAGGAACCGGATGGATTTTAAGTTTTTTATTTAAAATCTGCTGAAGAAAATAGATTTGTTTGTTAATTTGAACCAGCACTTCCTCGGAAAACTGAGAAGGGAAGACCGAAATATAGATTCGGACGTGATTTAAGTCTTCCGAAACTACCGCCCGCATTACCGTGACAATGGCGTCGTTATCCATGTCCAAGTTTTCGTGCAAAATTTTCCCCACTTCGTCTCTAATCAAATCATTAATTTTTTCTTTTCTATATGCCATGTTTGCTTCGCAAACTTATCTACGAATTACGAATCAAGTACTAATATACGAATGGAATCTATTAGAATATTGGTAGAAAATTAGTAATTAGTAGATGATTGAACTTTATAACTTTAAGAACTTTACAAACTTCTTCTAATCTTCTCCTCTTCATACACCTCCAACACATCTCCTTCTCTAATATACATATTCGGGGTGATATTTTTTACCTGAAAATCAAAACGAACTCCGGCCTCCAGGCCTTCCGCCACTTCTTCCACATCCGCTTTTTGCTGTTGAAGCTGGCTTAAACGGCCGGTCGAAACGGCCTGGTTGTTCCGTAAAACATCAATCATCGCCCCCCTTTTAATTTTACCGGAAGTCACTTTTCCGCCCACCACCTGGCTTTTGACTTCTTTTTTAAAGAGAGCCAGAACCTTCAGTTTTCCTAACGAAACTCTTTTGATTTCCGGATCAAGTAAATCGGACATTTTCTTTTTAACGCTTTCCATCAATTCATAAATAATCTGAAAAACTTCTACGGTTACTCCTTCTCTTTCGGCCAAACTCTTGGCGGAAGGATCAATTTCGGTATGAAAACCGAGCACTGCCGCTTTCATGGCCGCCGCTTTTTTAATATCGCTCTCGGAAATATCGCTCGCTCCGTAGTCCACCACTCGATAACCCACTTCTTCCGATTTGATAGTGCGCAAAACCTGATCAATGGCTTCCAAAGAACTGGTCACGTCCGCTTTGACAATCAAATTCAAAACTTTGACGGCACTTTTGGCCGGACCGGTTTCTTGAACAAAAATGTTTGGCTTGCCCAGTTGTAACTGTTTCTCCGCCAAAATCAAAGCTTCCTCCCGCGAACCGACCCTCACTACTTTTTCACCGACTGTCGGCGCATTTTCCCAGCCCAAAACAACAATCGGCTGCGACGGCTCGGCTTGGGCAATGCTTTTACCCATAAAGTCCTCCATGAACTTAATACGCACTGCCTGGCTTCCCGCCGTTATCCAATCATTTACTCCCAAAAACCCGCTCTGCACCAGCAAAGTAGCCACAAATCCGCGTCTTTTGTCCATGTGAGACTCAATCACCACCGCTGAGGACGCTCCCTGTTCTAATTGAGGCCTGGCCTCAATTTCTGCGACTAGCAGAATCATATCAAGCAAAGCATCAATTCCTTGTCCGGTTTTGGCTGAAACTTCCACCACCGGTGTTTTTCCGCCCCAGTCTTCCACTAAAACATTTTTCTCGGCCAAATCTTGTTTAACTTTCAGCGGATTGGCGTTCTCTTTGTCTATTTTGTTGATGGCGACAATAAAAGGAATTTTGGTTTCTTCAATAATTTTAATCGCTTCAACAGTTTGGGGTTTGACACTTTCATCGGCGGCCACCACCAAGACAGCAATATCCGCTACAGTAGCTCCTCGGGAACGGATGGCTGAAAAAGCCTCATGCCCCGGAGTGTCTAAAAAAGTAATCCTGCTTGTCCCTTGTCCCTTGTCTCTTGTCTCTATTTGGTAGGCCCCAATATGCTGGGTAATCCCTCCGGCCTCTCCCTCGGCTACTTTGGTTTGCCTAATAAAATCTAAAATTTTAGTTTTGCCGTGATCAACGTGGCCCAAAATCACCACCACCGGCGGTTTACCCTGAGCATGGTCGAAGGGCCGAAAAATTGGTTGTTGGTTATTGGTTATTGGTTTGTCGGTCATCTGAATAAAAGGTTCAACCAGGCACTTTTTGCAAAAAGTGCCTGGTCGAACCTTGAAAAATATACCATTTTAAGCTTACTTTAGCAAACTTTAAAATTAAAAGGTTCGACCAGGCACTTTTTGCAAAAAGTGCCTGGTCGAACCTTGAGGATGGATTAGGGAGTTACTTCCGGAGTGGGACTCGGAGTTTCACTTGGAGATGGGCTTGGTTCAGGAGTCACTTCGGGTGTTGGTGTTAGAGAAGGCGTTTCGCTCGGTGTCGGGGTCGGAGTAGGCGATTCGGAAGGAGATGGAGACTCGCTTGGAGTTGGCTCTGGTGTCGGAGTGGGAGTTTCGCTCGGTGTGAGCTCTGGAGTTATCTCAGGTGAAGGAGTTGGCGTCGCTCCAATTATTCCATTCCTCTCCAGCAAATTCCTGAACTGGTCTTTGGTCACGCAAATGTCATCCATGCAAAATTCCTGATTAACCACCAGTTTAGCCACTTTAATTAACCCCTTCTCAAAGATAATCTCGTAGCTGGATTTGAACATGTCTATAATACTGGCAAAAATGCTGGAGATATTATAGGTAGAGCTTCCCCCGCCAAACTCCGCGCTGGCCGAAGCTTTGGCTTCCAACTCTTTAATCTTCGCATCTAATTCCTGGACTCCCTTGATAATCTTCCAAGTTGAGGGTTGAGAGACTTTCAAATGGTCTCCCGGAGAAGAACCGGAAGCGACCAAGTCGGCATAAGCGGGAATAGCCTGCAGTTCTTGGGCAATCACACCGATATGGGTTTCTCCGTTAACCTTTAAGTCAAATTGCTTAATAGGTAAGCCGATTAAATATTCCAACTGGTTAGGCGCCTCCACAATATTTTCCTTTAGTCTGATATCGGAAGAACAAGAGGGAGTTAATCCTCCCGGTTCAGGGTTAAAGGTACAAGTGGCATCTAAATCATGAAGCTGGAGAACGGTGCCATCTTGGGAATCGAAAGAAATAGAGGCCATCCCTTCGGACATGGCAAACTTGGTGAGGGGCGTCGTCGTCCCGATGCCGACGTTGCCGTCGCCTGTAATTGTGACTGCATCCACGTTAGCCGCACTCGCCGTATTGCGAGTGCGGAAAAGAAAACCGCTGTTGTTGGTATTGCTGCTATACATCAAAACATTGTGGTCGCTACCGGTGCTACCGACAATAAACTCAGCTTGATTTGCTCCTGTATTACCGACGACTTGAAAGACATTACTATTGCTCGTATCGTTCGCCACTAACCTCATTCCCGGCCCCGTCGTCCCGATGCCGACGTTGCCGGTCTTCCCCATGGTGGAGACAAAGAGGGTATTGGAAATAGAGGCCGGACCGGCAAT
>Ga0209542_10012089_pt1 | contig 15183 bp, 19 predicted proteins | sample RifCSPhighO2_01_FD_184028 | JGI IMG/M metagenome (GOLD analysis project Ga0209542, IMG submission 184028) | Soil microbial communities from Rifle, Colorado - Rifle CSP2_plank highO2_0.1 (SPAdes) (version 2) | ecosystem: Environmental > Terrestrial > Deep subsurface > Rock core/Sediment ...
CATAAAAAGCGTGTTTCTGCGTATCTCCTGGCGTGCAGGAAAGCTTACGGGGTTTTAACAACCACTGCGGCGCGAACGCAAAATAATGCGATTTTCTACTACGGGGTTGACAAATAGAGGGTGGGGGTATAGGGTATAGATAGGTCGACGGTACATATTAAAAATACAGATACATATGGTAGACCAAAAGCTAAAGAAGAGAGCAATTCATCGGGCAAAAATAATTCGCGGTCAGATAGACGGCATTATCAAGGCCATTGAGAAAGAGGTGTACTGCCCCGATCTGTTAGGGCAGTCGCTCTCCATTCAAAGGTCGCTCAAAAGTCTTGATGCATTTCTGCTCGAAAATCACCTGCGGACGCACGTCAAACATCAAATGCAAAACAAAGAGCAGGAAGAAAGGACAGTGAAGGAATTAATAAAGGTGTATACCTTATCCACTAAATAATATTTAACTAAAAATATGGATCAACTTTCGCTTAAATTATACGGCTGGAAATGTGTGTTGGGCGCTGAAGTCGCGTACATTATCTGCTTGCTGGGTGGGTTTCTGCCGCTTCGGAGCGCGCGAGGCATAGAACTACACCACGCGCTTTTTGAAACCATGCCTGGGTTTACATGGATTAATTTCGGGAGTTTTGTGGTCGGCGCCGTTTACATGTTTGTCTTTGCTTGGATATTTGCCTGGTATTACGTTTGGATGCACAACTCAAGCATGATAAGAAATTAATCCGCATGAGAAACACCAAGTCTTCGCGGCCTATTCTTTCTTTTGAGCGCTTTCTGCTTGAAACATTATAGAGAAAAGTTTTAGAAAGATCCGGAAAGTTATATCACAAAATAAATTATGCCCAGCAATATCGCAAAATCAATTATATACGGAATATTTGCAAGTGTTATCTTGCTCGGCGTGTATTTTGTGGTGCTCACGCTCGTTTCGGGATGGGGTTTTACTATAAGTCAGTTTTTTACATTTTGGTATTTTATTGTCAGTCTTGCTATCGGCTTTGGCATTCAAATCGGCTTATATATCTACCTCAAAAATCTGATTAAAGGTGGCCATGGAAGCGGTAAGGTTTTGGGAGTAACCGGTACTACATCGACCGCCGCAATGGTTTCCTGCTGCGCTCATTATCTGGTGAATATTGTGCCAGTCCTTGGAGTCACGGGCCTAGCTACGTTTGCCGCGCAATACCAAATAGAGTTGTTCTGGGTGGGGCTCGCGTTCAATATCGGCGGCGTTTTGTACATAGCAAACAGAATTATACAATATAAAAGAGCACGAAATCCCGTTTAGAAATAAAAATAACTTGAATTTCGAGGCGGTGAGTTACAAAAGAGTTAAAATGTGTAAGAAATTAGTGTTGTTTAGCATAAACTTCTAACGGGATGAAATATCCATTTTATATGTTCGTACTGCCCGTTGCTTTGGTAGTCATTTTTCTTTTTTATGTTTGGTTTTCTCGTGACCAAAAACTAGAACCAAGTAATGATAAAGAAACAGCGCAACAACTTCTAGAGCAATGGGAAACAAAAACCGATGAACAGTTGCCGGTGACCATTGCAGTTACTCCGATTGAGCTTGGCAAAGACGCAAAGACATGGAAGTTTGATGTTGCCTTTACTACCCATTCAGGAAGCCTAGATGACGATCCGGTTAAGATAGCATCTCTTATAGACAATAAAGGTAATACTTATCAGCCAAAAATGTGGGAAGGCCCTGGGCCCGGTGGTCATCACCGCGAAGGGGTGCTCATATTTGATGCAATGAATCCCACGCCAGAGTATATAACATTGAAGATTAAAAATGTCGGCGGTATCACCGAGCGTTTATTTAAATGGGATATCAAATAATATGCATCATAATCACAATAATTTAGCAAAGAGTGATGAGAAAATATATCAGTGCCCCGAGTGCACATTATGGTATGGAGACAAACAATGGGCGAAAAAATGTGAGGCGTGGTGTAAGGAACATAAAAGTTGCAACCTCGAGATTATAAGCCATTCGGCGGAGAATAATAAATATGAAAAAAGAAATATATAAAATACGAGGCATGCATTGCGCCAGTTGCGCCGGAACGATTGAGCGCGTGCTTTTAAAATTGGCTGGAGTGCGTTCGGTTTCCGTTAATTTTGCTTCGGAAACAGCTCTGATTGAATTTGATGAAAATAGTGTCACGGAATCGGATCTCGCAAAAGCGGTGGAGTCTATGGGGTATCATCTCGAGACCGGTCACCACGAGAAAAAAGAGGTAGCGCCCGCCAATAGAAACACCGAGACAATTTCAATAAAAGTGCTTGGTATGGATTCTCCCCACTGCGCCATGGTGGTCCAGAACGTCTTAAAGAAATTATCGGGCGTCAAAAACACCGATGTAGATTTTTCAAATCAGCGGGCGAAAGTCGTTTTCGATCCAAAAGAACTAACCAAACAGGAAATTTTTAAAGTCATTACCGATGCTGGTTACAAACCAATCGAAGAAGAAGGTGAGACGGAAGAGATTATGGACAAGGAGAAAACCGAACGCGAAAAGCAGTTAAAGATTCTTAAAACAAAACTTATTATCGGCGGCGTGCTCTCGGTTTTTATATTTTTAGGCAGTTTCCCAGAGTGGTTTTCTTTTGTTCCCAAAATGCTCAACGATAATCGGATACTTCTTATGCTCACAACGCCAGTGCAATTTTGGATCGGCTGGCAATTTTACAGCGGCCTCAAACTTCTCATAAAATACCGCACTGCTGATATGAACACGCTGATTGCTATCGGAACACTGGCCGCATATTTTTATAGTGTTGCGGTTACGGTTTTCCCGGATTTTTTTACGCAAGGAGGGGTAGCGCCGGCAATCTATTTTGATACGTCGGCGATCATTATCGTTTTAATCCTTTTGGGAAAGTATTTCGAGGTTTTAATGAAGGGCAGGGCAAGCGAAGCTATTAAAAAACTTATCGGTTTGCAGCCTAAAACCGCAAAAATTATTAGGGGCCCCGAAGGAAAGCAAGCTTCCTACGGGGCAGGTGGAAAGGAAATTGAAATACCCATCTCCGACGTGCAAGTAGGAGACTTGATAGTTGTCCGGCCTGGAGAAAGAGTCCCGGTTGACGGGAAAATAACCGAGGGGGATTCAGAGATTGACGAATCAATGGTCACCGGAGAATCAATGCCGGTTCACAAAAAGGTTGGTAGTGCGGTTATCGGCAGCACGATAAATAAATTCGGGGCTTTTACTTTCCGGGCGACAAAGGTTGGCAAGGATACGGTGCTTTCACAAATCATTAAAATGGTGGAGGAGGCCCAAGGCTCAAAGGCACCGATTCAGCGTTTGGCCGATTTGGTTTCTTCTTACTTCGTTCCGGCGGTGTTTGTCGTTGCTGTTGCAACCTTTATTGTTTGGTTTTTCTTTGGGCCTGCCCCCGCTTTTACTTTTGCTCTGATTAATCTCGTGGCTGTTTTGATAATTGCCTGTCCTTGCGCTCTTGGTCTTGCCACTCCTATGGCCATCATGGTTTCTTCGGGCAGTGCCGCAAGTAGAGGAATTTTGGTAAAAGACGCCGCTTCGCTTGAAATTGCCAACAAGATAAACACGGTGATTTTAGATAAAACCGGCACTCTTACCCAAGGTAAACCGCAATTGACCGACATTGTTGCGTTTGATAATGAACACCGAGTCGGAGTTCTTAACTTTGCCGCTTCACTCGAACAGCGCTCAGAACATCCTTTGGCGCAGGCCATTTTACAATACGCCGCAAGTCTCGATCAAAAATCTTCGCATCCTCTCGATACAGCGATTATGGACGAAGCGACAAAAGAGAAAGTCGAGTTGTACGCACTGGAAGATTTTAAAGCAATTTCTGGAAAGGGGCTGCGCGGATTGTTACAAGTAAACAACCAAAAGATTGAAGCATATTTAGGAAACCGAGCTTTGGTCGCGGATGTTGGCCTTGATATTTCTCCATACGAAGACACTATCCGGAAGCTTGAAAATGAAGGCAAGACAGTAATGATTCTTGTGATTGATAAAAAGATCAAAGGTGCGCTTGCCGTTGCTGATGTGTTAAAAAAAGAATCAATCGAAGCGGTACGGGCTCTCAAAAAGAATAATATAGATGTGTGGATGCTTACGGGAGACAATGACCGCACCGCCCGAGCTATTGCGGCCGAGGCAGGCATAGATAATATCATGAGCGAGGTATTACCCGATAAAAAGTCAGAAAAGGTGCGCGAGCTTCAAGACGAGGGGAAAATTGTGGCGATGATCGGCGACGGCATAAACGACGCACCCGCACTCACTCAAGCACATATCGGCATCGCCATGGGCGAAGGCACAGATATTGCCATGGAGTCGGCTAATATCACGCTGATGAGAGGAGACTTGATGCTTATTCCCGAAGTAATAAGGATTTCAAAACGGACAATGAGAATAATAAAACAAAATCTTTTCTGGGCGTTTTTCTACAACATCGCCTTTATCCCTGTTGCGGCTGGGGTTCTCTATCCGTTTTTCGGGGTCTTGCTGAATCCAATTTTTGCTGCCGCCGCAATGGCATTTAGCAGTATAAGCGTTGTTTTAAATTCACTGCGATTAAAAAAACCCGGGCGTAACAATAAAACCTCCAGAGCCCTTCGAAGGATAATAAAGAACTATTGTTGTGCATAGCGGGAGTATCTGGGGCGTTCTATACTATAGAAGTAAGGGGGGTCGCTCTTATTGTAATAACTTTAAAGTAATTATATGGGTCTTTTTGGGGACGACAAGAAAGTTTCAAAAGATGAGTTGAAAGATGTTCGCTCGCGCCTTTCGCAAAAGGGTTTTGATAAAACAGAACTCGACGATGTTGATAAGGTTTTCCACGGCGAGCTCAATGAGCGCGGAGGTGGAGCTACGGCGAAGGACGTGAAGGATAATGTCGACTGGATGAGAAAGAATATGGGCAAGCACCATTTTTCTAAAGAGGAAATTGACAGAATAGAACAGGAGATGAAAAAGAAACTCTAGAATTTCAAAAATAGCTCATACAGGGCTATTTGTGTTTCGAACTTCTAAAAATATATGAACGGAATTTCGTGGGGGAAAATCATGCTTGCTGTTGCCGTAGTCGCGGCAATTATCTGGGCTTATTTTTTGTGGCAGAAAAGTCCGGTTGATACAAATACCGAAAGCGCCGGAGAAAATAAGAGCGATGTATCCCAAAATGGCGCATCAAATCCACCGCCTGCGCAGCAACCACCAGCACAAGCACCAAAGAGCGCGAAGTCTTCTCCGCCTCCTCCTATAGCAAAAGCGCTTCGTGTTGTTTCGCCAAACGGCGGGGATGTATGGCAGAGGGGGAAACAATATCAAGTGCGCTGGGAGAGCTCTCTTACGAATTCGACCAAGATAACTCTGCTTCTTACCAAAACATCGAAAATGATCATGGATCCCTATTCTCTCGATGCGCGCACCTTATCCCAGCAATTTGAGATGTTCGCGCGTTCAGTTTTTCCCGACGGCCTTTCCAATGAGGGGAGTTACAACTATGTTGTCCCGCCGACAATCCCCACTGGCACCTACCAGCTCCTCATTTTTGCGGGGGATAAATGCAGTGTTATTTTGACGCAGTCAAAATGCGAGTTTGATTTGAGCGACAGTCTTTTTACAATCAAATAGAAGGGTCATGGGTTTACCCAGTACTAGAAAGTCGCGCTATAGGCTGTTTTTAGATTCATTAAAGAGATAGGGCTAAATTTATCAGAAGGTGCCGTGTCTATTATTTCATCATCTGCCTATAATAAAAAACAGCGCGACTTTTCAGTACGGGGTTGACCCTGCAGTGAAAAATCGCATGAAAAATCTGTGTGCCGGCGGCTATTTTTGTAATATGTATTCTCTATTTCGCAATCAATACTAATCTAGAGTAGTAAATTTTTTTAGAAGGCACAATGCGATTTTCTACTGACGGGGGTTGACACACGTCTATTGTTGTAGTAAGCTCTTTGTAGAGTTCTAAAACACCCAAAGAGGGAAAGAAAGGAGGCGTGGTACGCCATGCATCTTGCAAAAAAGATCGGACACATCATTGGTTTGCCTTTTCTCTCGGTATTTTTGTCGATAACCTTCCAGCACTCGCTAGAAGAGAAGTCCTATAAGACTCCGCCCATAGAAGGCGGCGGAGTACCCCGTTTCGAATATAGAGCTCCTCTCCTGGTGCCCCACGATGGGGTAAAGTCTCTGACTATCGACGCTCTGCGAACAACGGGAGAGCGTCGAGAGGTCGAGACCCGCAGCATGGATGACAATATCGAACGCCGGATAAAAAGCGACGATGGTAATTGGTCGCTCTTTGAGGCGCCAGCTGTCGGCGCATATGCAAAGAGCGGAATTGTTCTCGCGAGCTGGTACTGCCCATATTTTCATGGCCGTCCGATGGCGAATACGAGACCATTCAACATGTACGATCCCACGACCGTCGCGCACAAAAAACTGCCGCTTGGCACGCGTATTCGTGCGACGAATCTCAAGAACGGTATGAGTATCGTCGCTGTCGTACGGGATCGCGGTCCGTATATTCGTGGCCGCGAGCTCGACTTTTCGCGTGCTGCCGCCGAGCGTCTAGGGTTTTTAAGGGACGGCCTTGCCCTAGTTCATATGCAGATACTTTCTACTCCCGGGAAGGGTTCTTGGGGGGCTCGCTTGTGAGCCCCCGTTTTTTTCCAAAAATTAAGGAGCGAATGAGGTGAGTGACTATAATTTTTGAGAACCCCGTTCTAATGTTGCCAAGGATATTTTGTTAAAGCTCGTAGATTTGAGGGTCAAGAATGCTGTGGCGGCGCAGTGGGCGGATAGCCCCGAGCGAGTGCGCCGCCGCTTTTTAATCCTGCAAAATTAGAGCGGGGGTTTGACGCCAATGGGAATTTCTAATGGGATTTATTCCAAAAATTAAGGAGCGAATGAGGTGAGTGACTATCTCACCCGCTGGGGTTTTTAACAGGATTTATTGCGAGTTCGGCGCTAGACGAGCGAAGAGGGGCAGATTTTATTGAGGGGGCATGACTCACACATGCGTTTTTTTGCGGTACAGAGGGCGCGGCCATGTTCAATAATGTAATATATTGCCTGAAGCCATTCCTTTTTTGGGAGAAGCTCCATTAAATCCCGCTCGATTTTAGCAGGATTATCGGCTTGGGTAAGCCCGAACCGCTTGGCGAGGCGCGATACGTGAGTATCGACAGCAATACCGTCCGCAACCCCGTAGAGACTCCCCAGTATAATATTTGCGCTTTTCCGCGCGATACCAGGGAATGTCGTCATCTCGGCCATGGTTTTGGGGAGTGCGCCACCGAAATCCCGTTCGATTTTTCTGGCTGTCGCGATAATATGGCGCGCCTTCGCGCGATAAAAACCCGTGGGACGGATCTCATGTTCAAGTGTTTTTTGGTTTGCACGCGAAAAGTCTTTGACAGTTCTATATTTTTTGAACAGCGTCGCCGTGACCTCATTGACTTTTTTATCGGTGCATTGTGCAGATAGGACTACCGCAACCAACAATTGGATGGGGGTCTCAAACCGGAGCGCGATTTTTGCGCCCGGATAGGTTTTTTTAAGTATTCGAAGGATTGCGCGAGCCCTCTTCTTTTTTTGCGCTCCTGCTTCACACCCAATCCACACTTTTGTATATATTCGAAAGCGACTCATATGATATACTCCTAGTATACAAGCCTCGCGAGATGTTCTCTGTTGCAAACAATAGAGAATGCGCGGGTGTCTGCCGATACGCGTATTTATACATTAATAAGATATTCGTTCTATGTCTAATAAGGCGAAAAAAGTAGGGATTTTTACAACACCCGTCTGCGTCTATTGCAAGAAGGCGAAAGAGTTTTTTACGAAGAATAAAATTGATTTCGAAGAGTACAACGTCATTGTTGATGAGAAACGGCGGGACGAAATGATCTCGCGTTCCGGGCAAATGGGAGTTCCGGTCATTGATATTGACGGGAAACTCGTCGTTGGCTTTGATGAGAAGCGCCTTCGCGAGCTTTTGGGAATAAAGTAATAGTGGTATGAAGCGCGGCGGTCGATATCTTGGAGGCATTGTCTACGGCGCCTCTCTCTAGTATATGGCGGGCGATTCACTTATCGGAGTTCATGCGCCTGATTTCCCTCTAGGCCTCTCTTGGGTGCGCTCGCAGGAACTTTCGCTTGCAGGGCTCAGGGGAAAAATTATTTTCATCGACTTCTGGACATACTCATGCGTCAATTGTATCCGCACTCTTCCGTGTCTTAAAAAGTGGTACGAGGCGTATAAAGATAAAGGCCTTGTTATCATCGGCATCCATACTCCAGAATTTCAATTTGAAAAAGATCCTGAAAATGTGCGGCGCGCGGTTGAAGGATTTGGTATCAACTATCCTGTGGTGCTTGACCCCGACTTTCTTGTCTGGAATTTATACGCGAATCATTGGTGGCCGCGGCATCTTCTTATCGACGGAGAGGGGAAAATTATATATGACCATATCGGCGAAGGAGCATATGAAGAGACTGGAGACGCAATAAAAAAAGCGCTTGGGGTTGGCACCAGCGATGCTCGCGCAGTTTTACATTCAAAGGAAAGTCCGAAAATTTGCTATCCGATGACGCCAGAGCTCTATCTCGGGTACGAGAGGGGATACATCGGAAATCCGAGTGGGTTTAAGCGCGATACGGTTGTTGGTTATAAAGACACAGATAAAGACCACAAACAAAATACGGTTTATCTCCATGGGTCGTGGATGGTCTCGCGCGAGTATCTTGAGCACGCCCGCGGCTCTCTCGATGATTACTTACTCCTCAATTTTCTTGGCACAGAAGTAAATATTGTTGCTGAAAAAATTGGCGGGGCGGGCTCGCTGCTTATTTTGCTTGACGGGCGAAAACTTCCGCCGCTCACCGTTTCTCATCCGCAGATGTTGAATCTTGTAAAGCGAAAAGATGCGGGTTCTGCGTTCCTCAAGCTCATTCCGCGCGAGGCCGGAATTCGTTTATATACTTTCACATTTGGCGGGTGCGTTGAGTAGAGCCTATCTCAAAAATCGCTTTCGTAGCGAAATGCGGGACTTTTGAGCGAAAGCCATGAAGCCCGACGAGGAATAGTATTGCTATTTCGAGTAGGGATGAACGGCTTGCAGCCAAAAACCCTGTCATTGCAGCAGAAATTGGGTTTTTGAGATAGGCTCTAGTGAGTATGCACAGGGGGGCGCCTGCAAAGAAAGGTAAAATATATATATGGAAGGCATGGAAGGTTTTGAAAAAGACGCAAGTCCTCTTTTTGAAGAAGAGGAAGAGCCGGAGCCGCGCGGTATTGAACTATACTTAGGGCGCGTGAAGAGTGACCGCGCGCGCGGATTCGTACATGGTTTTTTTGGCACGGTTGATAGACTCACATTTGAAATTGACCCCAAAAAACGAGAGGCACTCGAGGTTGATCAGCAGGAATTTATAGATGGTCTCCGAGAGGAGGGTGAAGATGAAGTTGCAAATGAATTTGAGAATATGGTTGGCGCTTTGATTGATACTGCCGATGCGCCTATAGAGCGAGAGGACGACGGCGAGAGCTAGAGCGTATCCAAAAACCTTAATTTAGTTCCAAAGAACTATTTTTTATCACGTTAGAAATAATACCCCGCTGCTCTCTATTTAAGACAATTCGCGCGATGGCTTAAAATACACCGCAGGAATTTATAACGGGATTTACTTCCACTCTTTCAGCTCGAGCGCGAGCGAGTGTTTCTCTCCGTTCCGAAGGACGGTGAGTGATATTTTTCCTCCAGGTTTGGTGTTTTCAAGATAATCCTCAAGTGAATTTTTTTCCGTGATGGCGTGATTATTGCACGCAATCACGAGGTCCCCCTCTTTAATACCGGCTTTTTCGGCGGGGCTTCCGGGGACAACCGCGTGGTCGCCCGGAATCGGCTCACGCACCACGAGTGCTCCGTAGTCGAGTGGCAGGCGAAGTTGCTTTTGAAGCTCCGCGTTGATGATTAAGTACCGAATCCCGATAAATGGGCGGCGGATGCGTCCGAATTGTTTGATGTCTTCGAGATCTTTTGTCGCTTTTTCAATCGGAATTGCAAATCCGATATTTTGTGCACCGAATACAACAGCCGCGTTGATGCCTATAACCTCGCCTCTGGTGTTGATAAGCGGACCACCGGAGTTTCCTGGATTAATCGCGGCGTCCGTTTGGATGAGTCCTCGTAGACGCTCTTGTTGCCCCGAGAGATCACTGACCGCCGTGATTAGGCGCGAGAGACCCGAGACGACACCCGTCGAGACCGAACTCCGAAATTCTCCGAGCGCGTTCCCGATGGCAATAACCGTCTGCCCAAGCCGCAAAGTGTGCGAGTTGCCGAGCGGTGCTATACGAAAATGTTTCGGCGGTATCATCTTGAGAATTGCAACATCGTGGATGGGATCTCGCGCAAGAACCTGGACATCGCTTTTATCCCCGTTCTGGTCAAAGATAGTATAATTTGCATCCGGTTCCATGATAACGTGTTTGTTGGTGAGGACGAGCCCGTCATCTGATACGATAAAGCCTGACCCGCCACCGATTTTAACGTCGAGACCTTCTCCTGTCTGGGCGTTTTGTTGTTCCACCCCTTTGAAGGGGAGGGTGGGTCCGACGAGATGGGCATGTCTCGATATGACAATGGATACAACCGATGGCAGGATATGCTCCACAGCCTGCATGACCTCTTCTTCGTATGTCATAGCTTCTAGTATATCAATAAATTATGTGTTTTTAGAATCGTCGAGTGTTGTGGATAAATCTAGATCGTTCTTGAACGAACTTGATAGTTTCGATATTATTAAATCGATGTCTTTATCCGGAATGCTGATCAAACAGATTATACATTTGCGAGAACGAGGTCATAGTATCCCTGAAATTACTGCGGCGTGTAAGATTTCAAAGTCCACTGCAGCGCGCTACGTAAAAAACATATCCATACTACCTCAATATCAAGGCCGATGGCGCGCGCGTCGGAATGCGAGTAAGATAATTTCGGAACGCCACTGGCAAGAAGCTCGAGCTCGTGCGCGAAAGGCGGTTCGATCAATCACTGAGAAAGATTTAATATTGACTGGTGCCGCTTTATATTGGGCGGAAGGTTCAAAAAAAGATTTCAGTCTTTCAAATACCGATCCAGTATTGATACGAATATTTCTCTTTATTCTACGGAATGCCTTTAAGGTAAAAGATAAAGATTTAAAGATTTCTTTAAGAATTTATGAAGACTTAGATCAACTGGAGTGTTTAAAGTTTTGGTCTGCCATTACTGGTATAAAGCTTGGCAGATCCACGAGTATTAACATCCTACAAGGTCGAAAGAGAGGAAAGTTAAAATATGGCATGTGCAGAATTCGAGTAAGGCGGGGCGGTTTGTTGTTAAAAGAAATCTTTTCTATTATAAATCAAGTAGATAGTTTAACTGCCTCTGTAGTTCAACGGATAGAACGAGAGACTCCTAAGCTCTAAATCGAGGTTCAATTCCTCGCAGGGGCACCAGAAAGGAAAAGTCAAAGAGTTTTGGTTCGCCTCGCTTCGCTCGGCGACTAATTGGTATTCAATTTTGGGGGTAAAAACGAATTCGCAATTCCGCAAAATATGGTTCGAGCCGATGTTTTTCAGAAATGTTGTCATTGCAGTAGGATTGGGAGAGGAAAGCAGATTAGCGGCTTGATTTAAGGATTTTACGAACTCACAAGCCGGTTCGAGCCAAGACAATCCTTTTGTCTCAAAGTCAGTGATCTTCTCCGCAAGCGCGAACTTTTGGGAAAGCAAACTTTGCTTTTTGGCGGCGTATTCCTCTGTGGATAAAGCGTCTACTAAATAGATGTCTAATAGTTTTTGAAGTTTCGTCTCAACTTGTGCTAACTGCTCTTTCAAAACGCTAACTTCATTTTGCGCGTCCTCTCGCGCTTTATCCTGTTCGCTGTCTAACGTCGCCAAAACTTTCTCGGTGTCTTGGCTCGACAAAGAAACTTTTTGAAGATAAGAAGTGATTTGCTCGGTCAATGCTTCTTCGCGCAAATAATGCTTTTCTTGGCACGGCCCTTTCTTGCGAGTACAGCGATAGTAGTTATGACCTTTTTGTTTTTCGGCAGTAATCGAGCAACCGCATGAAGCGCATTTTAAGAGGCCAAGAAAAGCAAAATCATTTTTCCTCACATGGTGAAATTTCCCGCGCTTGCTCATCACTTCTTGGCAGGTATCAAAAAGTTTCTTTGAAATTAACGGCTCGTGTTGTCCTTCATGAATTTCCCCACCATATTTCATGAGACCGATGTAGAAAATATTTTGTAGAATACTTTGCACATTACTCAACGCCATCTCTTTGCCAAGTTTGCCATACAAACCCTTTTCCTTGCACCAATTTGCGAGAGAATGAAGCGTATATGCTCCGGTGACGTACATTTCAAACATTTTTCGAACTTTAGGGGCTTTCTCGCTATCAACGTCAATACAGCGCGTCTTGGTGTTGTTTAGATAGCCCACCGGAGCCCAGCCGGGCCATACGCCATTTCGTATCTTTTGCCGCAAACCTCGCTTCACATTCTCTCGTAAATTATCTACAAAATATTTGGATTGTCCGAAAGCGATATTGAGCATAAACAAACCCTGTGGCGTTGGCTCAAACCAAAAGGTGGGAAATTTAAGGGAACGAATCAAGCCGCGATCTACGAAGTGGATTATCTTGCCACCATCAACACTATTTCGTGCAAGGCGGTCGGGGTGCCAAGAAATAATGCCATCTGCTTTTCCTCTCTCAATCAATGACAACATTTCTGCGAATTTAATTCGCCCAGGTTCTTTTGCGGTTTTGGCTTCCTGAAAGGAAGCGACAATTTCAAGTTTTTCTTTGGCGGCATACTCTTGCAACTCTACGAGCTGCGCTTCAATACTTAAAACCTGTCGGTCATCATCTTCGGTAGATTTTCTTGCATAAAGTATATATTTCATATTGTTTTTGGATTAAGGATTAAAAAATTTTCTTCCCCCAAAATGCGAAATCGCCAATTCGTTTTTACCCCCAAAATTGAATACAAATTAGTCGCCAAGCGAAGCGAGGCGAACCAAAACTCTTTGACTTTTCCTTTCTGGTGCAGTATTCTTGAATTAGTCCGAACGCATTTTTCCGAAAAAATCCCCCCGCGAAAATTCGGAAAGGCGGCGGAGTCGCACCGCTCAAAACCGCAAAAGAACCCGGAGAAAAACATCGGCTCGAACCATATTTTAATTTTAGGGGAAGAAAATTTTTTAATCATGCAGTAGAAAATTAATTTTGTTAAAATACTCATATGAATCAAAAAGGTTTTATCAATATTATACTCGTTATAATTGTTGTCGCGCTTGTTGGTGCGGGAGCGTACTTTGTCTCGACTAGACAAGTTATGCCACCTACACCGAGCCCTACTCCCACGCCGTCACCCATTCCCACACCAACGCCGAATCCCACCCCGGATCCCTCACCAAATCCAACCCCAAAACCTTCTCCAACCCCACAGTCGCAGGGCATCACCCTACTTACGCAGAACACTAGTGATGCATTTATACTTGGAACGCGTCTTAAAATAAGCTGGAATATTTCGAGTAAATTATCTTCTAATAACTATGTGCTGATTTCTCTTCTTGGACCAAATGATTCATCTAAGCAGATGGGGAGGATAGTACTTATTCCTGTTAATCAAGCATCCGGAGAGTACACATGGACTAGCAGTGCGGTTACCGTGAATGGTAAAAATTATCAAGTCGGTGGAGATAGAAGATATTGGATTAATATTCAACTTTATAATGGCAATCCCGATAGTGCTGGAGCAATGAAGATTGGGGAAGATACAAGTGATGCTAGCTTTGAACTTTCGTATGGTGGACCACCACTTGAGCAATAGGTCGTTACCGTAAGAGAAAACGAAGTACCCTATCTAGATATTTCAAGCATAGAATTTGCCGCCAAAGAAAAACTTGAAATTGTCATCGGTGCGGTTCCGCCGCCTTTCCGAATTTTCGCGGGGGGATTTTTTCGGAAAAATGCGTTCGGACTAATTCAAGAATACTGCATATTCCAAACACGGGTCCATAGTTCAGCCCCGACGCAAGGTCGGGGTTCCGACTGAAACGTCGGGATGGTATGAGGGCCGTTAGCTCAGTGGTAGAGCGTTCGCATGGCATGCGAAAGGTCGCGGGTTCAATCCCCGCACGGTCCATTACAAAAACAAAACCATAATTAAAGAAATAAAAAAAGCTCCCCGTGTTGATGGGGAGCCTGCTGGCGCTTGCGCCAGCCACGTACTTATTTTGCGGGTCCCCGTTTCGGGAACCCGAGAACTCGGAAGCCAGCGGGCGCGTAGTCCGTCTGCGAAGTGCCGGTCGCCGTGTTGAGCGACCAAATGTGCACGCGCTCCGCTTCATAGACAGTCTCACACCAGCCGATGTTGTTGAGACGGCAGGCAGTCGAGAGGATCGAGCCGCTGTCTTCCGCTCGGGCGGGCGCTACGAGGAAGAAGTACTTGCCCGCCCGCAGATGCAGACGTCCGCGCCAGCGCTCATAGGAGTACCGGAGCGGGTCGCCGTCATCCGTGAGTGCGAGGTTCGCGATGACCTCGTCGTGGTCGGGGAAGCCGTCTCGCGCGGGGCGCACCTCGACGACGAAGGGAAGCGCACCCGGGCATAGGGCGACACCGCCCTCGATCCGCCCGCAGTTGTTCATGATGCCGCCGACCTCCGTGATCATCGTCGGCTTTGTGAGCATGACCTCCACGCCCACATGCCACTCGGCCGAGACGCCGCGCCCGCTCGTGCCGTACACGCCGATCTCGAATCCGGTTTCGCTGAAGGTGTTGCCGAGGGAGTCGAAGATGACTACCTCGGACGCGTCGGTTTTCGTGGCGATGAGCGCAACCACAATGATTACTACCCACGCGATGAAAATGACCATGAGCTTCCTCATTCCACTGTCCTCCCTTTTCGGACGAACGGCGAAATGCCGCCCATATCCTTAAGCTTTGTACCATATAAATATTTGGCTGTCAAGAGGGCGCGGTAATGTGCAAGCACATATGGCGGTTTTCCCTACGATGAGGAAATGGCAATATGTATGGCAAAAACAATTAAGGAAGAACGATTACGATGGGTTCTGCCTATCGTGGCGAGTGAGGTACG
>Ga0209542_10012090_pt1 | contig 15180 bp, 9 predicted proteins | sample RifCSPhighO2_01_FD_184028 | JGI IMG/M metagenome (GOLD analysis project Ga0209542, IMG submission 184028) | Soil microbial communities from Rifle, Colorado - Rifle CSP2_plank highO2_0.1 (SPAdes) (version 2) | ecosystem: Environmental > Terrestrial > Deep subsurface > Rock core/Sediment ...
CTTCTTTTGCCACAACTGCGAGACCTGAATCTTTGGCAACAACCTCTTCCAGTCCCGTGCCAACATAAGGAGCTTCCGGCTTTACCAAAGGGACTGCCTGGCGCTGCATATTGGAACCCATGAGCGCGCGGTTCGCGTCGTCGTTGCGCAAGAACGGAATAAGCGCGGTGCCCACGGATATGGACTGGCTGGGAGACACATCGATGTAATCAACTTGGTCCTTTGAGACAATGCCGGGCTCTCCGTGAACCCTTGCTCCAACCTTCTCCTCAATAATCCTACCCTGATCATCCAGCAGAACTCCTGCGTGGGCAATAGAGTAGCGCTCTTCTTCAAAAGCATTGAGATATTCAACCTTGTCTGTAACCTTTCCTTTTTCTACTTTAAAATACGGGGTTTCAATAAACCCGTAGGAATTGATCTTTGCAAACGATGCCAAGTGCCCCACCAACCCAATGTTTGGGCCTTCTGGGGTTTGAATGGGGCAAATCCTTCCATAGTGGGAAGGCTGCACGTCTCTCACCTCAAAGCCTGCCCGCTCACGGGTTAATCCCCCAGGTCCAGTGGCAGATACCCGCCTCTTATGCTCCAACTCCGCAAGCGGGTTCTCGTTGTCCATGAACTGCGTTATCTGGGAAGACGTAAAGAATTCCTTTATAACCGCCATGACGGGCCGCGGGTTTACCAGCTGAGCAGGTGTAATAGTAGCGGGATCCAAGGTAGACATGCGATCTTTAATGATGCGCTCTGCGCGCATGAATCCTACGCGCAGCCTGTTTTGCAAAAACTCCGCGAATGTTCTTACTCTCCTGTTCCCTAAGTGGTCTATCTGGTCTGACTGCGCACCCGGAGTATTGTTCAGCCGGATGATCTCGCGAACCACTTCCACCACGTCTTGAAGCTTGAGCACCCGGTCTTCAATGCTGTATTCGCCCTCTGGATTCTTGTTCTTTGCCTGAAGCTGCGGCAAGCGCTGGAGCGTTTTCCAGCGTCCAACCCTTGAAAGATCATACCTTTCAAAGTTAAAGAACATGTTCCATACGAGCTCCTTTGCCGTGTCTGGGGTGACATAATCCCCGGGCCTCAATCTTCGGTAGATCTCAACTAAGGCTTCTCCCTGGTTCTTGGCAGAATCTTTCTTCAAAGTTTCTTCAATGAATTTTACATCTCCGGTATCTTCATTCTTAAAAAGGGAGAGCATGTTCTCATCGGTTTCAACTCCCAATGCGCGCAAGAGCGTGGTGACAGGCGCCTTTCTCTTGCGGTCAATGCGAACTGCAACAAAACCAGAGGGCTCTGTTTCCAGCTCCAGCCACGCTCCCCGATTTGGGATGATCTTAGCTCCAAACAATTTCTTTCCTTTTGCTATCTGGGACGTAAAGAAAGCCCCGGGAGAACGTATGAGCTGGGAAATGGCAACACGCTCCACCCCGTTGATGATGAACGTGCCGCGTTCTGTCATCAAAGGAAAATCAGCAAGGAACACTTCCTGCTCTTTTACCTCTTTTGTTTTTGTGTTGACGAGGCGGACCCGTATTCTCAAGGGCGCTTCAAAAGAGTCGTCATTTTCTTTTGCCGCAAGATCCGTGGCATGATTCTGCTCTCCCAGCTTAAAATCAAGGAACCAAAGCTCAAACTCCTTTTTTGTATAGTCTTTTATAGGGGAAAGCTCCTGCAAAAGTTCCTTAAAGTCTTGTTTCCAGAAACGCTTCCAGCTGTCGTGCTGGACTTCCACAAGATAAGGAAAGTCAAGATGCACTTTTGCCTTGCTAAAACTCTTAATATGAGAAGGCTGTGCCATGCGTCAATGAAAAATACCCTTTTGAATCCCAAAAAAGGGTGAATGAATCCACTACCTTAATTCCGCTGCAAAAGTGGGTAAGGCAAGGTGTTAAATCGAGAGTTTGTAAGCTAAACCTTAGTATACAGCAGCAAGGATTTCTTGTCAATCCCCATTATTTTCCTTCCTCGTTTTGGATCTCGGGAGGGGTCTCCTGCACGGGCGGCTGGCTTACCTGAATGCCGTCTAACGGGGTTTTCCCTGCTTCAATGTTCGCAATGATTTTCTTTACTTCTTCGTTGTCTGGATTCAGCTCGGCAATCTTTGAGAATTGCTCCAATGCCTTTGCCTTGTTGTTCTTTGCATCAAACACCAAACCAAGAATATACCTGGCATTGGAATAATTCGCATTCAGAGAAATGGCGTGCTCCAGCTCCGCCTGCGCCTTGTCGAGGTCTTTCTTCTGCCAGTACACGGTGCCCAGCTGAAAAGCCAAGCCCGTGTCATCGGGAGCAATCTTCTTGGTATCTTCCAGCTTTGCAATGGCTTCATCATTCTTCCCTTGCTGCTCATACACCACAGCAGTCAAGAAATGGGCAGGAGCGTAATCCGCCTTCAACTCAATGGCTTTTGCAAGATTCTCCAATGCCTTGGCCAATGCGGTCTCGCGTTCCGTTTCTTTCCCTTCCTGGCTTACTAAGTTCTGAGTTTGCAGGATATAGACCCTTCCCAATTCAGTCCAGCTGAACGGACTTGCCGGCTCCAATCCCTTCGCTTTTTCATATGCAGCCAAGGCAAGAGCGTCAGCCCCTGGAACTCTGATAAGGCTGCGGTACACAAACCCCTGCACGTTCCAGTTGGCAATGTTAGCAGGAGCAGCCGCGGCTGCCTTTTGAGCCGCGTTCACCGCGCTTTGGATAATGGCTTGGCTCTGCTCTCGCTTTTGGTCTTGAGAAAGAGATGTGTCCTGCCCAACCTCATTCAGCCTAGAAAGATACAGCTGGGAAAGATCTCTCCAGTACCTGAGGATTCAGCGCAGCTGCGCCAGCCACGCTTTGGATAGCGGCCTTAACGTCTCCTTGCTGAGACAGCCTCACGCCATTCAAATACCTTGTTTCTGCGACATACTTTTGCCCTCCCACAAATAGAAGGCCAAGACCAAATATCAGCACAAGCAAGAACGCGAACGAAGAGCCTAGGGCAACAAAAGATTGGGAAGCAACCTGAAATTTCTTCATGTTCTCCGTCACGAATACCCCCAAGCATCCCACCAATACCCAGAACACGAAAGAAAGCACGAACGTAGAAGGATACAGGAGAAACGCAACAACCGCTGCCCCAAACGAGGCAAAAAGCCCCAACCCTGTCGTCCACGAAACGCTATCTTGCGAAGAACGCACCAGTTTTTTCACAGCCAAGAACAATACGGCAGCTATAAGAAGGATGAGGGAGAGAAGCCCGAGAATGCCTTTTTGGGAAAGCCATCCCAATAATTCGGAAGCTCCAGTCGAGAACCGTGTTCCCCAAAATATGTTCTTGTTCAAAGACTGGGTGCGATACTTTGCATAATCAAACACAAAGGTGCCAGGACCAGAACCCGTGATAGGGCTGGTCTTTAACACTTCCTTTGCGATGCCCCACTCCCCCTGTATGCTTGGGCTTACCTCCACAGGCGTTTGAGGAGAACCTGGAAGCGAGAACCTGAACATGGCAAAAAACAGCGCTACTATAATAAGCGCCATGGGGACTGACACCCATCTTGATTGCGCTTGCTCCTTTAGATTCCACATGCCAAAAGCCAGCAGTATTGAGAGGCCTGCTGTTAAGGCGATCCACGCGTCAAAAAAATTAATAAGCGCAAGAACGCTCAAGAACACAGCAGCAGCTCCCCACAGCACCCACTTTTTTATAGACCGAGCTCCCTGCGCAAGCGCGAGGGCCAAAGGCAAAAACACCGCAGAAAGAACCGCAACGCTGTTTATGGATCCAACCGTATTGAAACTTATAACTTTCGCGAAAGCCGCGGGAACCAGAAACACGCCGTACGCCTGCAAGAGTGTAAAAAGTCCGGCAACCGCCCCTGAAACCAAAAGCAAGAATAAAGGCTTTGCAAGCTGGACTACCCGTTCCACGCTGTTCATGACCACCACGGACAAAAGCGCAAAGAACGCAATGGTAAGAAAACTGTCTGTGACGTTCAGCGGAAATCCCCAGAAACTCCCATACTTCCACAAAGAAAACAGAGTGGAAACGCCTGCTGCCCCAACAACCAAGGCTATAGGAAAGTACAGCCAGGTGACGCGTACCGATATTTCTCCCTGCTGTACTGCCCTGCCTAACCAGGTAAGAAGACTAAGAAACACCAACACCGCCAGTACAACCTGTTTTTGGTACACGAGCGCATCCTGGGTCAAAGGCAAGAACCACAGGGGAATTAATAAAAGAACAAGATACAAACTGACCTTGCGAACTCCCTCTACAAGACGTGCTGGCTGCAGCATAGTAGGAATATTAGTGAATTATGAATAAAGTAACTGTATCCTATTTCTTCAATTCCTGCAACTTGCGCATGACCTGCTCTGATCCTGGATTCAACTCCAGCACTTTCTCGAATTCCTGTATTGCTTCTTCGGTCTTGCCCTGTTTTTCCAATGCTGCGCCCAAGGCGAATCTGGCATTAGAGTGGCTGGGGATCAACCGCAGGATCTGCCTGAATTGCACTATGGCTTCTTCCACCTGCCCGTTATTGTACTGCAGGCGCCCCAGCTGAAACAAAGACTCCGCATCTAAAGGATATCGTAGCGCAATATCCTTCATTTTTGCAAGAGCGCCCTCCATATCCTTTTCTTTCTCAAGAATGAGGGCAAGCTGCATCTGCGCTTCCACATAATCAGGCTGTAACGCAGCTGCCCTTTCAAATTGCATCCTCGCCTTATCATACTGCTCGCTGGCAACATACAGCTTGCCCAATTCAGTGCGCAGAACTGGGTTGGTGGGCTCCAAAGCAATGGCTGTTTCAAAAGAACGCGCTGCCCAGTCTTGCGCTCCTGCCGCAAACGGTATATCCCGATACACCGCGCCCAATGTTTTCCATGCCTCAGCCCGCTTTGGAGAGACCTCGCTTGCCTCTTTGGCATACGCAATAGCAAACTGCACGTCTTGCGAGATTATCTCTTGGTCGCGCTCGCTCTCTGGCTTTTGCAGCTCGCTCAATGCGCGAGAAAGGTATGAACGGCCCACAAACATCTTATACTCTGCCTGATAAGGGTTCATCTGTGCAGCTTCCACCCCTTTTTCTATGCTTTTTGCTGTATCTGTCCGTTGTATATTCTGCGCAGCCTTGTAAGCCATATCCGCCCCATAGAACCGTACGGCAAAATAGCCTGCCCATCCTGCGCTTGCAAGAACTATACAGAAGATTGCCTTGGCTGCAACCTCAAACTCTGAGAACTTGCGCAAAGAAAACACAAACTCTTTTACTGGACGCTCCCATGCCAACACGCCCAATGCCAAAAACAGCCAAAACGCAAGGCCCAAAGAAAGCGTCTGGTAATACACAGCCTGGGCGATCAGTATGCTTACTACAGCAATGAAAAAGGGAGGCATATTTTTCTTGGCAATCAAAAACCAGGAAGCAAAGATAAAGAACCCCCCTATAAGAAGATACGCAAATAGGCCGAGAAATCCATAGGTTGCCAGTAGCTCGCTCAAGTAACTCCCTGACCTGTCAAAATAAGCCTGCATGTTGAATGACTCGGGCTTATGCTGTAAAAAATCAATGGCAAAGGTTCCGGGGCCAGATCCTATGAGCATAGTTTTTACGCTCTCTGTGGCCGTATTCCACGCAATGCTCCAGGATAATCCTTGAGAAAGCATGAACTCTTCAGGGGCTTGCGGTATCACAGTGCGCAAAGAAACAAAAGAAAAGAGGAAGACAACAGCAACCAGCAGCATGCCGAATGGAAGAATAAGTTTTCTTATCCCCCCTCCTGCCACAAGCACAAACAGCAAGCCAAGCATAAGAACGATCCATGCCTTTGAGACATCTGCCAGCAGCAGTATCCCCAAACTGCCCGCAATAAGCGCGAGCTGCGCCGCCAAAGAAAGAATCCTTGGCTGCTGGCGCACTATCTGAAACACCAAAAATACCGTGATAGCTGAAAGAAACACCGCAAACCCCTCTATGGCTGCTCCCATGGTATGGAACCCTGCCTGCGCCATGACCTGCCACACAGGAAGCTTTTCCCATACATGGAACACAGCAAGATAGTTTGTGGCGAGAGCAATGCCCACGGCGCCAAGAAACCACCAGAGAACCTTCCTGGGCTTTTCTACGGTATTGATGATCAAAAAATACAGCCCCACAAAACTCCCTACGGCTGTTGCGCTGTCAGAGAACCTCCCATAGTACCCAAATACAGAAGACCAGTGATCAGAAGAAAAGAACGATGAAATATTCGTGAGGGTTGCAAACAAAACAATGGGAAGATCCAGGGGAGTTCTCTTGAATCGTATCTCCCGGTCAACAAACACCATTCTCGCAAACCATGCAAGGGTTCCTATGGTAACTAGAAAGAAAAGAATGGTGAGCTTATTGAACTCAAACGCCTCAAAAGTCCAGGGAGCAAACGCCAAGGGAACAAGGAATACAACAAGGTATATGCTGTATTGCGTAATAAAATTCAAAATCCTGCGCATAATCTACCAGTATACCATTATATCCTTAGTTAAACTAAGTTATCCACACCTTAGTTAAACTAAGTTTCGACAATATTTTCATAATGGCTTATACGTTCAAGCCCATTGCCCCCAATAATCATGCAAACGGCGTCTATGCGGTATGGGCCGCGGTATTTTGTCCGGTGAATATACGCTGCTGCGTTTCTCTGCAGTCTCATGCGTTTTTTATAATCAATAGTCTCTTCCGGACTTCCGTATTGTTCGTGATGTTTTGTTCTTACTTCTACAAAAACCAGAAGGCTCTCGCCTAATCCCCAAAAGCCCTGGCGAAGGCGGGCAATAACATCTATCTCTGCCCGTTTTGTTCTGTAATTCTGGCCCACAATGCTATACCCTTTGCTCTCCAAATATTTTCTCGCAACCTCTTCCCCTGCCTTCCCTATCGTATTATGCAATGCCATGTGGATAACTTAGTGAACCTAAGTTTTAATCAAGCTCGTATGCTTTGGGACGATACTGCAGCGCTTCCAACGCATGACTTCTTTCGATCTGCTCTGCGTTTGCCAAGTCTGCTATGGTGCGCGAGATCTTTATTAATTTCATATACGACCTGGCAGATAATTGATACTGCAGACCCGCTCTGGTGAAAATAAGCTCCGCCTCTCTGGTAAGTTTTGCATGTTTTTTGATATGGGAATTTTTCATCTCCCCATTGGTAAAAATATGTCTGCCTTGAGCGGAGTCGAAGGGCTCTCCCTCAAAACGCGCTGCCTGCTTGCGGCGACACACTGCGATCCTTTCTCGGATAGCGGACGAAGGTTCGGACAATAAAGACGCCCTCTGATTCTCCGCAAACTTCTCAATATCAACTTCCGGAACCTCCACATGCAGATCAATGCGGTCAAGAATAGGGCCCGAAGCCCTCTTTCTATATTTTTTCACTTCCCGTGGAGAGCACACGCAAGGTTTTTTTGAATGCCCCAAATATCCGCACGGGCAAGGATTAGACGACGCCACCAGCATAAACCGGCAAGGATAGGTAACGCGTTCCCTGCTTCTTGATATGGTAAGCACGCCGTCTTCAATGGGCTGGCGCAATGCTTCAAGCACTGAACGAGGAAACTCGTTAAACTCGTCTAAAAACAGCACTCCGCGATGAGCCAAGCTCACCTCGCCAGGATGTGGTTTTTGTCCACCTCCCGTGAGACCGATCTGAGAAATAGTGTGATGAGGAGAGCGAAAAGGACGTACGGTGATGAGCGATGCATGAGGCGGCATAGACCCTGCTACAGAATATAATTTTGTCACCTCCAATGATTCTTCTTCGTTAAGATGCGGCAAAATGCCAGGCAAGGCCCGCGCCAGCATGGTTTTGCCAGAACCAGGAGATCCTATCATTAGAATATTATGCGCGCCGGCGGCTGCAATTTCTATGGCTCGTTTTGCATATTCCTGGCCAAGCACTTCTGCCATATCAAATTCTATATCTTCAATATTCGCAATGTGCCCTTCTTCATATACAACCGGCCGCAACATCGCTTTACCCAAGAGAAACCCAGCTAACTGCGCAAGGTTCTCTATAGCGTACACATGTACTCCTTTAATAATGGCTGCTTCATTTGCAGATGGAAACGGAACAAAAATATTTTTCAGCCCCTGCTCTTTTGCAAAAAGCGCCATAAGTACCGCTCCCCTGGTATGCCGCAAAGAACCATCGAGCGAAAGCTCTCCAAAAAATAAACTATCTTTAGGAATTTCGCACCCAAGCACAGAAGCCATAATACCAACGGCAATTGGCAAATCATAGAAAGAGCCTTCTTTAAGGATGTCGGCGGGCGCAAGATTTACCGTGATTTTTCGCTGGGGAAACTCCATGCGCGAATTGCTTATTGCCGAACGCACGCGCTCTTTACTTTCTTCCACCGCTTTGCTAGCCAAACCAACAATGTCAAAGCTGGGCAAACCCCTGTTTGAAACGCTTACCTCAACATCTACTCCTATTGCTTCCAAGCCGGAGTTCGCGGCAGATCGCACCTTAATGAGCATAAAATTTCCCTTGTTCTTCTGATATCACGCCGTCCAATTGAAGCATTGACACTGCCGCGCCTACCTGCGAGGCAGATACAAGAAGTCTGCGCGCAAGTTCGTCTATTTGGAGGGGTTCTCTGTCTAACTGCTGCACAATTTTTTGTTCCAGCTCTCCCTTAATTTCCGCATAGTTCCGCGTTTTTGTTCCGCGTTGTTCAGCGGATCCTCTCAATCCATAATACTGCAGAATATCTTTGGCGCTGCCTACAAGCTCGGCTCCTTCTTTTAACAATTGGTTCACTCCCTGCGAGACCGCGCTTGTTAAAGGATTGGGCACGGCAAAAACCTTTCTTCCATACTTTTTTGCAAGGTTTGCGGTAATAAGAGCTCCGCTGTCTTCTCCCGCCTCAACCACTAAGGTAGCTTTTGACAGCCCTGCAACAATGCGGTTTCTTCTAGGAAAAGTCCAGTTCGTTGCAGGATGAGTACCTTCGTACTCCGATAATACGAGCCCTCCTTTATCTAAAATTTCCTGACATAGATCTGCCTGGTATGCAGGATGTATAACATCAATTCCGCAGGGCATCACCGCAATGGTTTTTCCGCCCGCGCCAAGCGCTGCTTTATGGGCAGTAGCATCCACGCCATACATAAACCCAGAAACAATGGTAACTCCTGCTGCGGCAACCTCACCCACTAGCTGCTCTGTTACTCGCTTGCCATACTGTGTCATTCTGCGCGTTCCAACAACCGCCAAACATTTTTCAAAAAGCCCCGGGTTCCACTCCCCTCGATAGTATAGCTGTTTGGGCGCGTCCCCAATCTTTTCTAGCAGCCCCGGATATTCATCAACATGTTTTACAAATATGCTCATGGAGTACGAGCAACAGTAAAACCCCATACATTTTGTACGCCGGCTTTTTTCAAAACCTTGCAACATTCTTTTATAGTAGCCCCGGTAGTCCAAACATCATCAACCAGCACCAAGTTTTTGGGAATTAGAATATTGGGTATTTTTTCAGAATTCGGCTTTGAGTATTGGGCATTAAACCGAAAGGTGCCTCGCACGTTTTGCAAACGTTCTTCTTTTGTGAGATCTACCTGCGGTTTTGTGTCACCAATTTTCTCAAGCAAAGAAACTACATCTTTCCCGGCTATTTTTCCAATTTCTCTCGCAAACACGGCGGCTTGATTAAATCCTCTTTTTCTCTCTTTTTTCTTAAACATCGGAACGTATGTTATGCAAGTATTTTTAGAGAATAGATAAGAAAGAAACGCAGAAAATCGCATTATGTCGTCCGCCATGTCTATATACGCGCGCCAAACCATCTCTGCGGCCGCATGAACTACGCCGTTATACTTTATAGTATGCAGCAAGCCCTTCACCACTCCTTCGTATTCCCACATGCTTGCCAGGCCTTCTAAACCATACAGCGACCCGCAGTTCTCGTGGCGCTCTCCGGTTAAACTAGATTGTTGGCACAAGGGACAAATCAAGGCAGATTCTCCCATAAAACCCTCACATCTCCTACATATATAGTAGCCCTCTTCTCCGCACCCAACGCACCTTGCCGGAAACACCACATCCAAAATCCCATCTCTTATTTTTTCAAAAACTTTCATCATAAAACTTAGTGAACCTAAGTTTTGCTTTCATTACTCCAAAAACCATTTAGGATCTAAGCTAAAGCTCTGCTTACCCCTAACAATATCCGCTACAAATGCGCGGTATTTCTTTGGAGTGCCAAACAACTTTCCGGCACGCCCCCTATCTACAATGATAGATTCACGCTTCCCTAAATATTCCAAGTGAGTACTCCAAGGATACTGCTCCACAAAACGCAAAATTTCCTCTGGATCCTGTGCTGCGGACTTTAGCTCCGGTTCCAACTCTTGGCCCGGGTTAATCACGTTAATATACGCGAGCAGATACATAAGCTGGTCATCGGTCTTCACCTCAACTGCCCTAAAGGGCCCTTGAAATAACGGGCCCACACGTTCATATTTTGTATTAAAGTATTTCGTGTACCCTGTACCAAGTTTGTGCATAAAACGCGAAATCCCGTTGTCTTGAACTTCTTCCAAAAGTAAATGATAATGATTTGGCTTCAAGCAATCGGCTATAATGCGTACCAATGGCTTGCGAGTTATTCCCGCCTTTGCCATATACTCCCGCAAAATGCCAAAATGCATTCTGCCTTTTTCTTGTTCCAGCCGAAAAAGCAAATTTGCAGAAACACTCTCATCGTTAAAAAGATATAGCCCCTGAAGAAACCTCCAACGGCCTCCATCGGATAAAAAGATATCACGCTTTTCTACGCCGCGGTTAAACACGTGATACATTCTACCTGGCTCAAATTTTACTGTTCTATTCATAATTCTGTCAGGCCCTGTGCGAAAAGCATTTCACACAGGGCCTGTGATCAGCTCACACTTGCTCGATAATCTCGTTCAGGGCGCTCTGAAACTCCTGCGCGTGGTCTGGAAAAAGAAACAGGGTGTTCCGTATGTTCTGACCGTCTTGGCCACGGCGAGATTCGGTCACCTGTACATACTTGTTTCCTTTCTTGCTCTCTCGCAAATCAAAAAAATATGTTCTGCCTCCGCCTTTTACTGTTTTTGTAGCAAGCACAGCCGCCACGTTGTTGATTTCTGCCATAGCTCCTGTGTAGAAACTTAGTTTAACTAAGTTATGCTTTCCTTGATGAACGACCTTTTCTATACCGTTACTATGCGCAGACCCAACCGCCCCTGTCAAAAACTTAGGTTCCCTAAGGTGTGGATAACTTAGGGAACCTAAGTTTTCATCTGCCTCGTATTTAGTAGGAGTTGTAGAGGGCGAGGATTTCGGCAGCAGACAAGGCGCGGTTATAGATACGCACGTCGTTGACAAGATTACACACTTGACAACTATACGTGGTTTGCTATACTGATAGCACTATCAGGCGATGTCACATTCGAAAGGATGGGACCGAAAACAACTTCTTTGGCAACAAAGAGGTTGTTTTCTTTTTGACCAATGATATAATTTTTACTGCGGAGGTCCAGGGAGGTTGAAACCAGACGGTTCTGGTCATCGCCTGATAAACGAATGGTTCTATCCAATAGAATGTGGTTCAACTCCACCGACCTCCGCGTCAAAGAGTCTCTTTTCTGAAAAGGGCTTTTTGATTTGATTTCTTTTGTTTGGTAATGTGTCCATTAAGATTGTTCTGGTAGGCTTAGCCTAATAGCTTACTATTAATAGCTGTTATACAAAGCTAATACCTCTGTGGCAGACAAGGCGCGGTTGTACAGACGAACATCGTCTATCTTACCGTCAAAATAGCTTGCTCCGTCTGATTCAGATCCAAACCGAAGTGTTACGGAGTTAGACAAATCCCCGACATTGCCAATAGTTCCAGTGTCTGTTGCGCTGTCTGCGACTCCGTTAATGTAAATCTCGGAGTTTGCGGCAGAATCCTGATCCCACGCCACAACAAAGAAATTCCAGCCAGTTGCGGCAAAAGTGGATGTGGAGGCAAGTTGGTATTCGTCGGTGCCGTCTGAAATATCCAGATATAGCTTGTCGTCTGAACCCTGGATATATACGATGTACCCTGCATCAGATGCCGTACTTAAACTGTTGCGTTTTGCCGCAATAACATGGTCATTCACAGACGTATCGCGATTGAACCATCCTGATATGGTAAAATCGCTCGTGTCTCCAAAATCAAGAGTAGCGTTGTCTGCAACTTCTGCGTAGTCGCTCGTTCCGTTAAAATCATAGGCTTTACTGCTCTGGCCTTTTCTGTCTGTTGTTAGCGTTGCGTTGGATACGGTGCCATCATTGTTATACGGAGTCCTGTCTGGGGTTGCTGTGGTGGTAGACCCAGCGCCAACATCCCAATACCCAACAAGACCTTGCTGGAGAGTAGATACCACAACTCCTGGGTCATAAGAATTATACAAAGCTAATATCTCTGTTGCAGACAAGGCACGGTCGTAGATGCGGACAGCATCAATAACGCCCACAAAAGGATGCGTTGCTCCATCAAGATCGGTTCCAATATACGTAATTCTCGTATTGGTGGTTGGATTAACGTGGACAGCAGCCGTTGAAGTAATATCAACGCCATTACTGTAAATTTTAGCATTCGCCCCAGTACGGGCAATAATTAAATGATACCAATTGCCACTGACAATTGCTCCCGCTGCGGTATTTGTTTCTTGATTTGCTCCCGACTGACTAGTCCTGTATGCCACTTGTCCGTTTGCCCTTATAAAAAACTCGTATCCATCGGTATTAATTATCCCCTTTGTCACGAGCCTTGATGGATTAGCCTGCAAAGTAGGTTTTATCCACATTGAAATGCTTATGTCGCCAGTTATCGGTAGCGATGATGAATGGGCTACGGTCATATAATTACCAGAAGCAAAACTATACGCCTTATTGCTTTGGCTCTTTCTATCTGTAGCTAAAGTTGCGTCAGTAACGGTGCCATCGTTGTTATACGGAGTTCTGTCTGGAGTAGCCGTAGTAGTGGAGCCAGCTCCAAAATCCCAGTGGCCCACAAGGCCCTTTTGGAGGTCAGACACCACAACGCCTGGGTTATACGATTGATACAGGGCGGTGATTTCTGCCTGCGACAATGCTCTATTGTATATCCTCACATTGGAAATAGCCCCCTTAAAGAACTCCAGCGTAGCCAATCCTCCTATGGAAATATTGGTTGTCGTTACTGTATAGTTGATATTCGCAACGGGAGTGGTTGGCGTGCCATTCGCTACTCCATTGATATACACAGTCATGGTAGTGCCATCATTGGTTGCTGTAACATGGCTCCACGCATCTTGAGAAATTGCATCTGCAGAGGTGGCCGTGTAATCTTGTGCTGCTCCAGAAATTCTTAATTGAGGTTTTAATGCAGCTGTAAGCTCCAACACATACCCAGACCCAGGACTTCCCCCTGTCTTTCTTGAGGCAATCCTTCCTGTACCAGTATCTGTGGGCTTCACCACGCAGAAATAGTAATTGAGGTTGGGCGTAATACAGCAGCCCCTGAACCAGTACCAGAGACAGTAATAAGGTCATTAACTCCGTCAAATAAATATGCTTTATTCGCCTGACCATTGCGGTCAGTGGTTAATGATGCTTCTGTTACTGTGCCGTGGTTGCTGTTGGGGGTAGCATCTTTGGCATTGCCGTCCAGCTCCCAATGCCCTACAAGGCCTTTATTGAGATTCACGTTAGCACTGCCAAAAAAGAACGCGTACCCAAGACCAGCCCCAATAGAAAAGACAACGAAAAACGACATGAGGATTATGGAAACTTTGAACCGATTTTTGATCTTAAATATTTTCATTAATAGCTGTTATACAAGGCTAATACCTCTGTTGCAGACAAGGCGCGGTTATACATACGGACATCATCTAACTTGCCGCTAAAATAACTGGCGGAAACTGCCCCTATATCCATTGCGGAAGGAGTAACACCCGTAGTATCTGTGATTGCCACAAAATGCCAGTTTGTATCTGCAATGGCAGACGCAACCGCCCCGTCTACATATATTATTATAGTGCCGGGGAAGGAAGTGGCTGTTATTGCCGAACTTCCGTCTAATTCAATCTGGTCTGTCCCGTCAATATCTATAATCTTTCGTGCGGTTGTATCGTCTGCCTGCATCCAGAAAGCAATAGTTTTAATGCCGCTCCCTGCGTTTCCCACAGAAATATGGTCAGAAGTTCCATTAAAGCTATACGCCTTGCCGGTTTGGCCTTTTCTGTCTGTGGTGAGGGTTGCGCCTGTGACTGTACCGTTGTTGCCTTGAGGGGTTTGGTCTCTTGTTATAGAGGTTGAATCGGCTGGAGAACCAATCCACCGGCCTACTAGACCGCTCTGGAGGGTGGAAATCGCAATTTTAGAATCATACTCTTGGTATAAAGCAAGAACTTCTGCTGCAGACAAAGCACGGTTATACATACGAACATCATCAAGAGAACCCGCAAAAAACTCCGAGATTCCTCCGATAGTAACCGAGGTAGTGGTAACGGTATAGTTTACAGTGCCGGGGGCTAAAGTTGGAGCGCCATTCGCCACTCCGTTTATATATATCTGCATTGCGGCGCCGTCAAAGGTTGCTACAACATGGCTCCATGCATCTTGTGCAATAGCGTCTGTCGCGGTAACTGGATAATCTTGAGCCAGCGCGGAAATTCTAAATTGAGGCTTAAGGGTTGCTGTGAGTTCCAGCACATATCCTGAACCAGGGCTTCCGCCTGTTTTCCTAGATACGATCCTGCCAGTACCAGTATCTGTTGGTTTAATCCAAGCGGCTATACTTATGATAGACGGCCTTAGTGAAACACTGGGCGAAACAGTGACTATATCATCTACCCCGTCAAAACTTAATGCTTTATCAGCCTGCCCTTTCCTGTCCGCAACAGAAAGAGCTTCAGTAACGCCTCCCTTGTTAGTATTGGCAGTTGCGTCTTTCGTACTGTTATTGTCAAACTTTAACCACATAAGAAGACCTTTCTGAAGACTAGAAATCTCAATACCGGGATTGTATTCTTGATACAAAGCAGTAATTTCCGCTGCCGACAAAACACGATTATACATACGGACATCATCTAACTTGCCGCTAAAATAACTGGCGGAAACTGCCCCTATATCCATTGCGGAAGGAGTAACACCCGTAGTATCTGTGATT
>Ga0209542_10012091_pt1 | contig 15179 bp, 17 predicted proteins | sample RifCSPhighO2_01_FD_184028 | JGI IMG/M metagenome (GOLD analysis project Ga0209542, IMG submission 184028) | Soil microbial communities from Rifle, Colorado - Rifle CSP2_plank highO2_0.1 (SPAdes) (version 2) | ecosystem: Environmental > Terrestrial > Deep subsurface > Rock core/Sediment ...
AAATACAAGAGGAGTCCTGCCAATACTAGGATGATGAGGATGGATAATGCGAGTTTGGAATTCTTAGTCATGATTTTGCAAGTTAATTATATGATAAAAGGGGTGGTGGAGGAAGGGGTGGTGGGGATAACTAATTAGTCTTCTTTTTTGTAAAAATGAGCTACTAAAACCAGAGCGAGCAACCCGAGGAAACTGCTCAAGGCCAGCATCGGAATGGAAATATATCCTCCGAACTCACTGATTAATTGCTGGTAACAAGACACGCCGGAAGCATCGCAAGGGAGAGACGACCCGCTCCCGAAATAATAGAAGAAATTTTGATAGATGGCGATGACCAGACCGACGGCGATGAGGGGCAGGGTATATTTCACTATTTTTCTGTCCTTGTGCCAGATGGCTGATCCAAAAATAAAAGGGAGCGGAAACAAAAATACCCTCTGATACCAGCATAAGACACAGGGAAGAAATCCGATGATCTCGGAATAGACCAACGAAAACAATGCGGAAAAAAGCGAAACGAGAAAGCCAAGAGTGAGATAATGCTTGTCTATGAAACCCAAAAATTTATTTTCCCTTGGGCGAAAAAAAAGGAGAGCCAAAGCGATGACCGAAAGTATTTGCAGGATTATCGCCCCTGCTCCTAGAAAGATATTCAAATAATGTATGGTGACAGGATTCATGCTTTTATTCAGGCAGAACGCAGGAAGTTTTCTCGGCTAATTGCGCAAGCGCTATCTCACCGTTTAGCCTCGAGCCGTCCGCAAATTCCCATGTAGGATAACTTTCTACTTTCTTGTCTATGCAAGCTTGGGTCTGACTCTTGCCGTCTAGAGTAGAACATTCGACGTAAGGCAATAATCTTTGCGATGAACCGAAGAGTTTCTTTTGATTCTTGCAATGTTGGCACCAAAAAGCCCCGTAGAAGATCGCGCCCTGGTCTTTAAGGCACGTCGCAAACGCATCGTACTTGGTGTCAGCCACTAGTCCACCACCTCCACCAGCGCGGATGACTACGGTCATGATCACCCCTAATACAAGGAGAACGATGACAGAAAGAAATATTTTTACATTTTTATCCATCCCGTTTAGAAGCAGATCGCGATCAACTCGCGTATCTGACATATTATGTTATTAATCTTTATAATGCTTGATTTCATGTTTTTATTTGTTTTTAAATTGCGATCGCGGCTTCTAACGGGATCCATAAATAAATTATATCATATTAAATATCTTTGGTAAAAAAACAATCAAGCCAACTATTATTGCTGTAAATACAGATAATAGCACGGCTCCTGCCGCTACATCTTTCGTGTCACGAGCATAAGGATGATATTCCGGAGAAGTCAGATCTATATCTATTTCAATGGCAGTATTTAAAGCTTCAGTAACAAAAACAAAACCTATTGCAAAAACAAGTGCAATCCATTCTAAGCTAGAAATAGAAAAGCAAAACCCAAAAGCTATCACAACCAAGGCTGACATTATGTGTATCCATAGATGCCTTGTGGTTTTAGCAATAACATACAAACCACGAAAAGCATTTTTAAACTTTTCGTTGTATTTCACTTCCCGCCAAGCCCTTTTTTCATTCTGTGTTTCTTCTTGAGAATTCATGGATATATTATAACATTAACTAGAAAAACTATTTTCGCGTGATGTGGATATTTACTTAACTATTTTTTCTCTCAGCTTGTACCCATTCCCATGACTAATCATCCCCAAATACGACTGCACTGTTTCTACTTTCGGATTATTCTCTAAATTCTTCAACATTTTTCTCTTTGTTGATGTCCTCAAAACCCTATGCTTGGGAAAATGCACCCAGCCTAGAAAATCCACACCTGAAGCTATTGTTTTGATAAAAACTTTATCTGGATGTAATTGCAATTTTAATTCTTTTTCTAAAAATTTGGATATTTGTGGAAGTAAATTGGTAAGATAGTTTTTATTTTCACTTAATACAACAAAATCATCTGCATAACGTATATAATATTTTACTTTCAATTCCCTTTTCATAGATTGATCAAATTCATTCATGTAGACATTTACTAGAAGCTGAGAGGTTAGATTCCCTAGTGGCAAACCTACTTTACATATATCAGCCATGGCGTAAATGTGTCTTGGTGAGAAAAAGCTGTCAATTACCTGACTGAAGAGCCATAGTATATTTTTATCTTTGATATGTTTTTCTAAAATCTTTTTTAATATTTCATGGTCAATATTTGCGAAGAACTTTCTAATATCACATTTCAATACAAAACAGGTTTTTGTATTGTTTTTAGAAACTTTATGAAAGAAATAACGAAATCTGTTTATTGCTTTATGGGTTCCTTTGTTGAGCCTGCAAGAATACGAATCGTGGATGAATTTAGAGTCAAAATATGAGTATAGTTCCTGATAGATTAAATGGTGAAGTAGTCTATCTCTGACTGTCGCTTTGTGTATTTGTCTTGGTTTAGGATCAGAAATATTAAAAGCGTGATATCCACCATGTATATATGTTTTGTTTTTCAAGTCATTATACAGATCAAATACATTATCCATTAGTTTAGCTTGGAATAGAATCACATCTTTTCTGTTCTTTTTGTCACGCAAAAATTCCTGCCAAGCTTGGAGCAGTTTTTCTATGGTTATGATATTATCGTATGTATGAATAAATTGTTTCATATTTTACCCCCCCCCCTCAGCGCCTTCAGCGCTTGTAAAAGCAAAAACGGCATATTCTCTGTGGTTTAAGATATATAATGACTTTCCGAAAGCGCATCGTTATACTTTGGGCGGAAAGATAGAAGATTATTTTCTTGGTCTTTTAGAGAATATTTTCATTTCGATTTATCTTCCGCCGGAAACTAAAATACCTCGTCTCATCATAGCAATTTCCAAACTTGATGGCATAAAATTCTTTCTGCAAATAGCTTGGGAAAATAAATGCATTCCTAATGAAAAATATTCTACACTTTCCGAACATCTGCAAGAAATCGGCAGAATGCTAGGCGGATGGAAAAAAGGCTTAGAAAGCCTACAAAAAAAGAAAACTCCCCCGCCCAATAATTAAAGAACGAGGAAGAAACATTGAGTTTCGGGGTTACGAAACGATGCCGATACTCAGCATTCCAGACGTTGTCGTTGTCGAACCGGTTCACGTTGACGTTGAGCTGACCATTGTCGTCGAAGTTCACGTTAGCAACGAAGAATTGTACGATAAGCCATCTATTTCACTGCCGATCTAAACGCAATTTAATGCTAGAGATCGTGCTGTATATTATTTGGGAGTCTAAAACTCCACCAGCTCATCGCACCAACTTTTAGTTTTTTATTTTTAAAAAAGAATTCACTCTTTTGCAAGAAAATTCCGGCAAAACTCTCAAATTAATTTTTAAATAATCACGGCTTAAAGCCTTAGCCGTAAGCATTTCCTGATTACTGTTTTAATATAGCAAAAATTTAAAAGAAGAAGGGTTAAAGTATAAAAGTTGCAAAGTGTATATAAAAAGGAAAACCGCTCTTGCGAACGGAATTCCGTGCATAGAGCGGTTGATTTTTGATGTTGAGCAACAAAGCTACTGTTGCGGGGCGACGAAACGATGCCGATACCCAGCACACCAGACGCTCTCGTCGTCGAACCGGTCCACGTAGACGTAGAGCTGACCACGGTCGTCGAAGCGCACGTTAGCAACGAAGCCACCTTTGACACGAAAGAATGTGCCGTAGCCTTTGGTTCGAAGCTTGTCACGGTGATCACGAATGAACTGATTAATTTGACTCTGCTCCAGTTCAAGCTCACCCACCTTACCGAGACTCTTGAAAACCGGCTCAAAAGCCCCATTCTCAATCAGCTCGTAGATAGCAACGTTAACCAACAGAGTCGGTTTGCCTGAAGATGCAGGTAGAGTCTCGCCGTAGATACGGTTACCGAAAAGTCCGCCTGATGCGAAAGTCTCGGTGCGGTCGGTGGGAACAATGGCGATTACCTCCGTTTCAGACAGACGCTTGAGGTAAATTTTTGCCTCAGCCATCTTCGGTCGTTCCCAATCACCAAACCGTTCTTCGCGGTCTTCTGGTTTGAGGTTGTTGAACCGTTCCATCTGGTCCAATGTCATTTGGCCGGCTCGTAGTTTCGTCAGTTGGTCAATTTGCAGACCAGCCAATCTGGCCGCGTCTGCGTCGATGGTATTATTCATCGTTTTTCCTTTTTTGTTGTCTCTGTTGGGCTAACTATATCAGTTTCGCCACAGAAAAAAATAACCAAAACGATATTTAGTAACTTTTCTCTGTAGCGAATCCCTTATTTTTAAAGAACAGCATATCCTTATATTATACACCTAACAGGCATTTATGTCAATGGCTATCAGGGCCTTGTAAATTAAGGCTAATTCTACTGATACTGTATATAACTAGGTCTTGGATTTAATTTCAATAAGTCGTCTGGGGTCATTAAAACAGTGCCAGATTCAAAAACATCATTTTTGTAAAATAATTTAAAACCAGCAAATTGAACTGGCTCGGGATAAATAAAGTTTCTATATGTCCCCTTCTTTTTCGCCATCCCACCCCAGCCATCCATATGCATTACTATCTGCACTTCTCCCAGTGGTTTGATGTTTTGATAGTTCGTAACCATTTTTTGCGTGTAGCGATGGATCACCAGCACCTTTGGTGGAAGATTATTTTCTTTTACGATCTTTGCCAAGAAGTCGGCGGCATAATTGAAGTCTGCGGCATCAAAGGTGCCCACGACCTTGCCCGGCCGGATATCACCCTTCATAGAAAATTCTGGATCCATGCCGAGGTGCACGTTCGGTAATTTTAAATATTTTTCCAACCTCGGAAGTTCGGACTGGATAGTGCTAAATCCGACTTGGATATCGAGAAAGACGATGGCGTCAATTTTTTCAGCAATTTTCAAGACTTTGTCAATTTCCGAATCCGGCATGCGGGCGCGATACTTGCCATCCGCCCCGGCACTCCCCTGCGCCACCACCGCGATATAGTGAAGAGCTGGAATGACAGGAGTGCCCGGATCGGCAGCCTCCCATTTCTTTACTTCAACATCCAACCTTTGCAACATTTCCGCTTCAGGATATTCCCCGAGAACTCCCATTTTTTTTGAATATAGATTTCCATAATAAGCGATAATTCTATTAAAAGGTAAAATAGCCCCCGGATTTGGATAAACTGCCTTCACGGGCCAAAAATGTGATTTGACGGGTTGTGGGTCCAGTGGGACTTTGGTGGTCTTGGTTGTAGATTTGCCATTTGCATCAGTTTCAACAGTTTTAATAGTTTCATAGACAATAGGGTCAGGCGGATTGTTTGCTAATTCCAACATTTTTTTGTCATAAGCCACCTTATCAAGCGGTGGGAAATTGGATGTTTTTAATTTCTCTTTTTGTACACTTTTTTTATTTATTTCATCGTTTCTTACATATGAGATTTTACCACCAAAAAATTCTGGAAATGCAAAAAACAAAAGAACTAGCACAATAGCCAGAAGCAGAATAATCCACCTAACATTTTTCTTTATTGTCTTTTTCATGGTTTGATTTCACTCGCCATGACATCATAGCAGAGTTTCGGGGGAAGTTGTAGCTGGCTGCCGGACTTGGATTCGAACCAAGATGACATCCTCCAGAGGGATGAATCCTACCATTAGATGATCCGGCAATAATTTAAACTTAGCACATTTTTTATGTAATAAAAAGTGCTATACTAAACCCATGAATTATCTAATTTTAGTTATCGTAGCCATCATCTTTTTCTTTATTGGAAGAAAAACAGTAAAAATGTTTGCGCCCAAAGAAGCTGAAGATTTAAAAGAACTCCAAGACGAATCACGCAAGGCTCTCGCAGAGCGAACAGAGCAAAGAAAAGCGAAAATTCTAGAATTTATGAAAAAAGAAGCTATCCACAAAAGCGAATTGCAATTATGCGGAATAGATTCTTCCAGAAAAGAATTCAATCGAGAAGATGTTGAAAAATTGCTCGATGTTGGAGGCAACACAGCTAGAAAATATCTAAATGAGCTAGAGGCAGAGGGTAAAATAAACCAAATGGGAGAAACTGGTCCTGACGTCTTTTACACCCTAAAAACCCCCTAATCTACCAAAACCGTGCTGATTTTGGTGGGATGGGGGGTTATTGATAGAAAATGAGGATATTTCCCTATCCCCTTACTTAGATATAAAATAAATACTCATCAAAGCGCATAGTAATCCTACGGCTGTATAAGCTGTAAAGTTTTTGTCTCCTAAAAATATATAAAACACAGCAAGCACAACTATATACTTAACTTCATAAATTGAACCTATCAGGACTCCTTGATGTCTAGTTATTACATACCATAATGGCACTGTTATCCAAGTAAGCACATATATAATCGCATACATGATAAAAGTTTTATCGTGAATTAATTTTGTTATGTCAGCTCCAAAAGTTGCTTTGTCATACAATATAATTCCAACTAAAACTGGCACATAAAATACAGCAGCCAGCAGAATAATCATTCCAAGAGAAAAATTCTTTACTAATCTTTCGTAAGCCAGACATCCAATAGCTGTAGTCACAGCAAGGGCTATACCTAACATTTGGGATTGTATTTGAGTCATTGGATTGATTGTAGCAGATAAAAAACTATTTAAAAGGCATTACGAAATATCACTTTGATTTTTGCTTGAAACGTGGTAATTTTTACTTAGAAGAGCATTCAATTTACAACCGTCCTTTGAAAATCACATATGTAGTTAAACAACTTTCCATTGGCTTGGAGAGGTGTGTAATTGTCAGAGGACCTACGGAAAGTAACCTTATGAAAATATTCTCATTTGTAGTCTCTGTTGTGGTGCTGTTTTTTGGAATAATGGTTTTTGGTCTTTTTATCTCTTCGCGCACAGAGCAAATGTCATCACTAGACAGAGCAGGAGGTTTGCTTCTTGGCGGTGCTTTTATTGTTTTTGGAACGTTATGGATGTTGGGTGACAGACGGTGGCCAAGAAGACAATAGACTCTGAAACAACACAAACCATCAACCAAAAATTAACTTATGAAAATTATCCAGTTCTTTAAGGAATTCAACGCGTCGATGGACGCAAGTGCAGACAACTATGTGGCAAAGCACCACAACGAGAAACTCTTCCTTTCTTGGATTATTTTTTTCTCGATGTGCGTTTTTCTGGGAAGCATTTGTGCTATTCTTATCTTCACTGGAATTGTCCCACCCATGAACAACAGATGGGCGGTTTGGCAATACAGCTTCATGACAATTGTAGCGCTGATTTCGCCCTACAACATGGTACGGTCCATTCACGTTGTCAGGAACGCCTCTTGGCATCTTTACCATCAGATCGACAATACATTGGCAAAATTGTTCGACTAACCGTAAACCCTAAACAAAACTTGCTCTATGAAATGGATAAAGAAACATTCTGCGTTATCTCTCTTTCTGGCTTTCCTGCTGGATTGGGGATTAATTGCCATCATCAATCGAGGACAGGAGGCTTCCGAAGCAGTTGCGTTTCTCCTGATCCTTCTGAGTTCCCTGTGGTTATTCTTTTTTTTCTTTACCGCAGCGGAAGTGTGTGAAAAAGGATCTTTTGCAAAATTTATTCAGCTTTTACGAGAAGAATAAATTTCTATCTGCTATTACAATCACACAGGAATCGTGCGACGTCCTGCTTCCATTTATTTTAATAATGGAAAAACTGTCGCGCATCGGGGCCTAGACATATCGTCTGGGCTTTTTCGTTTCCACTATCTTTTACATATGTTCGAGATAGTAGACGTTGGAATTCACTAATACCACAATAGCCACGGCCGTTGCTATTACGTTATCTCGCCTTTTATGTAGTTTATCTAAAAGGTAGTACAAAATAATTTCTTAAAAAGAAAATTAGGATAACAAAAAGTATTGTTCCGATGATTGATACAAATGAATAATTATCTTTGTGTATTTTTCCTCTGATTAAAATATAAGTGAGTTCGTCAATGAACAAGCCTAACCCAATCGCATACATACTAATCGAATTAACAAATAATCCTACAACAATTCCTAAAATCCCGTACATATAATGATGAACTCTGAAACCTTTAATTGTTGGGCTGGAGACAGGATGTAAAAACAAGAAAATACGAATAACTAAAACAGTTATTATAAATATAACAAAGAATTTGTTTTCGATTTCCATTGGTATAGTATATCAAAACATTAAAGAAATTAAAAAAGCCAGACCTTTTCCTCCTTTCGGGGTGTTGGTGCTGGCTCTTTGAGAACTAATCGTTAATCCTCAGACCGTGTCCGCGGCGGCGGACTTGTCAGATCTGGTAGCTACTTTTGCTCGCGAGATCTTTTGTTTGACTTCGTTGATTCCACGGATTGTCTCCGTGAGAAGAGTCATGTCGGCGGAAACGCGCGCAGTTCCGCGAAGGATAACGAATTTGCGCCATTCTTCAGCATTTACTGCCTGGAGTTCTATGAGCGCTAGGCTGAGAGCGTTGAAACGGCGGTCGAGCAGTTGTGTCACACGACCCGCTTCCTTTCGACGATCAGAACGCACCCCTCTTTTGTACTGGAAGAATGGTCTTCCTAACTCGTGGAGTTTCGCCACGATAAGCCTGCGACTCGGCTGGCCTTTGGCCTTATTCCAAATCTCCACTTGGTGGTCCGGATGAATACTGCTGAGAACTGATGCTTCCAGAAGCCTAATGCGATCCTCCTCTGGAACAGACGACTTAAGGAGTGGTCTGAGGTCTGGATGGACCGATTTGATAGAGAGAAGCTTCCTGATTTGGGTCAGTGATAGGCTGGTGGCTTCAGCCAGGGAGACTTGAGTTTCTCCCGCTTCAATTTGTTCCTGAAGAGCATCCGAAATCTCGAGCGAACTCGGATCCACTCGAAACAGATTCTCAATGAGAGACAGCATGTGTTGCTGTTTCTTTGTCACGGGTTTTTCTTCGATTGCCCTCAGATAAGGGAAACCGATGAGCTGTAGAGCTCGCCAACGACGTTCGCCGGCGATGAGTTCCCATTTTTTGCCAGCAATTGTGTCAATCCGACGAACAAGGGCAGGTACTTTTTGACCGTGCCTTTTAATACTTCCTGCAAGTTTCTTTAGGTCACTTTCATCGAAGTCCTTGCGAGGTTGTCCTGAGAACGACGGATCACTTTCCTGCTTTTGGAAGCAGACAATTTCACTGAGGGGAATATGTAACACCAACTCCTCCCCAAGAGATTTATTCTCCAACACGGGAGCAACCGGAGCCACTGTCCGTGCCGGTGGTGAAACTGCTACAGGCGGTGGAATGACTTTTTTCTCCGGAATGACCGGCGACAATTGTACGACTAGTCGAGGAGGAGTGACTTTCGCCATCGGAAGAGTTACACGAGGCGGTGGAACCACTTCTTCTTTCTCCTCTTCATCTTCTTCTTCGGGTTTAGGTGGAGAAGCAGTGTGTGCTTCCTCTCGCCTCGTTGATCTGGGAATCGGTTTGTTAGATTTCAGAATACCATCGCGGGCAAGCATTATCTTGTACGCCTCGGCTGTTTTAGCATCTGCCATCTTACATTTGAGTTCCCAGTCATCAAGACAATTACCTCTCAGAAAAACCTCAATGGAACCGTTGGAGCTCGGGACGGCTTGGATGTACATCGTGTTGCCCGTATCGATCTCCTTCCAGATTTGAGATTGCAGTCGCACCATTTGGAAAGGCTTTTGATTGGCTGGATTGGAAGCGTCGTACGCTACCAGGAAGAGCAGACCCCCCCCTGGCGGTTGCGCCGTCGTCCTATTTGTCGCATATTTAAGTTCGACAAACCCAGCCTCTTGAAGAACTCCGAAAGCCTTGGTGTCAGAGTGCCCATTTTGCCTGCCACTACTGACGGAGACGCCCGTTATTTCGAGGACAGTTTTACCCGTCCTCTGTGGTTTAGTTTTCATAGGTCCTTTTGTTGTCAATTTACTGCGATTATAAAAACGATACAGAAAAACTACACCTATGTCAATTTATCTTCAAATAGTAAAGAAATCCAGATAATCCCTAAATCCACCTAATCCTGTAAGAATCGTGCTGATTTTGATGGGATAGGGGGTTTTGGTGTTAGATTTAAACAAAATTTAGTATAATCAAAGTGTGAAAATACATATAATAATGCATGAAAGTTTTGAATCCCCTGCAGCAATAGAAACATGGGCACAGAAGAAAAACCACAATATTACTTACACAAGATTGCATGAAGAAGATACTTTCCCTAAAGAATGTAATTTTGATTTTTTAGTTATTATGGGTGGTCCACAATCCCCTGAGTCAACTCTTGAAGAATATCCGCACTTTGATGCACAAAAAGAAATTGCTTTTATTAAAAGGGCTATCGAACAAAATAAAACCATATTGGGCGTGTGTCTTGGGGCGCAATTTATCGGACAAGCTCTCGGTGCGCGATTTGAACATAGTCCAAATAGAGAAATTGGGGTTTTTCCTATTACACTTACATCCGATGGAAAACACGATCCAATATTTTCAACCTTCCCTGAAAAATTCATTGTTGGTCATTGGCATGGAGACATGCCTGGGCTTGCTCCAGAATCAAAAGTCCTAGCAACGAGTGAAGGATGTCCTAGGCAAATAGTCCGCTATGCTCAAAATATTTACGGATTCCAATGTCATTTTGAATTTACTCCCCTAGCGATCGAGGAAATGATCAAAAATAATGCCCCCGAACTAGAAAAATATAAAGTCTTGCCGTATGTCCAAACTGCGGAACAATTGAAGAGCAATAATTATTCTAAAATGAATGAACTCTTATTCGTTTTTTTAGACAAAATTGCTGAGTGATAATTCCCACGTTACGTCACACGGCCAGCCAAGAAAATGGTATAATAAATTATATGAATAACATTCTTAAAAATCCATACATCAATGCATTACTAGCCGCACTATATATCATTGTCATTGTTTTTGTAATTGGAAACCTGGAAGATATTACCAGAGGTAAGGAATCGTTGCTTGTTCCTGTAATCATGCTTAGCTTGTTTGTGCTCTCGGCGGCCATCATGGGGCTCTTCTTCGTATACACTCCGGCAAAAATGTTTTTGGATAATCAAAAACCAGAAGCGCTGACCTTCTTTTTAAAAACCATAGGCACATTTGCGGGTTTTGCCATTGTGGCGCTTCTCATGATTCTTTTGTTGTAAGAATTCGCTCTACCCTCTCATGCAAAAAGAACGGGCGGACAATCTATATTTTCATGCTGACGGAGATTCCTTTTTTGTTGCCTGTGAACTCTCTCTGCGCCCAGAATTGAAAGGCAAGCCTGTGATCGTCGGCGCCGACCGAGGCATCGCGGTCGCCATGAGTATGGAAGCCAAGAAACTAGGCGTGACGAGAGGCATGCCTGTTTTTAAAATAAAGAAATTATTTCCGGAAGTAGTCGTCCTCCCCCACCACTTCGACCTATATGAAGATATTTCTAGAAAACTGCACCAGATCTTATCGTCATATTTCAGAGAAATAGAGGTATACAGCATCGATGAATGTTTTGCGCTGGCGCAACCTTTTGAAGTCACCTATCACGGCGGAGAGCGGAAGCTGATGACAGCAATAAGAGAAGAAATAGAAAAAAAATTGAAAGTGACATATTCTCTCGGACTCGCGCGGACGAAAGCTCTCGCCAAGCTCGCTTCGAAGCTTGAAAAGCCGAACGGGCTAGTCATGCTACTTTCCAAAGAAGATGAAACACGCGCCCTCACGGCTACACCGATCGACGACATTTGGGGCATTGGCCGGCGCACAGTTCCCCGCCTCCTTGAGCTTCGCATGAAGACCGCGCATGATTTCACGGAGTACCCTGTCGCAAAAATCGCGAGAGACTTTCCAGGGCCGCTCTTGGTATTGCAGAAAGAATTATCCGGAGAGCAGATATTGGAAGTCGAGAGCAATACTGATCCGCGCGACCAAAAATCTATCCAGTCCACTGCCACTTTCCGCCCGGCGTCCACGGACTCGAAAGTGGTAATGCGAGAAATATCCGAAAACAGCGAGCATGCCTGCGCCGAGGCAAGAGAGCTCCATCTGGTAAGCAATAAAATATCTTTTTTTGTCAAAACAAGCGAGTTCAAATATCGATTTGATGAAGTAAGGCTGGAAGAATTCACTGCGGACCCGGGAGCAATCATGGATGCGATCGCTCCGAAGGCCGTGAAGCTTTTAGGGAAAAAGGAGCGCATCAGATCGACCGGGGTCATCCTGCACAATCTGATACGAGAAGAGGAAGTTCCGCTCGATCTTTTTGGAAAACAAAAAAAAGCAATCGACGACTTGGTGATAGAAGAAACGGCAGATAAGATACGAAAGAAATTCGGCCATGATGCCATCAAGAGAGCGGCTTCTCTCAGCAAGAATGCCAAGTACCCGCCCCATCATGATTCCGGCTCTTCATTTAAGAAACGAAACATTTAGACTTGACAATACCCCCTAGGGGGTATATACTTTCCTTATGCATCCCGTACGAAATCCTACTAATAAAGTTTCGTGCTGTGGATGGGGTCAATTTATAAATTGAATAAAATTTCGTACGGGATGCATACAAATAAGCAAAAATTAACAAGGAGATTAAAAATTTTAGAGGGTCAAATCAGAGGCATCCAAAACATGGTTGAAAAAGATGCATACTGCATTGATGTCATTACCCAAACTTCAGCCATCAAACAAGGCATATCAAATATAGAAGATGCCCTGCTTGAAGGACACTTGGGGCATTGCGTTGTAAATCAAATAAAAAGTGGCCAAACAACCAAAGCTACCAAGGAAATCTTGAAGGTTTATCAACTTAAACGTAAATAAAAATATGCATACTAAAACATATAAAGTAAAAGGGATGCACTGTGCTTCATGCGCCTCAATCATTGAAAGGACTGTTAAAAAAATTGACGGCGTAGAGAATATATCTGTAAATAATGGTACAGAAAATGCAAAAATTTCTTTTGATACAAATAAAACAAATACAGAATCTTTTAATAAAAAACTGGAACCACTGGGATATTCTTTGGAAATAAGTGAAAGTGAACACAAAGAGCATCTTGGACTAAATCAATCTAAAAAAGAAAAGCTAGCAGAAATAAAAGAAATGAAAACAAAAGTCATTTCTGCTCTCCCTCTCGCAGTCATAAGTGTTTTCGTGATGTCATGGGAGATCTTGGCTCAATATGATGCCGTCGCGGAAATGAGTCCGGTAATTGAAGAATTTTTTCACCATCTCCTTCCCCTCCTCGCGACATACGTTTTATTCGTAGTGGGCAAACCGTACCTTCTCGGCTTTTATCGCTTCCTCCGTTATGGAAAAGCGAATATGGATACCTTGATCGGCATCGGAACTCTGACTGCATATTTGTATAGCTTTGCGGTCACCGCTTTCGAGGACGTACTTAAGCCCTTCATCAATACCGAGAGCACATACTATGATGTGACTATCATCGTCATCACGTTCATTGCGCTTGGAAAATATCTGGAAGCAAAATCTAAATTGAAAACCGGGGATGCTATCGAAAAGCTTTTGAATTTACAAGCTAAAACGGCTTTGGTCATCCGCGACCCCGAAGGAAAGCCAGCTTCCTATGGGGCAGGCGGCAAAGAGATCGAAATCCCTATCGATCAAGTGGTACATGGAGACCTCATCATCGTAAAACCGGGAGCCAAGATTCCAGTAGACGGAACTATCACCGAAGGAAGCTCTTTTGTCGATGAATCCATGGTGACGGGAGAACCCATGCCGGCTCAAAAAAAAGTTGGAGACACTGTCATAGCCGCAACCATAAATACCAGCGGTTCGTTTACATTCAAAGCGACAAAAGTCGGATCAGAAACATTGCTCGCGCATATCATAAAGATGGTGGAGGAAGCGCAAGGAAGCCGTGCGCCGATCCAGGCTCTCGCAGACCGTATCTCGAGCGTCTTCGTGCCTATCGTCTTGGTAATTTCTTTCGTCACCCTTCTCACATGGCTTTTCCTAGGGAGTCTTTTTGTGCCTTTCTCACAGGCTCTTTCTTTCGGACTAGTTTCTTTTGTGGGAATCCTGGTCATCGCCTGCCCCTGCGCGCTCGGGCTCGCCACTCCGACAGCGATCATCGTCGGCGTAGGCAAAGGCGCCAAAGAAGGCATCCTTATCAAAGATGCGGCAACCTTGGAAAAGCTTCACAAGGTTGATACCGTGGTAGTGGACAAAACCGGCACAATAACCGTCGGCAAACCCACTTTGGTAGATATAAAAAATTTCTCAAATTTGAAAGATGAGGAACTCATCTCTCTCATAGCCTCGCTTGAAAAAAAATCAGAGCATCCTATCGCCCATGCGATTGTGAATTATGCGCAGGGAAAAAGCGTAACTATAACGGATGTGGCAAGTTTTGAAAGTGTCCAAGGCAAAGGATTGAAGGGATGGATAAATAATTTAGAATATTTTGTCGGTAATGTAAAACTAATGCAGGATCTTGGAATATCTTTTGATGTCTCAAAGATTGAGGAGTTCACAGCGCAGGGTAAAACGCCAGTCATTTTAGCAACAAAAGAAAAAGTGTTGGGATTCGTGATGGTAGCTGATGAAATAAAAAAACAATCCAGAGAGGCAATTGCGGATCTGCATAAGCTTGGAATCAAGGTAGTCATGTTGACCGGAGACGATGAAAAGGCGGCAAAATATATCGCGAAACAAGTCGGCATCGACGACGTGGTGGCACATGTATTGCCAGCTGATAAATTAGGGAAGATCAAGGAATTGCAAGAAAAGGGACACATCGTCGCGATGGCTGGCGACGGCGTGAATGACGCTCCGGCGCTCGCGCAGGCGGCCGTGGGCATCGCGATGGGCACTGGCACTGATGTCGCGATCGAGTCAGCCGGTATCACCCTCTTGGGCGGAGATATTTCAAAATTGGTCAAGGTGATCAAACTTTCCAAGATAACCATGCGCGGAATCAAACAGAATCTTTTCTGGGCATTCATTTACAACATTGTCGGCATTCCTCTCGCGGCCGGATTATTCTATCCCATATTCGGCTGGCTCCTCTCCCCTGTCTTTGCCGGATTTGCCATGGCGATGTCATCGGTGTCTGTGGTGTCGAACTCACTTAGAATTAAAAGCAAAAAATTATAGAAATAACAAAATAATTTATGAAAACATATACATTTCACGTTAC
>Ga0209542_10012092_pt1 | contig 15177 bp, 10 predicted proteins | sample RifCSPhighO2_01_FD_184028 | JGI IMG/M metagenome (GOLD analysis project Ga0209542, IMG submission 184028) | Soil microbial communities from Rifle, Colorado - Rifle CSP2_plank highO2_0.1 (SPAdes) (version 2) | ecosystem: Environmental > Terrestrial > Deep subsurface > Rock core/Sediment ...
TGAGACTCTTGAGAAACTTTCCAAAGAGTCGAAAAATGCCAAAAGAGTAATCGAGCTGGAATCTGGGTTAAGCGCGGTCCGGAAACATAGGGATGATTTGACGAGAGAACTTGGCAAGCTCGAAGGGTTTATCATGGCCGAGGAGAGAGTGATAGAGAATGAAAAAAGACTCTTAGTTTCTGACGAATTTAAAACTGTTCGACTTAAGGATGTAGAGAACTTGTATGAAGAGGTCAGTCTACTCTCTGTTGTTACTGAAGTTATTAGTAAGCTTGGAAATTTCATCAAGGATAGGAAACATAGCACAGACTCAAGACTGATTGGAGAGGCACAAACGAAAATAGGCGAGCTGAAAAAAAGCCAAGTGGAGCTAGAAAAGTCTCTTAAGATTGCCAGAGAAAAAGAGCAAGAAATAACTGATGCGGAGAAAGCTGTCTTCCGTATCATGTCAGAAGAGAATGAATTGATTTCAAAATTGAATCTCTTAAAGGCCCAAGAGGACAAACTTAATTTAGAGGAAGAAGAATTTAAGCGTGATCTTAGTGAAGTTGAACATTTTGTCGGTACAAGTGCACTTCACTTTAAGGATATCGATATCGGAGATGAGAAATTAGCGATGGAAGAAGATAGAAAGAAACAGCAAGAGAGGAAACATATGATTGAGAAATTTAAAATTCGTCTCGAAGACTCAAGTATTTCTGGTATGGAGGAGGTGCATAAAGAGTATAAAGATACTTCCGAACGTGACGCGTTTCTAGCGCGCGAATTGCTTGACCTTGATAAATCCGCCAAGACTCTCTCCGAGCTTATAAAGGAATTGGAAACACGCTTGGCGTCTGAATTTAGCTCTGGTCTGGAAAGCATCAATAAAGAGTTCGGCAAGCTCTTCGTCGCCATGTTCGGTGGGGGAGAAGCGAGTTTGGTTTTGACGAAAGAGGAAGCTGGATTGGATGGAGGAGAGAAGTTAGAGGAAGGCTTGGATATTAAAGTCAGTCTGCCTAAGAAAAAAATCCGTGGTCTAATGATGCTCTCCGGCGGGGAGCGAGCACTGACCTCTATTGCGCTTATCTTTGCAGTTTCTCAAGTTAATCCTCCGCCGTTTATTATCCTCGATGAAACGGATGCGGCACTCGACGAATCCAATTCTAAAAAATACGGAGATTTAGTCGAGATACTCTCCAAGCATTCCCAGCTTATTTTGATAACACACAATAGAGAAACAATGTCTCGCGCCGGCATTATCTACGGCGTCACCATGGGTTCAAACGGTATCTCTAAACTCCTTTCCATCTCTTTTGACAAAGCCGTTGAAGCTTCTAAATAGAAAAGGCCGGCGCTTTGTGGGCGTCGGTCTTGAGGGGTGGGGTAGATATTGACGGCTGGTTTGTGTTCGTCAATATCTACCCCGAATCTGTCCAGAGTATCCCTTTCGAGACGATGGCACGGGGGTACTGTGTTACTGTGCCGCGCCCTCTGGACCTATTAAGCAAGGGTGACACCTTGCCCAGTGCGGGATACATAGGCGGCCGCACGCCTTTCAGACTGACTTAGTCCGGGCAGAAGTCTAGCTCTTCTCGCCCGTTAGCAGACTTGAGGTCTGCAAGTCAATCCGGCCCGGGGGCAAAACCCGCAATGCTTCTGCGGAAGGCCCCCATCTACCCTACAGTATAGCATACCCAGTTTTATTGTCAAGCAAATTTGGTAATATGCACATACATATGGCGGTTTCTGGATAATATCCAGTAATGGCAATACATATGGCTAAATCAATAAAAGAAGAGAGATTGAGGTGGGTTCTCCCTATCGCATGTGGAGAAGCGAGATTGGTCGATGTGGCTAAAGTCTGTCCATACAGCAAAAGGAGTCTGGAGAGGTGGCTGGCTCAATCTAAGAAGCATGGAGACTGGTCTCTGGAACCGAAATCAACCGAACCCAAGACTCAACCTAATGAGACTCCCATCTGGATCAAGGAAAGAGTGATTGAAGTGAGAAAGAAGACCAAGAAGTGTGCCTTGAAAATCCATTGGCAGTTGGAGAAAGAAGGAATAGAAATACATCCAAGAACCATCGGAAAGATTCTTAAGAAAGAAAAACTGGTGCGCAAGTATCGGGTGAAGAAGATCAAATACAAATACCTGAGAGCTCTAAGGAAACCTGGAGAACTTATTGAAATTGATGTTAAATGGGTACCTGGACGTGTTGCAAACAAAAGATATTATCAATTCACGGCTATTGATACAGCTTCCCGGTGGAGGCATATGGAAGTCTTTGAGGAACAGAGTAATTTCTACTCAGTTCTCTTTCTAGAAAAGATAATTAATATATTCCCATACAAAATACAAGCAATAAAAACCGATAACGGATTTAATTTTACCAATCGATATCTTTCCTCGTACAGAAGAAGTGATCTAAGCGTAAAGACCATGCATGCTTTTGATGAAGTCTGCACAAAACACAACATCATTCACTATCTTATAGACCCAGGCAAACCAGCTCAGAATGGCACTGTTGAAAGAAGCCACCGAGAAGATCAAGAGAAGTTCTACGAGAAGCACAGATTCAGAGATGCCAGTGATTTGCAGAGAAAGCTACGCATATGGAATGATTACTATAACAATCTGGAGCACTGCGGATTGAACGGCAAGACACCGAATGAATTTCTTGCCAATTACAAGTTAATCAATCCGCCAAATGTGTGTACCTAAAACAATTTAAAGGAAAAATCAATTTTCTTTTGTTAAAGTCTAAAATATGCCTAAAAATAAGGGGTTTATGATAACTAGACAAAAACGAAATCCAAGGTCTTTCTTTCAGGGTCAGAGGCGACGAGTTTGACGCGGATTTTATCGCCCAGAGAATATTTCTTGCCGGTATTTTTTCCCACTATGGCATAAAGTTTCTCGTTGAGCTCATAGAAATCATCTTTCATATCGCGTAGTTTGACCATGCCTTCCGCTTTAGTATTAATCTCTTCAACATAGATTCCCCACTCCGAAACACCGGAAATAATAGCGTCAAACTCTTCGCCGATGTGTTCCTGCATATATTCCACTTGTTTGTATTTGATACTTGCTCGTTCGGCCTCTGCCGCCTCGAGTTCACGCTCACTCGAGTCATCACAGAGTCTCTGATATTTGATAATCTCATCCTGTTCAATTTGACCTTTCAGGAGGAAACGGAGGAGTAGACGGTGAACCATCAAGTCTGGGTAACGGCGGATAGGTGAGGTGAAATGAGTATAGTATTCGAAGGCCAATCCGAAATGGCCGATATTGGTAGTGGAGTAAATCGCTTTTGACATTGCTCTGACTGCCGCCGTTTTGATGAGCATCTCTGCCGGGGTGCCTCCAACCGAACGGAGCATTCGGGCAATATCTTCGCCGGTGGTTTCCCCGTCTTTGTTTTTAAGCTCGAAGCCGAGCGCTTTGACAAAGGTGGCGAGGTTCACAATTTTTTCTCTGTCGGGGGCGTCATGAATACGGTAGACAAAAGCGGCACGACTATTTTTGCCATTAGCGGCATACATATGAGTTGCCACTTCGCGATTAGCAAGTAGCATAAATTCTTCAATGAGTTTATGAGTATCTTTGCGCTCCTTTCTATACACTCGGATTGGTTTGCCCAGATCGTCAAGTTCGAATTTTACTTCCTCGGTTTCAAAATCAATAGCACCCTTCTTGAATCTCTCCTCCCGAAGCTTTTTGGCCAGCGTATTAAGAGTTTTTAGTTCTTCAACAAATATTCCCGTCCCCCTATCTATAATTTCCTGAGCTTCATCGTAAGTAAAGCGCTTGTCGGACTCTATGAGTGTCTTGCCGAACCAGCGTTCTTTGACTCTAGCTGCTTTGTCTATTACGAAGACGGCTGAGAAGGCGTATTTAGGTTCATTTGGATTGAGAGAGCAGAGGTCGTTTGATAGTACTTCCGGAAGCATTGGAATAGTGCGATCTACAAGATAGATGGAAGTGCCGCGCTTTTCTGCCTCACGATCAAGTTCAGTTTTTTCCATCACGAAGTGGGAAACGTCGGCAATGTGAATGCCTATCTCGTAATCGCTACTTGGCAGTATTTTAAAAGATAAAGCATCGTCAAAGTCTTTGGCATCCGCCGGGTCGATGGTAAAGGTGACTCTATCGCGGAAATCCTTACGATCTTGCAATTTATCCTCTTTTTCATATTTCTCTTTCCACATTTGCGCTTCTTTCTCAACTTCGATAGGGAAGTCAACCTCGAATCCGCTCTCGTAAACAATGCCGAGCATCTCGGCATTATGTTCGCCAGCTCGGCCAATGACCCGAATCACTTCTCCCTTAGGACTTTTTGATGGGTCTGGCCACTCTACAATCTTGACTTGAACCTTGTCGCCCTCTTTAGCATTTTTCACTTTTTCTTTCTGAACAAAAATATCTCGATACATGCGTTTATCATTTGGCACCAAGAAAAATCCCTCCCCTGCTTTCTCCAGAGCACCGACGAACTCTGTTTTATGGCGCTCTATTATTTCTATTACCCGAGCTTGTTTTCTGCCAAAGATTTCTTTCTGAAGTGGTTCAACCTTGACCTTGTCGCGGTTAAGAGCGGCATTAAGATTCTCCGGCTGGATTTCGAAATCTTCATCAGCGTCTGGGATAGGGAAGTAACCGACACCCTTGCCAGTGACATGAACAGTCCCTTCAAACATATTATTTTCTTCCTGTTTCAATTGCTGCATACTATATCAGATTTTGTTTACATTGAGCTTATCAAAATGTGGGCGGGAGAGGACTCGAACCTCCACTCCTTACGGAACCAGTTCCTAAAACTGGCGCGGCTACCATTACGCCACCCGCCCGATTATTGATTGTTGTGGTCACAAATATTTTGCTCGTCGTCACTCGCAAAATTTCTCGACCCCGACTCGGCTGTTTTGCAAGCTTGCAAAACATGCCTCCGTCTCGCACCAGCTACAAAAAATCAGCAGCAGTGCAGGTTTTTTGTAGCTGGTGCGCCCACGAGGATTCGAACCTCGGACCATCTCCTTAAGAGGGAGCCGCTCTACCAACTGAGCTATGGGCGCAAGTAAGCTAGAGTATCGCAAAAAAGCAACGATTTATCAATTATGATAATGTATAAATGTTTTGGCCTAGTGGCGAAGGGGTAACGCGGCTGTCTGCAAAACAGCTATACGCCGGTTCGAGTCCGACCTAGGCCTCCATCCCAGCGGTTTGACTGCTGGGTAATGTCCGGGTGGCGAAATAGGTATACGCGCGAGACTTAAAATCTCGTGACCGCAAGGTCGTGTGGGTTCGATGCCCACCCCGGGCACCATTGAGGAAATTGCAATTTCTATTTCAGAGCAGGTTCTTTGTTCGATACAATTGTACTGACATGGCTTGAGCGCGCGCTTCTTTTAATATCGAAAGTAAATTGGCTACCTTTTGCGTCGACCAAGACCGTACCCCCGGAAAGTACTTTATTGGATATCATCATGGAAGCTACCGGATTTAGGATTTTGTCCTGAATGAGACGTTTCAATGGTCTAGCTCCATACTGCGGGTTGTATCCTTCCGTGGCCAAGAGTTCCGATACTTGCTCTGTGACTGAAAGATTAATCTCCTTATCTCTAAGTCGCTTCTTGATAATGTCAATCTGAATATTGACTATTTCTTTTATGGCCGCTTTAGAGAGTATGTCAAAGATGATGATGTCATCGAGACGGTTGAGAAACTCGGGTCGAAAATGCTCTTTAAGAGTCGAAAGCACTTTTTCTTTTACATCCTCATAAGTCTCTTTCTCCCCGTTATGGAAACCGATAGTCTGCATCTTGTCTATGTATTGTGCCCCAATGTTAGAGGTCATGATGACAACCGTGTTTTTGAAATTAATGACTCTGCCCTTGGCGTCAGTGAGGCGGCCATTGTCAAGAATTGAGAGTAAAATGTTAAATACCTCTGGATGCGCTTTCTCAATCTCGTCGAAAAGTATTACTGAATACGGTCTGTGTCGCACGGACTCAGCGAAGCTCGAACCTTCTTCGAAACCGACATAACCCGGTGGCGCGCCGATTAATTTCGAGACGGAATGCTTCTCCATGAACTCGCTCATATCCACGCGGATGAGTGCCCGCTCGTCATCGAACATGAATTCCGCCAGTGCCTTGGTCAGCTCGGTCTTGCCCACACCGGTTGGACCGAGGAAGATGAAAGACCCGATAGGACGATTGGGGTCGGAGATGCCAGCGCGCGAACGCTTGACGGTGTCTGCAATTTTTTTGACAACCTCGTCTTGGCCCACGATGCGCTTCTTGAGAAACTCTTCCATTCTAGAGAGTTTGGCTGCTTCTTCTTCAAGCATTCTTGAGACCGGAATGCCGGTCCACCGACTAACCACAAGTGCGATATCGGGTGCGGTAATCTCTTCTTTCAAAATCCTTCTTGAACTTTGAAGTTTCTTAAGGCGTTTAGCTTTCACTTCCAGTTCTCTCTCCAGAGAAGGAATTTTGCCATAGCGAAGTTCTGCTGCTCGAGAAAGGTCAGCGCGCGCCTCCGCCGCGTCGGCCTCAAGACGCAGAGTCTCGAGAGTTTTTTTAATCTCTTTTATCTCTCCTACTGTTTCCTTCTCATTTTTCCACTTGAGTTCTATTTCACTAGTCTCTTCGCGCAAATCGGCAATCTCTTTATCAATCACTTTCAGTCGGGCCTTCACCTTCGGGTTTCCGGTTTCTTTCTTTAGCGCTTCCTTCTCAATTTCAAGTTTCATAATCTTGGAGTGGGCCTCTTGAAGTACTGGCGGCATATTTTCGAGAGAAATTTTCAAAAACGATGCCGCTTCGTCTATGAGGTCTACCGATTTATCCGGTAAAAATCTATCGGTGATGTAGCGAGAGGAGAGATTGACGGCCGCTTGGATAGCATCGTCGGTAATGCGCACTCCGTGGTAGAGCTCGTATCGCTCCTTCAATCCCCGCAAGATGGTCATAGCATCATCGATGGAAGGTTCTTGAACATAGACAGGCTGGAAACGGCGCGTCAGAGCCGGGTCTTTCTCGATATACTTCTGATACTCGCGCAAGGTTGTTGCGCCAATGGCTCGCAGTTCACCTCGGGCCAAGGACGGCTTAAGCATATTGGAAGCATCCATGGAGCCCTCCGCGGCACCAGCACCAACAATAGTGTGTATTTCGTCTATAAAGAGGATAATTTTGCCTTCTGATTTTTCAATTTCTTTAATGATATTCTTGAGCCGTTCTTCAAACTCACCGCGATACTTGGTGCCGGCGATCAAAAGACCAACATCGAGAGAAACTAATTCTTTGTCCCGTAAAGATTCCGGCACATTACCGCTTGCCATACGTAAAGCTAGTCCCTCGACAATGGCGGTTTTTCCAACGCCGGATTCACCTATGAGAATAGGATTATTCTTAGTACGGCGGGAAAGGATTTGAATAATGCGCGAGACTTCGTCATCACGACCGATGACCGGGTCAAGTTTATTTGTTTTGGCGAGTGTGGTTAAGGAGCGGGTGTACTTGGAAAGAGATTTGAATTTTTTCATCTCTTTCGGCTCGGTGGGGTTTGTCTTTTTAAGTTCCTCAAGTACTTTCAGAACTGTTTGCCTGTCGATTTTAAATTTAAGCAAAAGTTCGCGTGCTTCTCCCGGGACGTCAAGAACCGCGATAAAAAGATGTTCGGTGGAGACAAATTCATCTCCTAGAGATTCGGCCACTTTACTTGACGACTCGATGGTATGAGCCAGTTCTGGAGTAAGATAAATCTGATAAGACGGAGAGATAGTTTGACTTGTCTCGGGACTCTCTATTAGATCGAGCACCGAATCAGACAGAAGGATAGTATCGACATCCATTTTGTCCAAGATAGAGATAGTCATGCTCTCCTCCGCGAGTAAGAGAGCGGCTAAGAGGTGCACAGGATTGACATGATTCTGGCCACGCTCAATAGCCAGCTCATGAGCCTTACGGATGGCTTCTTTGGCCTTGGTAGTGAAATGGTTAAATGGCTGCATTGACACTATTTTACCACGGACTGGCAAATCTGGCAAAATACTTTGGTGACGCGCTTGATTTCGCCAGAAGTGGTGGGGCGGCCGAAAGAAAAACGCACTGGCGTGTCTGGCGGTTCAGGCTTGTTTGAGTTGCACGCGGGTCCAGCGGAGACTAGGATGCCAGCCCGGTCAAGAGCAAGGACAAGAAATTCTGGAAGAATACCCGGCACTAAAACATGGACAACATTAGGTAGACTTCGGGTAACGAGCGCTTGGGGTAAGGATTGCTCGATCAACTCCACAAATTCAACACTCAACAAATCTAGACGTTTACGCTCTGACTCCCTGTCGCGCACTACCATCTCAAGTGCCTTAGCAAATCCAGCAATAAGTGACACAGCCGGGGTACCGATTGGCGGCACTTCAAGCCTGACTCCTTTTCTTACCACCAACGCACCAATGCCCTTCGGTCCATAGAGTTTCGCCGAGTCGAGAGTCAAAAGATCACACGAGAGGGCCTCAAGTTCGACGTTAAAATATGCTGCAGTCTGGGAGGCATCGATGTGCAGAAGCGGGAACTCGGTATTGCCCTTCTTCCTTTCCTCACGTATTTTGCGACCGAGCTTGTTATCTGTCGTAACACTTGAGATAAGAGTAGTCTCCACACCCGTAATGCCTTTAGCAGCCTCCGATACTGATGGGTGAGAATCTTGTTCAACAACAATGCGTCCTGGTTTTGCTCCCCTTACCGCCCAGGTATTAGCCTCTGTTCCACCAGAAGTAAAAATAATTGCCTCTTTTGCTACGCCTAAGATTCGAGCAATTTTCGTGCGGTATAGATCTACATCTTTTTTAATCCTCACCCCCTCCTCGTAAATAGCATTGGGATTGTAGAAATCCTTCGACCAATATTTCTCCATCACTCGCCTAACTTCCGGTAAAACTGGAGTCGCGGAAGCATAGTCAAGAAAAATTCTTTTTTGCCCGAACCAAGTCGAGGGGTTTTGCCCGAACCAATTCATCTCGCCATTCTATATATGTATAATGTTTTTGCAATTTATTCGTTTCTAAATATAAAAATTAAAGAAGGGGGACCCCTCGCGGCATCCCCCTTGGGCACACAGTGTCAATTGGAACCCACCACGCATACGTCTCCGCCATGGTGGTGTACCCTATAACCACAACTTCGACGCCACCCAAGGGGCGGCCATCCTTGTGGCCTATAGAGCCAATTGTAAACTTGGTGTGGGACTCGACCCTGGTTGGCGGGCCGGATTGCACCAAGCCACTTATGCCCAGTTTATTATTAACATTTTTTAGCTTAATGTGCAAACTCTCCAAATTTGTCCAAAGCTCGGCTTAGGACCGGCTTAGGACAATAAATCACAAGTCGGCTAAATGCTCTAGCTCTTCTTCCAACAGTTTAGCCGTACTCATTTTTACAAATTCGTGATACCGCTCTTTATTCTTAAATTGACCAAGAACAATATCCGGCACAAGCAAATCACCCCAACGATTTTCTCCGATATAATCTTGGTAACTAGACCATTGATATTTATCCACTTTGTTTAGCCATCCTACAAGCTCACGTGGATTTCTGTGAATATAGGCGGAAAGATACTTCAACTGCGGATCATCTGATATGTGTATTGCTCGATATGGCCCCTGGAAAACGTGCCCGGATTTTTCATATTTAGTATTGTAATATTTTGAGTAAGCAGTAAGCACCCTCTGCATATGGGTGGCAATGCCTGCTTCTTCCAGTTCTTTAACAATTAGATGGAAGTGATTAGGCATGATGCAAAAAGCAACTAATTCAATCTTGCGTTTCTTCACTACTTCGCCTTTAATGTCCAAAGCTCGGCTTAGGACAAAATCCTTAACCAACCTGCCTAGCTGTTGAAATACCATCGGAGACTGAAAATATAGAATTAGGAAAAGAAATCTAAAATAATCTCTCGTATCATGGAAAATAGTTTGTTTATTTACCGCCCGATTACAAATATGATAATACTCACCGGGCGCGATCTTAACGATTCTCATAAGATTATTATATGTCCTAAGCTGAGCTTAGGACAAGCAGGAAACAAATAGGTGTTTCGCCAATACATTTTAGAAAAACCAAATTTGTGATAAGGTTATAACCTAATTATGGCTAAACTGGAACAAAAAACACCAGAGAGAGACGCTCGACCGCCGGTGGTGGCCATCTTGGGACACATTGACCACGGCAAGTCGACTCTCATCGACTACATTAGGAAAACCAACGTAACGGCAACGGAAGCGGGCCGTCGCCACGCCGGAGCGGGCTATGGCCTCGCGGAGGCGGGGGGCATCACGCAACATATTAGCGCTTATGAAGTTACCCACACCTCGAAAGACGGGCGGGAGAGACACATCACTTTCCTTGATACTCCCGGACATGAGGCTTTCAGTAGCATCCGCACTCGCTGTGCAAATGTAGCCGACATCGCGGCACTGGTCGTCAGTGCGGAAGATGGAGTCAAACCCCAGACGCTTGAAGTTCTCAAAAATATTAAAGAGTGCGCTCTGCCATATCTTGTGGTCATCACTAAGATTGATAAGCCTTCTGCCAATGTCTTGCGTACCAAACAAAATCTGGCAGAAAATGAAATTTATGTTGAAGGCTACGGTGGTAATACGCCAGTGGTCGAGCTATCAGCAAAAACAGGCAAAGGCGTGGATGAATTCTTGGATATGATAGGACTTATATCCGAGCTTGAAGCCAAAACAGCGGACCGAGACGCACTTGGCTCCGGAGTGATTATAGAGAGTCAACGTGATGCCAAAAGGGGGATTACCGCTGTGGGCATTATTAAGGATGGCACGGTGCGCCCAGGATTATTTGCCGCCACCCTCGGGACAATTGCCCCGATACGCTTCCTCCTTGATGCGGAAGGCAAGATGGTTGACGAACTCTCTTTCTCGAGTCCCGTACAGATTGTCGGTTGGGACAAAATGCCGGCGATAGGAGAGGAGTTCAAAACATTTCTGAAGAAAGAAGAGGCGCTCGAGTTTGCCGCAGTCCCGACACTTGGAGGAGTTGGGATTCCAACCCGACCACAGACTGGCATTGGGAAAGATGTTTCCATTTTGCCTCTGGTTATCAAGGCAGACACCGCCGGTAGTCTGGAAGCCATTACGGGAGAACTGGGAAAACTTTCGAGAGAAAGGATTCTGCCGAGAATCATTCTTTCAAGTGTTGGAAGTATAAATGAAAACGATGTTAAATCAGCGCTCTCTGCCACTGGAGCGGTTATCTTCGGCTTTAATACTAAAGTAGATCGAGAGGCCGCAAGCCTCGCAGAACGTTCGGGCATTACCATCATGACTTTTAGTATTATTTATGAACTTACAGATAAGGTTAAAGAACTGCTTTCTTTGAGAGAACCAAGGATAGAGGTAGAAGAAATAATAGGGACCTCGAAAGTGTTAAAGCTGTTCGGTATTACTAAAGGCAAGCAGGTCATAGGTGGACGCGTGCTCTCGGGTCTTATAAAACGTGGTGCTGTTATTAAAATTGTCAGGCGCGAAACAGAAATTGGTAAGGGCATTGTCAAAGAACTCCAGCAGTCTAAAGTTGCTACTGATTCAGCTAGTGAAGGCACTGAATTCGGCGCCATGATTGAATCTAAGATAGAAGTTGCTCGGGGAGATGTACTTAGCGCGGTTATACTTGTTACCAAGTAGTTCGATAAGCTCACTATAAATAATGCGTGAGATAAAGCGAGAAAAAATAGGAGAAATAATTCACCGCATGGCGGCGGAGTTTGTGCGAGATGAAGCGAGTGGCGCATCGCTCCTTACTATTACTCGCGTCGAGCTCTCGCCTACGGGGAAGGAAGCTAAGATATATTTCACCACCCTTCCCGAGAACCAAGAGGATACGGCCCTAAAATTTTTAATAAGAAAAACTCTGAAGTTTAAAAAATATGTAGGAGACGAATCCCGCATCGGTCTAGTGCCCCACATCGATTTCAAAATCGACTACGGCGAGCGCAATCGTCAGAGGTTGGACGAGTTGAGTAAAGAAGGTTAGTTTACCCTGATTCCGTTGAAGGGTGCGGAATACGAGAATCGGACTCGTGTCTACTGCTTGGGAAGCAGCCGTTTTACCACTAAACTAATTCCGCAAAAAACGCAGATTTTTAATATTTGAAATCGTGAGAAAACATCCAAGAACAAAAGCCGTAATTCCTAGAATTATTATGAAATCAAGGTTTACGGAAGTAGCCATATATAAAAGAAGATGAATTATGGGAGTGCTAGGGTCATTCTGGAGAGAATCAGCAAATATTGTCTTCACAAAAATCACCGGATCGAAGTAGGCTGACACAAGTAAGATTGCTCCCAAAATCACACCTCCAAGAGAAGTCACGGAAACTCCGATGATTTTCCACTCCGCTTTAGTCAGAGAAGGCGGTCGATATTTTCTCTCCCAATATAAGCGCTCAAGATCCCCTGTCGGTAACCCAAGAAAGTAACACTTGACTGTCCAATGTATCCAAAAAACGCTCCCTTTTACATAGCCCCAATGCTCAAACCTATCTAAAGCAATTTCGTAGCCAGGATTTACCCTTAGATAAACAAATTTCGCTCCTCCATTAACTTGTGCTCGCCGAATAAAATCAGAAATTTCTCCCAAGTTGCAGGTTTCATCAAACCAAATTCCTTTTTTGTGTACCAGGGAGTGATGGCAAAAAATTAAAGTGGACATTCCCTTTATGATTCCGCTCCACCGAACAAAATTGGTAAACCATACGACAAGGCGGGGAAGAAACTTTGAGGTTGGCGAATAGGCCGTGCAAGATCCAATCACGCCTTCTCGTGCTGTTTTAGTAATGCGTTTGAATACTTGAGGCGATGGGATAGTATCAGCATCCATAAAAACTAAAAACTCGCCCGAAGCCACTCTTGCGCCGGCGTTACGAGCAAAACTTACTGGCCCGCCAACGACAACCTTATCAGCCCCTTCACGCGCGACGTGCTCCGTATCATCTTCAGAAACTCTCGCACTTACGATAATCTCCATATTAGGATAATCGTTTTCCCGAATCCGTTGAAGTGCATAGAGGGAGCGCTTAAGATCCTGCCCGTCGTTATAGGCCGGAATGATAACCGATATGGTTATCCCTTCTTTCCTATTCTTTTTGTTAGCCATATACTGAACATTCTCATTATAATAAAACTAAGGATTAAAACCACGATAGCTGCCTGTATAGCATAAATAGGTGGGAGCGCCTGCGCAAGGCCCTTACCCGTAAGGTACCCTAAAGGGAAAAGAACGGCGAGCCAAAGAAAAGTGCCTATAGAATTATAGAGAGCAAATGTCCCAAATGACATACCGCGAGCAGCAACATAGACAATCATTGCGATGCGAGTCCCGTAGAGAAACTTCACCGCTATTATGGCCAAAAGCGGATTCTTCCCGAGAAATGTTTCAAGTAATTCAGCAGCTTTCTTGCGGCTTTCTTCAAAAAAGTGAATTCGACTCGAATGTTTTTGCCAAAAGACACCAGCCAGAAACCAGATAACATCTGCAAGCGTCGTTCCCAAAAAGACTGCCGCAAGAATTGAGGGCACATACCAACCCAACTGGCCCGTCAAATATGCGGATGTAATGACCACGCTGTCGCCAAAGAAAAAGGCTCCCGCAAATACCGCGGGTATTTTGTATAAAGTTATTAGTTCAACAATCATCGCAGAAACTTCCATATTTTTAACTGATGAAATACTTTTATGAAATGAAAATTATTTGTGCGTCGTCTGCTTTGCCACACCGAAGCCTTGGCGAAGGGTGGGTACGAGGTTGGAACTATTTTGGAACAAATTTATGCAAAATGAAAGCCGCCTACCGATGAAAGTGCCCGGTGGGTGGCTTTCATCGAATCGGCGGCTGGGTTACTTCTCCGGGGTCAGATTGCTCAGAGCCCGGCCTATGACGATACCAAGCGGCTCTCCCTCCTGCTTCTTCTCGTCCTCGCGGCTTCTGAGGTCTGCGAGGACCCTCCCGGCGCGACGGGAGAGGTCGTTCCAGCCAGCCTTGGCCAGGAGGTCGGGCAGTCCGGTGTAATACTTGGCGATCTGGCACGCCGCGGCGGCCGGCATCCTGCTCGCGTGCAGAACCTCGAGAACGATCTCCACCTCCTTCTCGGTCCCGAGGTTTCTCGAGATTCCGAACACAGCGATGTCGAGCCTTGTCGAAAGGACCTCGTGGAACGGCTTCTTCTGGTCCGCCATGACTCCCTCCACTCTCCAAAGAACTCTGCGGGTCCTCCGCAGTAAGGCCACTAGAAGTTAGTGGGAACGGAAATCTTTATATCATATATATGAAAAAATACAAGGTGTGCCGTCCCCGCATCTTGCGGGGTAAACTGGCTTGTACTGAATTCATCAAAACGAACCATGTTGGTACTTATTTTATTAAACAAAAAACAGCCGGGGGTTGAAATCCGACTGCTGCCGTTGGGTCTCTTGAGCGGCAAAGCTCATTGTAGGCGTGCTGACGCCTCGTTGTTCGATCTTACGATCTACTCCCAACGCCTCCTTAGTTTAAGCTTAATTGAATCAAAAAACAAGTGGATAACTTTGTGCGTTGGGCAGGAATTTCTCCGCTTACAGCGGCAGTACACCCTTCGTATTTTCTCAAAGCGAAGCTTCTCGAAAATATACTCAGGGTCTTCGAATCCTGCCACGCAAGTGAATCAATTCACTCGCTCGGCGCATACAGAAATAAAAAATCGATAGCCGAAGCTATCACTTTTTATTTTGTGCGTCGGGCAGGATTCGAACCTGCGTAGACCAAAGGTCGACAGATTTACAGTCTGTTGCGATTGACCACTCCGCCACCGACGCGATACTTACAAATTTAACAACTTGTTGCGATTGACTTCACCCCGCCGTGGCGGGGCAAGCTCCGCCACCGACGCATTCCGCCATTCTAATTGAAAACTGGAAGACTTGCAAAATTCAACAAATGGTGTAGCATTCATGGCATGTCGAAAGATAATTTAATCGGTAAGGTGACGCACTGGTACGACAAGCTTGGTGTGGCGGTGATTAAATTGAATAAGGCTCTCAAGGTCGGGGACCAAATTAAAGTAAAGCATGGAGATCAAGAATTTACTGATACTGTTACTTCCATGCAACTTGACCATAAGCCCGTCAACGCCGGCA
>Ga0209542_10012094_pt1 | contig 15175 bp, 15 predicted proteins | sample RifCSPhighO2_01_FD_184028 | JGI IMG/M metagenome (GOLD analysis project Ga0209542, IMG submission 184028) | Soil microbial communities from Rifle, Colorado - Rifle CSP2_plank highO2_0.1 (SPAdes) (version 2) | ecosystem: Environmental > Terrestrial > Deep subsurface > Rock core/Sediment ...
GCTCGTGGAACGCACGGGACGCTTCGGAAAATTCATCGCCTGCAGCAATTATCCAAAATGCAAATATGTGCGCAAAAGCGAGGAGGAAGAGGAAAAAGCGAAAACGGGCGTGAAATGTCCGCACTGCGCCCTGTCATCCAATGGAGGTGAACTTGTGGAACGCCGTGGACGATTTGGCGCATTTTACAGCTGCTCGCGCTATCCAAAATGCAAATATGCCATTAAATCACGTCCTACCGGACGCATATGCCCCGACTGCGGCGCGCTGATGATGGAGGGAACCAAAACGATCCCCGAGCGGTGCTCCGATAAGAAATGTCCGCGCCACAATCCGCACAAAATCAAAACGGCATAAAACACGCACGCACGTAATCCTCTCCTATGTACACACTGCAAGACATTCTTGGGTCTTTCAAAATTCCGCTGGATGCGGACGGGCGCGCGCTGATCATCAAGGCGTATGAGTTTTCCGAGCGGGCCCACCATGGACAGAAACGCGCATCCGGCGATGCGTACATTCAGCATTGTCTCGCAACGGCGAAAATTCTTGCGGAAATCGGGATGGATCCGCGAACGGTTTCCGCCGGAATCCTCCACGATGTGCCGGAGGATACGTCGGTGACGCTCTTGACCATCAAGCAGGAGTTCGGCGAGGATATCGCAATGATGATCGATGGAATTACGAAACTCGGTCGCATCAAACTGCGCGGCTCCAAAGAGGAATACTTTCTTGAAAATCTACGGCGGATGTTTCTCGCGATGGCTGCCGACATTCGCACGGCGATCATCAAGCTCGCCGATCGCCTCCATAATATGCGCACCTTGGAACATCTTCCGAAAGAGAAACGGCAGCGCATCGCGAACGAGACAATGGAAGTATATGCCCCGATCGCAAACCGACTTGGGATCGGCGAGATCCGCGGCGAACTGGAAGATCTCGCGTTCAAGTATCTCGATCCTGAAAACTATACCCTCGTCAAAAATCTCGCACATAAGCGCTACAAGGAAACGGAGCAATATGTCGTACGCGCCATCGCGGACATAAAGGACGACCTAAAAAAGACCGGCATCGAGGTTCTTGATGCACACGGACGCGCCAAGCGGCTCTATAGTTTGTTCCGAAAATTGAAAACGCATGACATGGACATCGGTCATATCTACGATTTTGCGGCTGTGCGCATCACAGTACCGGAAATCGCGGATTGTTACGAAGCGCTCGGCATTATCCATAAGAAATACCGCCCGATGGTCGGACGCATCAAGGACTATATCTCCCTGCCCAAGCCGAACGGCTACCAATCCCTCCACACGACAATCTTTGGACCAGAGGGACGCATCATCGAGATCCAGATTCGCACACCAAAGATGCATGCGGAGGCGGAATTCGGCATCGCTGCGCACTGGTTCTATTCCGAAAAAGAAAAGCGCGGATGGTGGCGAAATTATTTTTCCACACTGCGGCAGAAAAAATCGGAAGCGCGAAAAGAGCTGGAATGGGTGTCACAGCTCCGAGAGTGGCAAAGGGATGTCGGACGCGATGATCAGGAATTTATGGAAGGTCTTAAGATCGATTTTTTCAAAAATCATATTTTCGCCTTCACACCGAAGGGAGATATCATTGATCTGCCGGAAGACGCTACGCCGATTGATTTTGCATACGCGATCCATAGCGAGATCGGCAATCGCGCTGTCGGTGCAAAGGCGGACAGAAAGATGGTTCCCCTCGATTCTCATATTGCAAACGGCCAAGTGATTGAGATTCTTACATCGAAAGAGCATAAACTTCCAAGTCGTGATTGGCTGCGCTTTGTTAAAACATCATCGGCAAAGAGCTACATTCGCCGTCAGCTCAAAAAAGAAGGTCTTCTTTGATGCGGGAAAATAATTCATAAGAACCTATGACCAAAACGATTTCTGTCACGGAACTCAATGATATCCTTTCAAAAAACGATCCTCATGTTATATGCATCGACGTGCGCACACCAAAAGAATATCGTGAGGGACATATTTCCGGAATCCGAAATATCCCCCTTGATGACATTGCCGATCATGTCGCGGGATTGAAAGGATGCGACACAATCTATGTTCACTGCCGTAGTGGCGGACGCAGCGCAAAAGCATGCGCAATTCTCGCATCTCATGACATCCCACACGCAGTAAATGTCACCGGCGGTATCCTTGCGTGGCATGCTCTTTCTTATCCACTGGTGAGGGGAAAATAACGGGCTTGGTAATAAAAAACAGCTTTTTTTTTGGAAAGCTGTTCTTTGCGCATCGAACGTTCTCCCTATAATGCAAACTGATCATCTCCGAGCTCGTCGTCATCCAGCGCATCTTCATTGCCATCATCAAGGTCTTTTTCCATCGCCTTCAGATCCTGATCAGCTGTGAACGATTCTGACATCGTTTCTTGCACTGCGGATGCATCCGTTTTCTGATCCGCTTCCATCATTTCTTTCTCCGCCGACACCGCTTGATTCTCCGTTTTCACTTCCGCATTCTGCGCCGGTACCGTTTCAGACGGATTCAGTGATGGTTGTCGCACCGTCTCATCTTTTTCTCGCATGATCACAACAAGAAGCACGGCAATCACCACCATGAGTGCCGCGATGATGACAAGCGTTATATTTTTCTGCGCCGGACCGCCGCCGGGCGTCTGCGACATGTTGTGTTGCTCATCCATAAAAGTCGTGCCTTATTGGAGTACTTTTTCTATATCGGGCTTAATCACATCCTCGTAGTAATCCGCGATCGCTTTAGCATCGACACGCACCATCTTTAGTGTTGTCCGCGCTTTCGTAATTTCCGTCTTCCATTCGTCATCCGTATGATTGCATGCATACTCCTTCACGACTGCCAACTGATCAAGATATGCGGCATAATCATCGGAAAATTTCTCTATTTTTCCTTCCACCACTTTTTGGTCCGCGCGCAGATCCGCAACGTCGTATCCCTTTGCGTTCATTTTTTCAATGAGACGCGTCAAGCGGTCATTGAACGTTTCGTAGGCGGTTTCGCGTTTTTCCTTATGTTTTGTGAAGTGTTCTATGCGATTATCGACAAGTGCTGTGCGTTTTGCACACTGTGCTTTGAAAAAATCAAGGATATGGAGATCAATCTTGAGCGGTACAAAAGCACGAGCGTTTTGCGGCGACGCCATTGTAAGTGCGATAATGCCAATCATGATCCATCGGAAGAAAAAGCGTTGCATGGAGTGTGAAAAAAATGACATTTTCATTATACACCACTGACGCGAGAGGTTATGCACAGTATACCGTTTTTAGCTTTCTGGAGCTATTTTTGACAAGAGCGTATCCAAATCTTCCTTGGAGTAGTAGTTGATGATGATTTTTCCCCCGCTGCCGGAATGCGCGACTTTCACCTTCGTTCCAAGCGCGCCCGTCAGTTGATCTTCCAGTGCCTGTGTTTCCGGATCCCGATGAACGGTGCGCTGATGCGACCGAACGGCGATCGTCTTGATCTTGTCTTCCGCCTGTCGCACCGTCAACTTGCCGCTCACGATCAACGAGAACAGCGCCCTCTGTTTTTCGGCACCTTCCACGCCGAGAATCGCCTTGGCATGCCCTTCGGTAATCACGCCCTCCATCAACGCGCGTTGAATTTCAACAGGAAGAGAGAGAAGTCGCATGCGATTGGCAACCGCGCTGCGACTTTTGCCGACGCGCGACGCGATCTCCTCTTGAGACAACGAGAACTCTTTGCTGAGTTTTTGATAAGCGCGCGATTCTTCAACAACATTCAAATCATGCCGTTGGATATTCTCCACCAGCGCCAACTCCAATTGCTCCTGCTCCTGCGGTTTTTCTGCACGAATAACGACCGGCACGCGTGACAAACCCGCCTTCTTCGCGGCCTGTAGTCGCCGCTCGCCGGCAATGAGCATATAGCTGTCGCCGCGCTGGTGTACGATCAGCGGTTGAATAATGCCGTGTTTTCGGATTGATGCCGTGAGCTCCTCAAGTTTCTCTTGATCAAAATGCACACGTGGCTGATAGGGATTGACAACGATCGCATCAATTGGCACATCCGTGACGTTTTTAGCGTGCGCTGGCTCTGCACCCTGCGGGACGGAAGATGTCGCCGATACGGAAGACGGGACAGACGCCGAAGAATCATCGGGTGTTGTTTTTTTCGATGGGATGAGAGAAGACAGTCCCCGCCCAAGTCCATAGGATTGTGCCATAGAGTTTTCTTTGTGAGATTATACCGTGAATGTGTGCTGCGGTGCGCGAGCGGACTCGACAGAAAGGACTTCATGCGCGAAACTTTTGTAGGCGCGCGCGCCTTTTGAAAACGCGTCGAACTGAAAAATAGATTTTCCGAAACTCGGCGCTTCCGCCAGTCGTACCGAACGCGGGATAACGCTCTCAAAAACATGTCCGGGAAAATGATCGCGCACTTCGCGCACAACCTGTCGCGCAAGACGGTTGCGACGGTCATACATCGTGAGAAGCGCACCCATGATCTCCAGATTCGGCTGCAGATTTTGCTTGACGAGCTGAATCGTGCTCAAAAGCTGGCTCAATCCTTCCAGTGCGTAATATTCCGTCTGCACGGGAATGATCACCGCGTCGGATGCCACGAGACCATTGATCGTGAGAAGACCCAAACTCGGCGGCGAATCAATAATGATGTAGTCGTAGTTTGTCCGGACGTGCCGCAACGCGTTGTACAGTGAAAATTCCCTCTGATCGATATGAACGAGTTCAATATTTGCGCCGGCAAGGTCCTGTGATGAGGGCAAGACATCATGTCCGAACAGTGATGTTTTTTGAATGACACCCTGCGGATGCTCCCCTGTCATCATCACATGATACAAACTCTTGGAGAGAGAGCGCACATCAATTCCCAAACCGGATGATGCATTCGCCTGCGGGTCAAGGTCAACGAGGAGCACAAACTTTCCCTCCGACGCAAGATATGTCGCCAGATTGATGGATGATGTTGTCTTGCCCACCCCGCCCTTTTGGTTGACGAGAGAAATGATCTTTGCCATGATGAGATTATAGCATAAACACATCGGTTACATAAGTTTTTTGCGGCAGTGATCGCATGGGTGCGCCGAAGTGGCGGAATGGCAGACCTGCCGGCAGGCAGGCGCGCGACTTAAAAATATGTATTATGTTTACGCAATAAAAAGTATAAGCAGAAATTATATTTATGTCGGACTAACCAACAATCCAGACCGAAGGATTAACCAACATAGTGAAGGAAGAGAAAGAACAAAAAGAGCATATGCGCCTTTCACAATAGTAATCATTGAAAATCATCCAACCAGAATTGAAGCACGAAAAAGAGAAAAATATTTGAAAAGCGGAACTGGAAAAGAATATTTGAAAAGTTTAATATAGTTTTAAGCCGAAGTGGCGGAATGGCAGACGCGCTGGACTCAAAATCCAGTGGTGGCAACACCGTGAGGGTTCGAGTCCCTCCTTCGGCACCAGAAAGGAAAAGTCAAAGAGTTTTGCTTCACAAAGTGTTGTAGGCGAGTGCCGTCTTTCCGAATTATCGCGGAGGGAGTTTCTCGCCGCTACAGGCGGCCAAATTCGCCGGAGCTTCAGCGAGGCGAATGAGATGCGTCGGACTAATTCAGGCATACTGCCTCACGTAGAAAGAGTTGGGGATATCGTCAAAGAGTTTTTGACTAGCCATGGTACTAAACCTTCTTTTACATTATAGCCCTTGATCAAAAAATTTTTACTGCAGAACGATTCTGTCAATTCTTACATGTGTCTTTTATCTTGCAAGCGGTGTCTCCGTACGATACAGAGACCAAATATTCTTAGTGATATCGCCGCCTTTTGGTAAGGCATTATAAAATATCCACACGTTGTTTATGCCGACATACGGCTCCGGTTCAGCGTATGCCATGTCGCTGCCTTCCGGTGTGAGGAGCCACTGCAGGCGCGGCATCTGCTCAAGTGTCGTGAACCATATCTCGCCGGTGCTTGAAAATGCCGTTTGGAAAAACCCGCGTTTTTTGTCATTCACTTGGTATGCACTGTATTGTTTCCCGTTCCATACGATACGCTCGTGTGATTGCGCCAAAGCAGGATTTTCCAATTGGGATGGCGGAATAATAGTTTCTGCGGGAAAAAACGTTCCCACCTCACCATTTCTTTTATAGAGAATGCTGACATTCGTACCATCAATACCGGCGGCAAGATAATCAAAACCGCCAAAGTTCCACGAATACGGGTCTACATGATGATGTTGATCGTTCGTGACAAACGAGAGGTTTGCGCGTGATGCGGCGTCAAATATTTTCACCTGTACATAGCCGTTCGTATCTTTTGATCCGTATGAGACCAACGACTTGCCCCTAAACCATCTCGCAAACCCGACATCCATCGGCGCAAATCCTATAAGCGGCTTATCCTGCCGTTCGATGATCTCAACGCGCATCGGATCATCCGCATCAATCATCTGAAGTTCAAACCAATCATTCCGCCTATCCAGCCCGCTCCCCGGCACGCGCTCATTTTTTATCCAAAACACATACCGCTTGTTTTCACTTGCAAGGTCTGATGGATATACTGACCGCCGTGCCGGATCGGGATGTGTCGCAAGGATTGTCGTGTCTCCGCTCGTCGGTCCACTGGGACGCACGAACACAATCTTTCCCGAACGGTCAGCGCCGACATAATAGGCACCATTTTTGTCCATTCCGGGGTTTGCCCGTCCGTACGCAGTGCTTTCAAAGGCCCGGAAACCTTTGCAGTCAGGAGGAATGAATATCCCCGTTGCCGGATCAATGCTACAGTGCCAAACGGTTCCATTCAAAGAACCATCCAGTGCCTGTTCAAACCACACCATATATTTTCCATCGCTTGTGAATTCTATATTGGCGTAACTCGTGTTCGAGTCGCCGACCCGTACGGCGTTTGCTGCGAACTCTTTCTTCTCCACCGTATTATCATCTTGTATTCCCTCGTGAGCGATCGGAGTAGCAGGCGCATTCGCAACTATACGGTCTCTGACCCACTCACGAATTGGGCCTGCCCCGTTTCTGTCACGTTCGTTTACTGTTGCGAAAATAAATAATATAAAAAAGACAACAAGTACCAGAAAAATGATTTTACGAGTTTTCATAATAATAACTTAGACAAAGTATACACTACTGCCATACTATGGCGCTGTCCGACAACACAGCGCGCCACTATTTTCTATCCGAATCGTTTCTTTAGGCACTCGATCCGTCATCCGTGCCTTTGCCCACCACACCGATGATCACAACAAGCACCGTCATGAAAAAAATATAATTTTTTTCATGTCATTGCGATCCTATCACTCATACCCTTGTTAAAAAATACCCTAGTCCCGTCGGAAAAACCGTGAAAGAAAACCCCGCATGCGCGAGAAGAACGAGGGCGTGTCATCCTCTTGATATCGATCGTCGCCTGTTTCTATTGCAGATTGCGACTCATCTTCACGAAAATCTCGACGCGAGCGCATCCGTTCCCACAACGAACCTCTTTTGTCCGTGTTCTGCTGCGGCAGGGTAATGGTCGGCATGTCAGGCGTCGGCACATCAATTCTTGGGATGTCTATATCTATATCCGGCGCTGTGATTGTCGACACGTCCGGAATATCCACATTAATGGATGTTCCGGGCACATCCACATCGACGCCAGCAGATGGATTTTGGATATAGATGGACGGCGTATCGATCGTGAGCGCGAAGGCAAAAACCGGCATAAGCAGAATTATGGTCAAAAAGAAAAATCTATACATAAAAGTTGTGTAATCAATAATTTTTCGAGAAAGACGACAGGACATGCAGGACGGAACGCGCGGCGATCTGACCGGCGTTTTCTGTTCCACCCGCACGCGCCGCGGCATGCGCAAGCGTATGCGTCGTGAGCACGGCGAGTCCGATGGGAATCCTTTGTGCAAGCATCACGTCCATGATACCGCGGATTCCTTCGCCGGCAACGTAATTGTAGTGGTCCGTCTCTCCCTTGATCACGCAGCCGATCGCGATCAAAGCATCATATTTTTTTGTCCGCGCAAGATGTTGGCACGCCAGCGGAATTTCAAACGTGCCCGGTACGGAAATGACTGTGCTGTTCCTTTCTTTGACACCATGCTTCCGAAGCTCGGCGCGCGCGCCATCGAGCATCCTCTCCGTCAAATCGGCATGAAACATGCTCACCACGATGCCGATTTTCCACCTTCGACCATCATACGATGTGTTTTTTTCTGCTGTGGGTGAAATTGTCCGACGCATAGGAAAATTTTATGAGCGCCGCGCGCATATGCGCGCAACGTACCTCGCAATCATATCATATTCAATGTTAACATGCGTCCCTATCGCATATGCACCAAGCATTGTCGTCTTCACCGTATGCGGTATAAGCGCGACAGTAAAGGAGGACGCCGACACATCCACAACCGTCAAACTCACTCCATCGATCGCCACGGATCCTTTCGGCGCGATCAGTCGTTGTTCCCTTTTCGGTATGGAAATGCGCAGCGTTATCATATCATGCTCCATGATTATCTTTTGGATTTTTCCAACGGCATCCACATGTCCGGAAACGATATGCCCGTCCAGCGAACCCCCTAAACGCAACGGGCGCTCCAGATGCACGCGACTGCCGGGCACAAATCCTCCCGCCGTTGTCTTGCGAAGCGTTTCTGGCATATACTCCACGCAGAATGAGCGCGCATCATATGTTGTGACTGTGGAGCATATTCCCTGCACCGCGATGCTTTGCCCCTTGTGCATTTTCCATCCGCGCGGTCGCGTAACACATACACGCAAGATATTTGCCGTTGATACGGTTTTTATGATCGGCGCTGTTGTTTCGATGATCCCTGTAAACATTGCATTGTTCGTAATTACGTTTTTGGTTTCAGAACGTTCTTAATTGCCACGATATCTCTCTCGATTTGCGCTATCAGATCCGCCTCCGTCTTGAAATCCCAACGGGCGCGGATCTTTTTTACAACGACACCCTCTATTGTTTTTCCGTAGAGATCGCCGTCAAATCCAAGGAGATGCGCTTCCAAAATTCTTGTGTTTTTTCCGACATAGAGCGCGGCATCATAGTCCTTGCCATCCACGGTGACTCGACCCGCATAGACACCGCCTGCATGCGCGGTCGCCAGTGCGACATTTGCCGTTGGAAAACCGAGCCGTGTCCCCTGCCGGTTTCCGACGATCACGGTCCCAAAAAAAGTTTTTCGACTATCTCCTGCTTGCGACATAGACGTTTTCCAAAAGACAGGCGATCGTCACAGGTCCGACACCGCCGGGTACCGGCGAGAGAAATCCCTCACGATCAACAAAAGACGACTGATCCACATCGCCGACAACAGAATCTTTCTCTCTCACAATGCCCCCATCGATCACAATCGCGCCGTCTTTCACCATGTCAGCCGTAATGATGCGTGGCATGCCGCATGCCGTAATGACAATATCGGCAGTGCGTATCTGCGCTCTCTGTGACACGATATCCTCACAACGAACAAATGTCGCGATAACCTTTTCACGCGACAGCGCCGCAACCATCACGCGATCAAAAACATCCGACTTGCCGATGATAACCGCGCTTTTTCCAGTAAGCACGGCATCGGTTGCCTGCAGAAGCCCTATAATCGCTTTTGGAAAAACCGGCTCGTATCGCTCCCGCCCGGCAAGAAATTTCTCTTGATTTTCCGGATGGAATCCGTCCACATCTTTTTCCGGTGCGATCATGCCGACAATATCGCCGGCCACAAGGTGCGTCGGAAGCGGAAGCTGTACGATGATTCCGTGCGTTTCCGGGTCGACATTAAGAAAAGCAATGCACTGCGCGATCGCCGATCGTGACGCATCATCGGCGAAGCGATAGACACGCACATCAATACCTATTTTTTCCGCTGTCTTTTTTTTGAGCGAAACATAGAGCTCCGAGGCGGGATCATTTCCCACAAGCACAACGGCAAGCGCCGCCTCCATCCCGCTCGCACTGACACACTGACGCACTGACGCCAGCTTTTCATCCGCTATTTTTTTTCCGTCAAGCACAATCATGCTCATGGGTACGCTATAGTATTCACGTCACTACCGAGAAAACAGTATTCTCTTACTTATAGCGCAATGCGTCTAAGGGGTCAATGCGGCTTGCACGCCGTGCCGGTGCGATTCCCGTGAGCAGTCCGACAACCGCGCCGAAGATGATGATGAGCGTAATGAACCACAGTGGACTGTAGAAAAGATCAACCGACTGTCCTCCCAATCGCACAGCCAAGAGATTGACGAGAACATTGAAAAGTTCTCCACCAATACTTCCGATCACAAGACCGCCCACACCACCCAAAAAGCCCATCAGCGTTGACTCCATGATAAACAGCGCCGCGATGATCGCATCGGATGCGCCGATAGATTTCATGATCCCGATCTCTTCCGTGCGCTCCAGAAGCGTGATCGTCATCGTATTGAACATTCCGATCGCGCTTACGACGAGTGCAATCACGCCGAAAAGCATGAGGATTACCTGAATGATATGAAAAATTTTATTCGCTTCATCAATCGTATCGGAAAGCGCCGATACTTCAAATCCTTTCGCAATAATTCGTTCGCGCAATTGCGGCAAAACATCCGCGGATGACGCTTGCACTTTCAGATGAGAATATGGTCCGAGTGCAAAAGTTGAGAGGGATCCGTCGTACACATACATGCGCGGCTCCTCCCCTTTCACGATGCCACCGACGCGATAGGTCATCGGTTCGGCAATACGCGTACGCGTGGAGTCAACGGAACGTCCGCTGTCTTCCGCAAGAAAGAACATAACCTGCACATCTTTGCCGATGATGCGCGCCGGCTCATCTTGTGTGAAAATACGTGCCGCCGCATTCGTCATCACAACATCTTTCGACGCCGCATCACGCAGAAGATCTCCCGCCTCCACCGTCACGTTCGCAAGATGCAAAAATGCCGGTATTGTAACAGTCGCGGCAAGATCCGTTGTCAATGCGTCTACCGTTCCTTGCGCTGAAAACTCTCGCGCGGGATACACCGCTCGCACGCCGGGCAACTCGATAATATGTTTCACGACGCCGTCATCAATCACTGCTCCATCCGGCGCGCTGCGCATCACATCCAGCGTGGAAAGTGCGTCCGATGTCGTGATGCGTTCCAGAAGAGCACGCTGCAGGCCATAGCCGAATGATACGAGAAAGAGAATTGCGCCCACTCCGATGCTCATACCGAGAATTGTCAGAAGCGTCCGCGACGTGTGTGCCACAAACATGCGCGTTGAGAGCTGAAAGATATCCTTAAATCTCATAATCGTGTGCTATGTGCTGTACTTAAGTAGCATAACAATCTCCACTTCCCGCGTAATTTTTTCCGCAGTCGTTTTATAAAGTCCGACTCCACCCAGAACGCGCGCCGCATCCAACCGTTGCTGAAAACCGAAACGGTCCAACTTGTTCTCAATCCGTAATTTGATGCAGGAGCGGAACCGCAGCAGTCGTTCCTGATCAAGTTGCACATCAAATATATCCTTGAGATAGTCCGTAAGCGGAAGCAGTGCGGTAGATGGATCAGCGCTGATCGCATCCGCATGACGCGTGATGGCGGCCACCCGCGTCGCGAAAGAATTGGCACGCTTTTTGTTCCACCCCGCGCCACCGTTGTCCAGTTCCAAATCCAATCGCCGCTGCAATTCAACGCCATCGATATTATGGAAGAGAAAGTCCTTCAGGAGATTTTCCGCTGCGGTGTGTTGTTCCTCTGTCAGTTCAGAAAGGATATGCGAGAGAATTTGCTTTGCCTTGAATGGGATAAGCAGAACACCAATCTGTTGGGGAGAGAGCCCTTTGAATGTCTTGGCCAGCATGCGCATCTCGTCTGAAATTTTTTCTCCCGGCACTGCCGAAATTTCTTCGCGTACCAAAGTGTCCGGGCGCTTTTCGTGATGGATTTCTTCCTGCATGATGCGTCCGTCCTTCATATGTAAAACGCGATCGGCGTAGTGAATGTGTTCCATGTTATGCGTGACCAAAATGACTGTTTTTTTGTCCACCGCATTGAGTTCCTTGAGAATCTGCAAAACGTTCTGCGCCGATTCCGTATCAAGGTTCCCTACCGGCTCATCCGCAAGAATGATCGCAGGATCATTGATCAGGGCACGCGCGATCGCAACGCGTTGTTTTTGACCGCCCGAAAGCTGATGCGGAAATTTATCCGCCTGTTCCGCGATACCGAAGCGTCGCAGCAGCACCATTCCGGACGCGCGGCGATCGGAAACGTTCTCTCCTCGAAATGTGCGCGGAAGACACACATTGTCGATCACGCTCAATGATGGGATGAGGTGAAATGCCTGAAAAATCATGCCAACACCCGTCTGGTGCAATTGCACCTTCTCTTCCTTCGTCATTGTGAGAAGATTTTTCTGCTCCACGATGACATCGCCGTATGTCGGCGCCTGCAAACCGGCAATGACATAAAGCAGCGTGGACTTGCCACACCCCGACGGTCCGAAGATCGTCACATATTCCTGCGGAAAGATCTGAAGCACGATATCTTCGAGTGCGCGCACCTCATTGGATCGTCCTTGATTATAGATCACGCGAAGATTTTTGATTGCGATGAGCGCTTCTTTCATTTTTATTTTTTAGGGAAAAGTTTTACGGAAAAGGGTAACGCCACAGGTCTCATTGTAGCGTATTTTGCGACAAAAGGAAAATCCTTGACAACCATTTATCAGAGGGAGCGCCCCACAAAAACAGCAACAACAATGCCTGCCACCGCAAGGCGATACCAGAAAAATACGGCATAATTGGACCGTTCAACGAATCGGAGCAGTGATGCAATTGCGATGTAGCCGCTCACTGCGGCGGCGGCCGTACCGATCACGATTGTGCCCGTTATGCCTTCCTGCAAAAGATCATGAATGGTGAAGAGGGATGCGCCGAAAATGATCGGGGTGGACAACAGAAAAGAAAATCGCGCCGCCGTCACACGATCAAGGCCGCGCAAAAGACCCGCGATGATGGTTGCGCCGGATCGCGATACGCCCGGAACGATCGCAAAGGCCTGGCATGCGCCGATGAACAGCGCGTCGCGCATTGTGATGTCGTGAAAGTGCTTGCAATGCGAAAAATATTTGTCCGTCAAGAAGAGGACCAGCCCGATGGAACTCAATGTGAATGCGATGAGAAGCGGATGCCGAAAAACCGTTTCCGCCTGTTTCTCGAAAAGCAATCCCGCCAGAACGCCCGGGACGGTCGCCACGACCAAAAGCCATAGCATGCGCGTGTTGTCATTGTACTCTTGCATATCGGTGCGCAAACGAAAGATGTTAAGCCAGTCGCGCCAAAAGTAAGACACGACGGCAATCAATGTCCCCACATGCAGCGCGACATCAAACGCCAACCCCGGATCCGAAAAACGGAAAAGCCACGGCACCAACACGAGGTGTCCGGAACTGGAGATCGGCAGAAACTCGCTCAACCCCTGAACGATCCCGAGAAAAATAGCGTGAGAAAATGTAAATTCCATAAATCCAAACTAACTATTTATCACTCCACAGTAACACTTTTTGCCAGATTGCGCGGTTTGTCGATATCATGGCCGCGCTCCGCTGCCACATAATACGCGAAGAGTTGGAGCGGCAATGCCGTGATGATCGGCGAGAGCATCTCGAGCGTCTTCGGAATAAAAATCACATCAGTCGCTTTCTTGGCGACAGCACTGTCTCCTTCGGTCACGATCGCAAGAATTTTCCCGCCGCGCGCGAGAATTTCCTCCATGCCACTTATATTTTTCTCGTAAACGCTGTCTTTGGGTATTACCATTATTGTCATCACCAACGGATCAATGAGTGCGATGGGTCCGTGCTTCATTTCTCCTGTCGGATAGCCCTGCGCGGGCACGTACGCGATCTCCTTGATCTTGAGCGCCCCTTCAAGCGCATTGGGAAAATTATATTTCCGTCCGAGATAGAGGTGGTGCGATTGTTTGGCGTATTTTTTTGCCAGTTTCCTGATTGCTTTTGCCTGCATGAGCACCCGCTCCATGTGCTGCGGAATACGTGCGAGCTCTCTGGCAATGCGCTGCCCCATCACAAGAGAGAGTCCGCGCTGCCGTCCCAAATAGAGCGTCAGAAGAGAGAGAATCGCCAACTGCGACGTGAATGCTTTTGTGGATGCTACGGATATCTCCGGACCGGCATGACAATAGACACCCGCATCCGTTTCGCGAGCGATCGTTGAGCCAACGACATTCACGATACCGAGTGTGAGCGCGCCTTTTTCCTTGGCCTCGCGGATGGCGGCGAGTGTATCAGCCGTCTCGCCGGACTGCGAGATGGCGATGACTGCCGTCTTCCTGTCGAGCAGCGGCTTGCGATAGCGGAACTCTGATGCCATCTCCACCTCGGTCGGAATACCGGCATATTCCTCGAACATATATTCCCCGACCAGTCCAGCGTGATACGACGTTCCGCACGACACGATGATAACGCGATCGATTTCTCTCAATCGTTTTTCCACCGTCCGCAATCCGCCGAGCCGCGCTTTCCCTTCTTCCGAAAGCAACCGTCCCCGTAACGCGTCCGCGAAACTCCTCGGCTGATCGAAAATCTCCTTGAGCATGAAATGCGCATATCCGTTGTGTTCGGCAATCGTCTTGTTTTGTTCAAACGCCAACTCCTCTTTCGTCCGTTTCCGATCCTTCAGTGTCTTTACGACATACCCGTCTATGCCGATCACTGCTACCTCGCCGTCATCGAGATAGACAACGCGCTTCACATCCCCCACCAGCGCTGAAGCATCGGATGCAATGAACATTTCGTCCGTTCCGATCCCGAGCACGAGCGGACTGGAGAGCCGCGCGGCAAGCATCACGTTTGGATCATCTGCCGATAGCGCCACGATTCCGTACGCGCCTTTCAATTTTTTGAGCGTTTTCACGAATGCTTCCTCGAACGCAAACGCATTTCTCTCCTCTTCCAAAAGATGCGCGATGACTTCCGTATCCGTTTCGGAACGGAAGCGATGCCCGCGTTTTTCGAGTGCTTCTTTCAGTTCGCGGTAATTTTCTATGATGCCGTTGTGCACGATCGCCACCTGTCCGTCGCAGTCCGTATGCGGATGGGCGTTCTTCTCCGACGGCTTGCCGTGCGTCGCCCAGCGCGTATGCGCGATGCCGACCCTGCCC
>Ga0209542_10012095_pt1 | contig 15175 bp, 17 predicted proteins | sample RifCSPhighO2_01_FD_184028 | JGI IMG/M metagenome (GOLD analysis project Ga0209542, IMG submission 184028) | Soil microbial communities from Rifle, Colorado - Rifle CSP2_plank highO2_0.1 (SPAdes) (version 2) | ecosystem: Environmental > Terrestrial > Deep subsurface > Rock core/Sediment ...
CTGTCGACCCGCTTGCCTATCTATCCGGCAATAGTAATGTGCTTGGGGAAACCAACTCATCCTACACTACCAAAAATATCATCTGGAATCTTAATTTAACCCAGGGTCAAACCGTCCTAATCGGTTACACCTTCAAAGCGCCCTTGATCTCTCCCCGGTTTTACCTGTTGGGACAATTACAATTTAAATCCGAAATCCGAAATCCGAAATCCGAAACAAACGATAATTTTCTAAATACGAATATTCAAAAATTAGAATCTACTGTAAGTGCAACGCTAAATTCAACTTCTTCCTCTCAACTTAACAATAGTGGTAACGCTGATGTAGAAAATTCCAATATTGTTTCGAATTTCGCTATTGGCGCTTCGAGTTTTATGACTAATTTCTCCGAATCCCGTCGCTGGCAGCTTGCAGTCGACGCTGATGTTCAGATTGACGACTCCGTAGAAGCTCAAATCAATGAGCATAATTCAGATCAAATCGGCTATGTTTTTTATGCCAACTCCAGCACTGATAATTGCGTCTATAAAAAAACTACCGACGGCGGAGCTTCCTGGTCGGCCGGCGAAACAAATGTAGGCACAACTACCTTCAACTGTGATGTTATCTCCGTCTGGTATGATCAATGGACACCGGGCGACGTATCAGGGACAATTATCCATTCAATCTCTCTTGCTCCAGCTGTCAATAGTCTCTACTATGCCGGCCTTGACACCTCGGACGACTCTCAGATAACCGAAGTGGCTATTGACAGCTCGACCAGTCTAACCCGAATAGATAGTGTAAACATCACCAAGTCTACCGATTCTGTCCTTTACGTTGCTGTAACCGATACTGACGGCGGGGGCTCCGGTGTCGTCTACTGCGCTCCAGGCGATTCTCACTGCGGATCAGGCGGTAACAGCTGGTCAGCCACCAACGGCACCAATCCCTTGTCCAGTGATCTCGGTGTCAGAGACTCCAATAGACTTTTACCTATGTCAAACGGGAATGTCATGCTTATCCGCAACGACGTCAGTACGGAAGACTATGAATATAGGTATTATGACGGATCAGATTGGGACCAGCCGGCAGCCGGCTGGACCGATATTGATAGCAATGCCCCCGATGACCCGGCCACCTTTGAAAAAACTTGGTCGGTTTCCCTTCGCCGCTATAACAACAATCTCTATATCGCTTACGTATCTTCACCTGGTACGGTGGACACTGCCGAAGTACGAGCGCAGGTCTTTGACGGTTCATCTTGGACAGCTCTGGAAGATCCAATTTCAGATGCGGATCTGGGAGCAAGCGAGACGGTATTTGATACCGATATCGCAGTCGATGAAGAAAGCGGCGACCTCTATGTCCTTTATGGTCGCGGTACTCTTGGTACTCCTAACGATATAGATATTTATTATAAGACCTTATCCTACGGAAGTAACTCCTGGAGCAGTCAATCAACTGCGCAAAATACCACTTACACCGCTCACGATAACCAAGATATTTATCTCAATGTCGTCGACAGCGAAAGAATATACTTTCTTTATTACGAATCCGCTAGTGATGATTACTACGGCGGCACCATCGCCGATCTCACTCCTCCGGTGCTTGACGAAGTGATGCGCCACGGCGACTGGTGGAGCCGTGTCGGCAAGCGCAAAACCTTCGCCTGGTGAAGTTAAGACCTACATATGACAATCTACTCCCTAAATTCCTTTAATTTCCTCTATAATCCTTTATATGGCCAATCCCGTAGTTGACGGCCTCATCGCCAAGACCAAACAGGAATTAGAGCAAGCTGCCAGACCCCAGTCTACTTACCGAAGTTGGAAATCCTCCCATGGCTACAAGTTCCTGATCCCTTGGAGCAATGCTGTCTTACTGCGAATTCTTGTGAGAAAATTTACACAAACTTTACCCAAATCCGAATACCGAACCAAGGCTCAAGTCGACGACGCCGCCCGATCAGTAACAGCAAATATTGAAGAAGGGTATAAAAGATCTACGACTCTCGAGTACATCCAATTCTTAGGTTAGAGCCAGGGGTCGCTCGAAGAAGTTAAGGGAGATATAGAAAGATTTTTGCAGGACAAGTTTTTAAAATCGTTAAAAGGAAGCAGCCTGCAAAACTTAGGTATCGACCTGAAGAAATGGAATACCTGGACGGGTAATCCCTTAAATTCCTCTAAAATTCTTTATTTTCCTTTAAAACTCCTTAAGGGAAATTATAGGAATCTGGAGGAACTTAAAGGAAATGTTCTCACCTACGAAATTTTCATCGAACTCATCAATAAAACCGATTGGTTGCTGCGAAAATTAGTCCAGTCGCTCGAACGCAAAATTCAAAAAGATAAACTTAACCTATAAAATCCTCTTAAATCCTTTATACTCCTCTCATTCAATTGTAACTTACCACCAGCTCCGGCTGGTTAGTGGAGTTTTCGCGAGATTTGAAGTCAAGCGCGTCGCTGCCGCCGTTGTCTATGACCAGCGAAAAAGTCTGACCCGCGTATCCGGCAGCCCCCGAAGTCACGTCTATCTCCTGCCAGGAATTGCTGGCTGAGCCGGTGAAGGTTGCTACCGTCGCTCCCCAGACTGGTTGAGTATTATAGGTAAGCACAGACTCTCCCCATCCCTGATCGGTCAATCTGACCGATTGCACCGAGTTGGAGCCGTTATTGATATATATCCTAAGTACGGCCGATTGAATTGTCAGGTCTGCCAGTGCTGCAAGATCGAATTTGAGATAGGAGTTTTTCACCGGTGACAGCACTGCCTTAAGTGATGTATTGCTACCGAAGTTGTTGTCGGGATAATTCTGGTTGACAAAAGCATCGGCAACGGGATTTAAGGTCGTCACCTGCGGCGTCGGCGAGACCAGCGGGGTCGGAGTTTGAGTCGGCGTATTGGTCGGGATAGGAGTCTCTGAAGGCGTTAGCGTCAGGCTAGGTATCGGAGTCTCGGTAGGCGTGATATTTGGGTCAGTTGTAGGGGTGGGGGTCGGGATCGGTGTCTCGGTGGGACTGCTCGTATCTTCTATGGTATAACCGTCGGTGAAGCTTGGTCCAAACATCGGGACATAGACGACTGTCATCTGGCTTTCGCTGACTACTGCTTTAAGATATCCTGTGGTTGGGTCGCTGTTGACCCCGTTCCAAGCGGCAAAATAAGGAGCTTCTATATCCGCCTCGTTGATGTCATAGTTGCCTATGCCTCCGGTCCCCACGATATTGATGACTGTTCCTGCTCCTTTTAGATATTGGTTGTCCGTCCCGTCATCAACCACACAGTCTGGATTGTAGGTATTGCGCACGACGGCGCCACAATTTGGGCCAAGCGCCAGCTGCTTGCTTCTTTGATAGTTGTGGTCGTGCCCCTGCAATACCAGATCGACTTTCCTGTCGATTAATAAATTAAAAAGGTCCTCTCCCATACCGCAGGGCTTTTTGCCCATGGTGATGCAGTTGACATGCATTGATACGACAATCCAGCGAATACCCGCTGCCCTCGCCGAATCGATTGCGTCGGCGACAAAATTATAGTGAACGCTCTCCGGCGAATAGTCGTACTGTCCTTCGTCGTTGAAAATCATCTGGGGCGAAACCATGATAAAGCGGGCTAAGGGACTAGATTCAGGGTAGTCGTAGTAGTATTCCCTGCTGTATCTGCCAACCACGCTAGAAGTAGCCCGGTGCGGCAGACAAAGCTCGAAGTTATCGATATTGTTGCCGGCCGGTCCGTCGTCCTCATGATTGCCCGGCGCCAGCTCAAAAGGAAAATTCTCCCCCGCCAGCCCTTTGACATAATCACACCAGGCTGTCTCCGGCTTAAGTTTGCCATAGCTAAGGTCACCCAAAGCGATATTAAAGTCCGCCCCGCTTACTGCGGGATTCATCCCCGCAAGCACCGGAGTCGTCCTTTTGCTATTGCTTGAGTAGTCGCCGGCTGCAGTGAAGATAAAGGAGGGTTGGGTCTGCGCCTGGATTCGCACTACCACCACTGTCAAAGAAATAAAAAAAATGACTACGGCCAAAAAAGACAAAGCCCGATTGGAGAATATCTGAAGATGTTTTTCTATATGCTGGTATCATAGACTATTCTTTTTCACTTTGTCAAGCGAAATAAAAAACTTGATCTGGCAAGCCGAAAGTCAACCGCAGCGGTTGGAAAATGGGTTGGCATATCGCTCCCTTTTTGAAAATTGTTATTAGAATCAGCGGCCACCGTCTAATTTTGACAATAAAGTATAGGTGTTTTTTTCTAGTTGATTTCCGATTGAAAAAAAATTATGATGAGTTAATAATTTGAAAATGAAAGTGCGGCAAATTGCGTTGCCGATTTTCAAATATTTATTTATCTTAATATGCAGAACTTCACTCCCCTCGAACACGCCAAATTTCTTAACCCCGACAAAGCCCGTCTCCCTCACGTGGCCAAACCTGTGCCGCCTCAAAAAGCTATCGTCAAGCGCCCCTCCCTTCTCCCGACGGTCATTTTCAGTCTAACGCTGGTGGTAACTGTTGGACTGCTGCTTTACTTTTACCGGCAATATCGGAGAAGCCAGACTCTTTTGGCCGAGGCGACCATCGACAACAGTAAGCCGCTTGTTGAATTGGTAGGTAAACTGGTAGTGCTTCCCCAAAATGAAACCCCGACCATCGCCACCATCACCGACCAGGGGCAGCTTCCCAATCAGCCATTTTTCCGCGACGCCCAAAACGGAGACAAAATCCTGGTCTACACCAACGCCAAAAAGGCTATCCTCTACCGCCCCTCGATCAACAAGATCGTCGAGGTCGCGCCCGTATCCGAACCCGCTCCCGACCAGTTCAGCCAAGACGTAAGCGGCGCCTCAACCTCAAGCGCCGATATTGAAAGCTTCCCCAATCCCACCGGATCAGGCCGCATCATCTACCAAGCCGAAACCCCCACCCCCGAAGCCGATTACCCTCTTCCTTCCGAAACAAATTGACTCTGCGATTGTATTGTTAGCATTTATGTTATAAAATATACTATTAGGCTATTGTCAATTATTTTATACCTGACAATGCATGTTGAAGCTGATCTCTCCGGAAAACCAGCAACTCCAGACTATTTAAGCCTGTGGGATGAAATGATTGGAAAATTAAATCTTAGTGCTGAGCAGGTCATTGGGTTATTAATAAGCCAGGGGGTGCAATGATTAATTATTCTGCACCCGTAAAACAAGGTGATGTGTCTTTATGGGATCCGGAAGTGCATTACAATGAGAATGGTACAGCATATATCTTTGGCCATCCGGGTGCAAGCAATACAGGAGCGCCAAGATTGAGAGTGGAAAAATTAATCGCTGGTTACTCGTACTCATTACAAACCCGCGGAGCGGATGCTCTAGGATCAAAACCTTTAAGGATTGTTCCTTATCTTAGTTTTGATAAAAAGGGCAGTATTAATCCAGCCCATACTCAACTGTTGATCTTTGATGAGGACCAGTATAATCAATTACAAGAATTAATGAAAATTAATGAACCGGAACAATAAACCCGATAAAAATCTCCTTTAAGATATTTATTTTCAGCAGCCCGGCCTGGATTATCGCAAATCCAATCAAAAACTCCGTCATTGCTACAAATACTGCGATATTACTATATGTGCTATAGGCTCAACGCTTACACTCTTCAAAATCGCAATTAAACACTTAATTGCGATTGATCTCTGCATACTCTCTTTCGGAAATGCAATTAACCGCTGTTTATCTCTTTCTAATATGTTCAGTCAGCCACTCTTTAAAAATTGTAGAAGTGTATCTCGGAAGCATATTCTGATAAATTTCGACATTGGGTTTTTTTCCTTCTCCATTCCATTGCCAAGTTAAAGGATCAAAACCGGCAGCTAAAATTGTCTCGACTACGCTTCCGAATTGAAACAACACTCTTTCTGTAACTTCACTTGCAATTTCCTTAGAAAAGTTAGGTGATAAAGTATTTTTTTCCTGCAAAAGGATCCAGCTTCTGTCAGCTAAAGCACTCAATAAATATGGATGTCCGCCTGATTGAGTCATAATATACCTTATCAACGGTTCGGTAAAAAATGGCTCCCCTCCCTGCGCCAGAAGTTCTCTCATTTCTGATTCATCCAATAGTTTATTAATTGTAGTCACATTACCGGACATTTTCAGCAATCTATCTTTAATAATTCTTGGCAATTCCTTGCGGCTGTCTCCTCTTAAATCTCCATTAACCGCAAAAATTATCTTATGACCTTCTATTCTCAATTCTTCTACCTTGTCAAGCAAATTAGATAATTCGGTAGGATTTTTTTCAGCGTAAGTTTCAATCTCATCAAATGCTATGACAGACTTACCCCTACGAGGTAAGTCCGATCGAATAAATTTGAGAATTTGGTCAGCGGGTAGATTATCGCCATGCAAATCATATAATACTGCCGACTTTACCATCCTTTTTTCTCGCATTGATTCGGCAACAGCTGTCAAGAGTGAAGATTTTCCGCTCTTGTTGCCTCCTTCTATCACTGCAATATCATTGTGCTTTAGGTTTTGCATTACTTCTTCCACTTCTCTTCTTTTGCCAAAAAAAGTTTTTTTATCCATAACGGGTGGACCAACTATAAACGGAGAATAAGGTGCATCAATTCCTCTGTGAGTCAATAAATCGTTGACTTTAGTTGCTTGTTCAATAGTTTGTATTGGATTTTCAGGTTCTGTCATTTGATAAAAGTATGATAGGATTTATAAATACGCATTATTTTACCATTTATTACTCATCCAAAATCGCAATTAAACACTTAATTGCGATTGATCTCTATAAACACTCAATACTCCCATACCCAATACTCCTATATCGGGAGAAGAATAGACGGCTATTTATCTCTCTCTATAGCCATCTTCGTTGATTTTGCAAATTTTCAAATAAAAATATCTTATCAAATCAACTTAGAGGGGTATAGATTTATTTTTGAATAGCAGGTATTAACAGTGGAGCAACCCACACGCGGGAACTACCATTTTCAGGATGCCAGGCGACATTCAAGCGATTATCAGCATCTAAGTGACCAACGCAGGCAAAACCAGAATCAAAAGGAGTTACTGTACGGGCGTAATTATAATTATAGTCTTTCCCGAACAGTCGATTACCCGTTTCATCAAGATGGGCAAAAGCCAGTTCTACATAATCAGGAGCTCCTGCTATAGTGGCTTCAACCCCTGGGACTTTTCGTGAAAGGTGTTGTGATAAGAGTGCAACCAATCTTAACTGTTCGGAAAGAGTTTTATTATTGCTTCCAGCAAGAAATAATTGCTCTGGATTGATAGCAACCTCGCCTAAGCGTGATTGCCGAGCTTCGAAATCAGGATAAGCCTGATGCCAAGTTGTATCAAACTGACGACCTGTAATTTTCAAGGTTTTTATAGATTGTCCAGTAAGTGAGTAAATAATATATCTTTTTTTTGCCAGTTGTTCACGCGCTTCATCGGGGAAAAGTCTTATCCCTGTTTGTCCCTCATTAAACTGCACATCGTCATATTGGATACGAAGTAAATCGGCAATACTCTAAGTTTCTAACATATTTAAAGTATTATATAAAACTATGGGTTTATTGTCAATAAAAATTGACCTCTGCAACAACTTGTCTATATAAAGCAGGTTTTTACAGCTGATTTTGCTGAAAAATTGACTTGACAAGTTAATTTCTTTTTGAGTATATTTAATGCTGTATGCGAAAAGTTATAGCCGGAACGGTTTTTGTCTTCTTATTCTCGCTCCTTCCCGTCTTTGGCCAAAATCGCGATAACCCCGATCGAAGAATTATCGTTGATCCGATCCTCTCGGTCACACCCGTCAGATTTTTAACTCCCCGCGAAGTTAGACTGACTCTCCGTCCCACCATCTCGATCCCCTTCGTAAGACGTGACGAAGTCAAAAAAAGCCTTTGTGAAAGGCTAAAAGAAAGAGTTCATGTCAGAGAGGAAAATTTGACCCGGCTGGCCAATCACCTAGTCGAAGTCTTCACCTCGATTGTTGCGAGAGTCGATGAGTTTTATCAGACCAAGCTCGTCCCCCAAGGCAAAACCACCGGGAACTACAAGACTTTGATGGCTGAAATCAACGCCAATCAAACAATTCTGAGAAACAAGCTTGCCGAGCTACAAAATACCGTCGAGACCACAAGCTGCGACGGTGATAATCCCGGTTTTGTCGCCTCGGTGCTGAAAGACCAGATGCATGAGGTCATAGCGGCCATGCAGGAGTACAAAAAATCGGTGCGTAATCTGATTGTCGAAGTGCACACGGCCAATGCAAGAAATAATAGACCCGATCAAGCCACCAATTCAGCAGTTGCAAATTAACCAAAATTTATGGAAGATCAAAATCAAACCACAATGACCAACTCTCCCGCTCTCAAAAATATCGCCGCCGTCGGAATTGCCTCTTTTTTGCTTGGCGCTTTGCTAACCTATGGAATTTTGCAAAGCCGGACCGATTATACCTATAAATCAAGCGCCAGAGAAAAAGGCACGCCCACACCAAGAGTTGTGCTTCCTACCTCTCGTCCCTCTCCGACTGTCGTCCCCGTCTCCCGTGACAGGATTGAGAATGAAGAAGGCTTAAAAAATGCCCTCGAGCAGCTTGAGAATGCCAACGACCAGGCAGTCCAACAAATCCAGTCCCTAATTAACGAAGAGTAATCCAATCTCCCTTGACACTCCTGCAATTTCCATAAGTATATATATGGATTATTATGACAACATTTCGAACCTCGGAGGTTCGAAATAGCGTCAATACAGCCTATTATTCTATCAAATCAACTTAGATAGTAGTGTCACCTATGTACCCGTCAATAACAAATACTTGAATTTTTAACAAAATATTTTATAATAAGTATTAGGTGGGAAATAATTATTATTTAAACTAAATTTTTTATGGGTGAGCGCTATTCTCCTGAAATACTCGAAGCAGTAATGGATCGGATGAATAGAGAGCCCGGATATGCTGCTCTGGTGATGAATGATGGAATTAATCCTAGGGATTTTGATGCTAAAAGATATTATCATGAAAGAGAAGTAAGGCGATTAATTACAGGTCAAAAAATAACTAATCAAGCTGAAGAAGCATATCGCGATCGACAGAATGCTTCAAGTGCTAGGCAGAAATTCAGCCTTCCAAATACACGTGATAGCTGGGCTTATGCAGTTAAAATGGGATGTACTGGGGCTTTGACAATGGATCAGGCTAGAGATGCATTTAATGAATTAAAACAACAAGGTTGGTTTTATGATCCGAACTATACTTTTGAAGATTGGGCAAAACATAATGGGTGGGAGTTAGATTAATAACTACAATAAGACTTTTAAAATCAACTGGTAAAATGATACTTTAGAACCTCCTTAAGGTGCTAAAATCAATTTTTTATTTTTTCAAGCCAAAATAATCATGCATCGCAGCCGTTCCCGCCTGCCATGAATAGTTCATAGCAGATAAAATTTCCTCAATTGTTTCGCTTGTCAGCGAGATACTTGCTATTTCCCTTAAAGCCTCAATACGACTCTTCCCGTCATCCGATCCGGATTCGAGATACTTCATTAAAGCGGTAGCTCCGACCATCCCATAGACATATCCGCAAGCGAATAATGGATTATAGGGAGTAAAAAAATCGGACAAAGATCTTCCTGAAGGCACATCAGAGTTTACTCCTTCTCCAAAGGTATTTTGATAACTGTCTTCAATTTTTTTCAAAAAATCCTCAAGCTCAATTTCGCCTCTCGTAAATGCCTCTGCAATATGCCAGATATTTAACTCATGCAGTGTCAGACCGGCAAATCTTGCAGTCAAAAACCTCTCACGGTCTTTAAAAAAATCTTCTTGCGGCATCCTGCTTTCGTGAAATAGCGAAAAAATCTCGTTTAGCGACATCGGCCTCCCGTTTTGTGAAAATCCGGTTTCTGCCGTGGATTTTCCCATATTCAGCATTAAGAATGTCTCAATCGCATGTCCTGCTTCATGAAAAGAAGCTCTGAATCCTTCAGGATGATTCGCCTCCAGCCTCATCAACAAAAAGCAACTTTTACCTTTCCGTATATTTTGCCAAATTTCTGATTGTGCTAATTCCGGATACTCGTTTTTAAATTGCGGAATGGACTGGATAAAATAATAAAAAGCAGGACCTATTTCCGGAGCAATATCGGTAACTGTTTGCGTAATACTATTCCATATGTCCAAATCAATCCCTAATTCCGCAAGGCTTTGATTCGTTGCCTCCATCACATTTTGAGAGATTTCCCTATCCCATCTTAGCGTACCCAGCTGTCTGGTAATATAATCCGATCTTCCTTCTTCAAGGTATCGATTATGAAAAGCCGCCGACACTTCATTCAACTGTTTACTTAAAATATCCGGCTCAATGCCAATCATAAAAGTGAGCCATTCATCCACCGATTCAAATCCTAATTCATTTATCAGTTCAATAACTCTATACCCATCTTAGTTGATTTTGCAAATTTTCAACTAAAAATATCTTATTAAATCAACTTAGAGGGGTATAGTTACATCCAATGGAGTGAATAGAACTATTTTTATAGATGATATAATAGCTCCTTACAATGCCAAAAGAAATAGTACCTCAAAATCGTCAAATAAATGAGCGGATACCGTCAAAAAGCAGGCGCCTTGATCTTAGCTCAAGGAATAAGCTGGTTCTGCTTTCTTTCCTAATCGGAATTGGGTTGACGTATGCTTTGATTAATCGAAGGATTGATCATTTGAATAATGAGCTGATTGAATTAGCCAAAGATGCATTACCTTCCTGCTCTACCGACACTTATTGGCCTGATTTAAAGTTGTCGCAATTAAAAGTGGGTTCTTGTTTTATTGAATTAGGAGGTAATGTTTTATTCGTCGAAACGAGCATCGGAGCTTTAAATCTGATTGATATCCAAGGCGGATTCTTAAACGAGGATGGTATAATTTTCTCTTCTGAAATTGAATAATTTACATCAGACACCCCCGCTCCCACTATTAACTTGACAATAGACTTATAATAATTTATATTAGGATATATGATAGATCCTGTTGAACTTGCTAGAAACTCTGCACCAGTTAATTTAGGTTTATTTGGTGGTGCTCTTGCAGAAATCACCAGAGTAATATCGGATAGAGATCTTCGGCGGGCAGCTGTAGACTTGATCCCTGCCGCAGTTACGGTAGCTATAATTGGAGGACTTTCGGATCCCCATCTTTCACAACCTGAAGTATTCCAAAATTATGCAATAGCTTTTCAATTGGGAATTAACTTGGGTTCCCTATTCAATAGCATTATTCATGGAGAAAAATTGGTTAATGCTCCTTTATTCTATGGTTTCGTGCCCGGCGCGCTTCTCGGTTTTCTCGGTGAGTGGACAATGGATCAAGCAGGAAAGCCCGGACTCATAACTCCGCCAAAAGTTTATAAATCAGTTGCCGCTTTAATTGAGATGATTCCGCGCGCAGCCAAGCTTATTGATCTGGGTAAGTGATATCAAGCTCTAGTTCATACACTCCGAGATAGAGAGTATGTTATAATATTGTCTCACAATAATAGCAAGACTCATCAGTCTATTCAAAAATTCTCAATAATTTACCGTCGGATATGAGTAAAGAATTATGCTCTCAATGTGCCGCTTCGAAAATATGTAAAGATGCCGATCTTATCGCTAAAGAAATGGCTAAAAGGGCACAAGGATTAGAATATGTGGTAATTGCCGTTAGCAGTCTAAACCCAATTTGTCCACCTGATATAAAAAATAATAATATCAGATTATTAAATATGCTAAAACAGCCATAAATCTATATTAATGGTTTCTCCATCGTGGGTATTTTGTCTATCCAAAAAGTCCATGAGACTATGACCTTTTCCGTTAGAAAAATGGTTGGATGAAGCTTTAGCTTGACAGAATAGTATATTAAGCTGTATAATTTTAAAATAAAGAATAAAATTTAGAAAAAATAAAAATAATCGGAATATGGAAATCAGAAGTGGAGAAAGAGTCTTAGGTTGCTCAATTGCAATTGCGCTAATAACAGCCGCGATACTGGCGATTAAATATTTACCGAGTAATCTCAGATCTGGATTAGATCAATATTTACCCGGCTATCAAGATATCGATCCTAATTTAAAATACAAACAATATCTTCCGACTATTAAAAGATAAAATCTCCTCGATCACTTTTCATACCTTAAGTAATAGCACTTCGAACCTCCGAGGTTCGTTTTATTATTATGACAGGCTGGGTAGAAACTTACGTAAATAATCGCGCAAGAATTCACGATTTTTGACAAAACTGTATCACTCTATGTCATCCTGAATTTATTTCAGGATCTGATCTATAGTTGCATTATAAGTTTAACAAGTTTAAACAGATGCTGAAACGAGTTCAGCATGACAATTTGAGTGTCAAGAATATCGAACTCTTGTAAAATTGCACATAGATTGAAAAGTATGTAATATTAATTCAGTGAATAACTCTAGAGTTTTTATCGTCATTTTGGTGCTTTTGATTGCGGGGTCGGCTATTGCCATTTCTTCCAGACCGCAAACCCCGCCGTCCGCTCCGCCTCAACCCGTCAGCAACTTCAACCCAACCTTCAGAATTTTCCCCAATCTGCCGGTCATGCTCTCACTCAAAATCTGGTCAACCGCCACGCCAGCCCCCACTGCTTTACCTACCGTTCCCCTAACCCCAACCAGAACTCCCACCCCAAGCGGCGCTCCTCCTCCCACACCCACTTCGACTCCCATGATCCCTCCTTCTCCAGCTCCGCTTTCGCCCTCGCCTACCAACCCGCCCGCAGGCGCCTGCGCCTGGATGGATAATGGCCTACCGAATGTCACCGAGTATTATCCCAACGGTTCAACCTCTCTTCCCGGCACCACCAGCGAGATCTGCGCTTTTTCCGGGACGCAGTACTACTCGCTTCCTTTCCGCAATCCCAACTGTCAGGCAACCCAAGCCGGAATTGATAAGGCTTTTGAGCGCATGAAAACTTACTATCCTGCCTACTGGCAGGCGTCTAAGTTGAAAGACGACTGGCAAACCGTCCAGCACTACGCCAGACGCTACAACTTCAATCCCTTGTTTGTCATCGCCCTCTGGATCGAGGAATCGGCCGCCGGCGGAGCCACAACCGCCCAGAAGCTCGGCTGCGTCTATCGCCGCAACAAAGACAATACCTACACTTTCATGCCGCCAAGCTCTACCGTCTGCGATCAGATGGAGTGTCTTTTCGGCCTGCAATCAGCCAATCCTCTCAACTACGCTCTTTGGGCATGCCAATACTTATGGGGCGCCGGCAAATGGCAGAATAACCACTGTCTTGATGTGGTCAAGTTCACCAAAGGCGTGGAGTTCTGGTACAACTTTATCGCCGAGGGCTTGCCCTCAAGCTGCCAGATCAAATATTACTCCCCGGCCGACTCCGGATGTCTTTAGCAGAGAAAATTTGTTAAGGCAACTCTATAAAATGAACGCCGCTTAACTCTCGATCGCAAGGACCGGTAACAACCCCAACTATTTTGCCGTCCGGTCCAATTGCCGGACCGCCGCTGATCCCTGCGGATTTTGGAGTTATAAATGGATTCGTAATACATCTTGTCCCTTTTACTCTTCCGTCAGCAATAGGTCCTTCATATGAAGAAAAAGCTAACCAATCGAAGCTATAATGATTGTAGGAAATTGGATATCCAAGCGCGGTAACATTGTCACCATTACTCAAGCTTTGACCAGAACCAAGAGCAGACTGATCTACGGTCTTAAAGGAATTATCGGCAGAGGCTCCTTGCAATTGGCAGCGGATGACTGCATCTTCAGAAACCCCTTCTTCCACAGGGTATACTGCCAATCTCTCACCTACAATTTCGCAAGTAGAAAATAATACATTTTGTCGCTCATCAGCCGATTGATCCGGCTGTTGCAATTCCAGACCTTGGACGCCATCCTTACAGTGTTCTATAGTGATGAGAAATATAGACGGCCCATCGTCTACCAGAATACCGGAACAAAGAGACTCTGGTAATTGATCAGATAATCTAATGTATCCCCAAAGAGCTGTGGTTGCTTGGATGATTTCAGGAGGAACATCAGTTAATCCTTCAGTCAGTGATGGTTGATTATCAAAGTCTGGAGATCTCTGATCGGTAACAGTTTGAGATGAAGCAGTACATGCCAGCATTGCCAAAATAAATGGCAAAAGCGTTATCGCTATTCGCAAGTTAACTGATTTTTTTTCAAACTGGCTAACGCGATCTTTAATCCTAGTCGCATGATAGCCAAATGATTCTCGCAATGAAATATTCATTTGATATTATAATAGAACGATTGCGTAATTAGCGATCAATTTGTCATTCTGGCAAGCGAGGTACGAGCGCGTCCAGAATCGTAATTAGATTCTGGAGTCGCTCCAAAACTCATCGCTCCCCAGAATGACTGCGTAAGTCCTGTAATAATTTAAATTTCTTATTGCGCAATATTTCTAATCTAGGGTGAACTTGAAATCAAAGGTTAATAAAGCTTTTCCAAAAAAAAAGACGAATCTGGTTAGGGTTTCAGTCCGGTTTTGTGCAGTGTCCAGTAATATCCGTATTTCGGGTCGTTGATTAACTTGCGCGTGATGATCAAACCCGTCTTTGCCGACGGATCGTAGGCGCAGGCGCCGTTCCCGGCAGTCAGATCCGATGCGGTAATCTTGGCAAACACTTTAAGTTTTCCGTAAGCGTCGCGGGATAAAGCCGGCGGATTTAGGGAAGACACCTGCAATACCCGGCAGTCGTAATACATCTCACCCTGGGGGCCTCCCGCATCAGCCGGAGTCATAACTGCCAGTAGTCTGCCGTCCGATTTTTGCGCAAAATCAAATTGCGTCAAAAACTGGTGATTATCAAGATCCGCAGCATCTGCCGAACCGGCAATTTTGCCATTATATTTCCATATCCATCTCTTAATATCTCCCCTCATATCGGTCGAAAAGACAGCATAAAAATCTTTTTTCGCCAAAGGAATCGCGCCTAAGAAATGCAGGCAGCGGGCGGCAAGATAAAGCCTGTCCCCTTGGGTGGTTAACGCGGGTTCCGTCCAGACTTTGCAATCGGCAAGTCCGGGATGAAGAGACGTCAGATTGACATCCGGATTTAATTCAACCGCCAAATTATCGGAAGGGGAAGATCGGA
>Ga0209542_10012096_pt1 | contig 15173 bp, 8 predicted proteins | sample RifCSPhighO2_01_FD_184028 | JGI IMG/M metagenome (GOLD analysis project Ga0209542, IMG submission 184028) | Soil microbial communities from Rifle, Colorado - Rifle CSP2_plank highO2_0.1 (SPAdes) (version 2) | ecosystem: Environmental > Terrestrial > Deep subsurface > Rock core/Sediment ...
ACTTTAGTCGCGGCCTCGCTTTTGGGATTGGTGGATGATTTATGGCAGACGCTCGGGCGCGGAAATTATCTCGCCGGAGGGATGCGTTTTTCCTGGAGGCTTGCGGTTATCGTCGCAATCGCGATTGTCGGGGCGCTATGGTTTTATTTCCCGCTTGAGACGAACGAAATTTACATCCCATTTTTTGGCCATATATTTTTGGGCTGGCTTTTCATCCCATTTTTCGTGATCGTCATGCTTGCAACTTTTTCCTCGAGCGTTATCGACGGGTTGGACGGCTTAGCGGGCGGAGTCATGGCGGCGATTTTCGCAGCTTACACCGGGATCGCATTTTTCCAGAACCAAATCGACCTTGCGACTTTTTCGGCGGTCATCGTCGGGGCGATCGCGGCATTTTTGTGGTTTAACATTCCTCCCGCGCGTTTTTATATGGGGGAGACGGGGATCTTGGGCCTGACGACTTCGTTGACGGTTGTGGCTTTTTTGACGGACGCGGTGGCCCTTTTGCCGATTATCGCCTTGCCGCTTGTGCTCGAAGCGGGGTCGGTAATAATCCAACTCATATCTAAGAAATTTTTTGGTAGAAAAGTTTTCCTGGTCTCGCCCCTGCACCACCATTTTGAAGCCTTGGGCTGGCCTGCGTACAAAGTTACGATGCGCGCTTGGATCTTAGCAGCCGTCGCCGCCATGGTGGGGATGGTTATCGCTATCTTAGGCCGTTAAATTCCCATATAATAAAAATATGGCAAGTTACTCCGTTTTAATAAAGGGAGGTTCTATACTTCGGGGGCAAAAACTCGAAGTTTTGGATGTTGGCATCAAGGACGATAAAATTGCCGCTATTGGCGACTTGGGGAATGCTGGCGCCGATGTAGTGGTGGAGGCCGCGGGCAAGTATGTCTCGCCGGGCTTCGTTGATTTAACAAGCCACTCGGATACGCACTGGACGATTTTTTCACAGCCGCGCCAGGAAAGTCTGCTCACGCAGGGGATCACGACAGTTTTGGGCGGGAACTGTGGCGCGTCCGTGGCGCCCTTGGTGAAGGCGAGCGATATCGAAGGGATCCAAAAATGGGCGAACGCGAGCGAGATAAACACCAACTGGAAAAGTATGGGCGAATTTCTGGAGGAGCTCTCGCGGCACCAATTGGGAGTTAATTTCGCGACACTCGTTGGGCACGGGACGTTGAGAAGGGGGATCTTGGGCGACGATTCGCGGGAGATGACGCAAAAAGAAATCGATGAAGCCGTTTTTATATTAAAGAATGCGATGGACGAGGGAGCTTTCGGGTTGTCGACTTCGCTCGGCGCGGCCCACGGGAAAAATACGAGCCGCGAAGAATTGTCCGCGCTTTTCAAAGTTGTCGCCGATCACCAAGGGTTAACCAAACACCATTTAAAAGACGAAGGGAAAAATATTTTGCCGGCAATTACGGAAATTTTATCTTTGGGAAGGGAGAGCGGCGCGAGGGTACAATTTTCGCATTTCAAACTTTTAGGAAAACAAAGCTGGGCTATTTTGCCGGAAGCGATCAACTTGATTGAATTTTCCGGCCAGGAAGAAAAAACAAACGTAACGCTCGACTTTTTCCCGTACACAAAAACGGGCTCGCAGCTTTACATGCTCTTGCCTTCCTGGATCATTGAAGGCGGAAGGACAAAAATCCTTTCTTCGCTAAAAGACCCGAAGTTGCGCAAGGAAGTTTTGGATTATTTAAAATCGTTGACACTGCATTACGACAGGATGGTGATTGCCTCGACGTTAAAGGATACGACGGTAATCGGTAAAACTATTGGGGAGCTTGCGGCTTCGTCCGGTTTGGATGGCGAGGAAATAATTGCGGAACTCGTCGAGATGAACCAGCTTCACGTTTCGATTTTCAACGAAGTCATCTCTCCGGATTACCTGGAAGATTTGATTGTAAAAGATTACGCCATGGTGGCTTCGGACGGAGTTGGGTACAACTTAAAACTTAGGATGCCGTACGACCTGCCGCATCCTAGGTCGTACGGGACTTTCCCTTTGGCCTTAGAACTTTTTGCGAGAAAAAATAAAGTTGTCCCTTGGGGAGATATTTTGTATAAATTTTCGGAATTCCCGGCGAAGGTTTTGGGGTTGAAAGATAGGGGCAGGATTGAGGAAGGTCTTTTTGCGGACCTGGTTGTAATCGATCCGGAAAAAGTCGGAAGCACGACGGATTATTCCGCGGTCCATCACGAAGTCGAAGGGATTGAGTGGGTTTTTGTAAACGGGAAAACGGCTGTAAAGAATGGAGTTTTGGCGGATGCTGCAGCGGGGCGGGTCATTAAACGAGCTTAAAAAGATGAAAAAAATAGCTATTTTAGGTTACGGGCTCGAGGGAAAGTCTCTTGCTTCATTTTTCAAAAAAAGAAAAAACGCCAAAATTACGATATTAGACAAGGCTCGCGACTCGAAGAGCTACCTTAAAAATTTGGGGCGCTTTGATGAAGTTTACAGGAGCCCGGGAGTACCGTATCGCCTGAAAGAAATACAGGAGGTTAAGAAAAAAGTTTTGAGCTTGACGCGATTATTTTTCGAAGAGGCAAATTTGCGCGGAGCAAAAATAATCGGCATTACGGGTTCCGTCGGGAAAACCACGACCGCTTCGCTACTTTACGAAATTTTAAAAAAGGGAGGGAAAAAAGTTTTCTTGGCAGGAAACATCGGGATAAACCCCTTGTCTTTTTTAAACAAGCTCGATAAAAAGAGCATTGTCGTTATGGAACTCTCAAGTTTTCAGCTTGAAGATTTAACGCGCTCTCCGGAAATTGCGATCCTCCTCGATATTTTTGAAGAGCATTTGGACAAGCACGCGAGCTTCAAAGAATATTTTTCCGCGAAAAGTAATATCGCGCGGCACCAGAAAAAAACAGACACGATAATATTTTCGGGGGACAATAGCCTCTCGAAAAAAATGGCCAAGTTATCTCCCGGGAAAAAAAATCCGGTTTCGGTATCGGCCGGGAAGAAGATGGGATTTCGGCTTAAATATCCCGGAGAGCATAATTACAAAAACGCCATGGCGGCGGCCAAAGCCGCTTCGCTTTTTGGGGTTTCTTCGGCAACTATCAAAAAAACGATCGAAAAATTTTCCGGCATCGAGCACCGCGTAGAATTTATTCGGGAGCTGAAAGGAGTTAAATATTACAATAATTCCAAGGCGACAAACGTCGGCTCTGCTTTGGGCGGAATCAACTCCTTTAAAGAAAGGAAGATAGTTCTAATAGGCGGCCACAATAAAAATTTAGATTTAACGCCCTTGGTAAAAAGGCTTGCTTCCAAAGATATTGGGGGCGCTATCTTTTTCGGTGAGGCTTTAGGGGAGCTTGTTAAAATCGCAAAAAAAATCAAATTTTCGAATTTTAGCTCGGCGAAAAGACTTCGAGAGGCGCTTGAGATCGGGAGCAAGATAGCAAAATCGGGAGACGTGGTTCTGCTTTCGCCTGGCACCTCGAGTTTTGACGAGTTTAAAAATTACGAAGAGCGCGGGGAGAAATTTAAAGAGTGGGTTAAGAAATTAAAATGAAGGCGGATCCGATATTAAAGGGGATTATAGTGGCGTTTTTAATTCTAGGCTTTTTTATTTTGGCTTCGGCTTCGATCGGCATCACCGTCAGCATGAAGCTTCCGTCTTATTACTTTATTTTGCGCCAGCTTATAACCGGAGGGCTCGTCGGTTTGGTACTTTTAATTTTCGCGTACAAAACTCCTTACAAAAAATGGAGGGCGTGGTCGTTCGTGGTTTTCGGGTTGAGCTTGCTTGCGACTGCGGCGGTTTTTATCCCTGGCCTCGGGCTTAGCACGGGAGGAGCTTCGCGCTGGATCATCGCTGGGCCGCTTTCTTTCCAGCCTTCGGAATTTTTGAAATTCGGTTTCATTTTATATCTTGCCGCTTGGTTTTCTTCTTCCGGTAGAAAAATAACTTCGGTAAGGGACGGGCTCTTGCCGTTTTTAGTGATAACCGGAGTCGCCTCCGCCCTTTTAATTTTACAACCGGACATCGGCACGCTCGGCGTAGTCGCGTTCTCCGGACTCTTTTTATTTTTAATTGCCGGCGGGAGATGGAGCCATCTTTTGCTTCTTGTCTTGGTCGGGTTAATCGCGCTCGGAGTTTTGATTTATCTCGAGCCGTATCGAATGGAAAGGTTTACGGTTTTCATAAATCCTGACCACGATCCATTGGGCGCGGGCTATCAAGTCAAGCAGGCCTTGATCGCGATCGGCTCGGGCGGAATTTTTGGGCGCGGGTTCGGAATGTCACGGCAAAAATTCCAATATCTACCGGAACCTGTGGGGGACTCCATTTTCGCGGTGGCCGCGGAAGAATTTGGGTTTATTGGGAGCACCATCATGATCGCGCTTTTCCTGGCGTTTGCTTGGCGCGGATTTTACGTCTCGCGGTTTGCTTCGGATAATTTCGGAAAATTACTCGGCTCGGGGATAGTTGTTTTGGTCGTGATGCAATCGATGATAAATATCGCGGCCCTTTCCGGCCTCGCCCCGCTGACGGGCATCCCACTGATATTTATTTCGCAAGGAGGCTCTGCTTTGGCTATGACCCTTCTCGAAATGGGGATACTTTTGAATATATCGAGAACTAGGTAGGAAATTTGCTATAATTATCGTTATGAGAGTTATTTTGACCGGAGGGGGTTCTGGCGGGCATTTTTATCCTTTAATCGCGGTAGCGCGGTCTCTTAAAAGCATAACAGAAAGCCGGAGAATACCAGGTTTGGAACTTATTTATTCATCTAGCGAGCCGTACGATGCGGAGCTTTTGCGCGAAGAAAATATAAAGTTTTTAAAAATTCCAGCCGGAAAAATCAGGCGGTATTTCTCTTTAAAAAATTTGATCGATCCCTTCCGGACTTTTTTCGGGATAATAAAAGGTGTTTGGGTTATCTATCTTCATTATCCGGACGTTATTTTTGCCAAAGGCGGATACGCGAGCTTCCCGACTTTATTCGTCGCGAAAATTTTAAGGATCCCGGTGGTGGTGCACGAAACCGATACGATCCCGGGGAAGGTCACGCTCTGGGCTTCGAAATTCGCAAAACGGATCGCGATTTCTTTTCCCGAATCCGCGAAATATTTTCCGCAGAATAAAATAGCGCTTACGGGAAACCCCGTCCGAAAAGAACTTTTGATGGGGACAGCCGAGCGCGCGCAAGAAGTTTTTAATTTGGAACCTGGGGTGCCCGTGATTCTAATCCTGGGCGGCTCCCAGGGCTCGCAGAAGATAAACGATTCAATTTTGGACATATTGAAGGGGCTTCTCGAATTTTCCCAAGTCATCCACCAGACCGGAGAAAATAATTTTAAAGGTGTCGAACTGCGAGCGGGGATTGTCTTGGAAGGCTCGTCTTTTTCCGGGCGGTATCACCCCGAAGCGTTTTTGGACGAAGAAAAAATGCGGGATGCTTTTGCGGCTGCCAGTGTCATCGTGATGCGTCCGGGTGGAAGTGTATTCGAAGTTGCGGCAAAAGGCATCCCGGCGATTTTAATTCCGCTTCCGTCTTCCGCGCAGGACCACCAGCGCGAGAATGCTTACGCTTATGCCCGCGCTGGGGCGGCCGATGTTTTGGAAGAACAAAATCTCACCCCGCATCTTTTTCTCGGACGGATTAAAAGTCTTCTTGAGGATGACGCAAGGAAGGCGAAGATGATCGAGGCCGCGAAAGCTTTTTCGAAACCAGACGCCGCCGATAAAATAGCAGACGAAATAATCAGGTTAACTATCGCCCATGGAAATTAGGACAAGATTAGCCCCATCCCCGACAGGATTTTTGCATATCGGGACCGCACGGACCGCTTTGTTCAATTGGCTTTTTACGCGCAAGAATAACGGCAAACTTTTTTTGCGGATCGAGGACACCGACAAAGAACGCTCAAAAATAGAATTCGAAGAAGATATAAAAGAATCGCTTTCGTGGCTTGGAATTAATTGGGATGAATTTCTTCGCCAGTCAGACAGGAAGGAAATCCACGCAAAATACATAACGAAGTTGTTGGAAACCGGGGCGGCTTACGTCTCCAAGGATGAACCTGCCTACCGGACAGGCAGGGGCGAGGGAAAAGGTGAGGTTATACGGTTTAAGAATCCCGGGAAGAAAGTGAAATTTAACGATATTATTCGGGGCGATATTGAATTTGAAACCAAGGACTTGGGAGATTTTGTCATAGCCAAAGATATCCAGACGCCCCTCTACCATTTGGCTGTGGTTGTAGACGACGCAGACATGAAGATTTCGCACGTAATACGCGGGGATGACCATATTTCGAACACTCCGAGGCAAATCCTGATCCAGGAGGCTTTAGGCTTCTTGCGCCCTCAATACGCGCATATACCCCTAATTTTGGGCAAGGACCGGTCCAAACTTTCCAAGAGGGACGGGGCCGAAGCGGTCGCGGATTACCGAAAGATGGGGTATCCGCCGGAAGCCATGTTTAATTTTTTGGGCCTTTTGGGCTGGCACCCCCACGACGACCGGGAAATTTTGACCAGGGAGGAATTAATGGGCGAATTTTCCCTCGAGCGCGTACAGAAAGGCGGGGCGGTATTTGATAAAGAAAAGCTCGACTGGATTTCGCGCGAATATATTAAAAATATGCCCGACGAGGAATTCGTGGAGAGGCTTAAGCCGTTTATTCCTGAAACTAAGTCCGTAAATATCGATAAGGCGGCAAAGTTATTAAAAGGTAGGATTTCCAAGTTTTCTGACTTCGGGGTGGAGGTAAAATCATTTTTTGAGTTGGAGGATTATCCGAAAGAGCTTTTGTTGTGGAAGGGGGCGGCGGCCGAGGATACAAAGCGTCATCTCGAGAAAGTTTCTGAAATTCTTTCCAGTGACGGATGGGATTTCGAAAAAGCCATAATGTTGTACGCGGAGGCCGCAGGCAAGGGGAACGTGCTCTGGCCGCTTCGCGTGGCTTTATCCGGAAAAGAGAAATCGCCCGGACCGTTTGAAATTTTGGAGGTCCTGGGGAAGGAGGAAGCACTTACAAGAATTACAAAGGCAATAGGAAAGCTCGCAAATGTCTAAATATTTTAAATTCGGAATTTTAATTCTCTTTGTCTCCTCGTTTTTGTCATTCGGATTTTCCGAAGGGGCAACCGTAGACGAACTTAAAAAAACCATCAGCGACCGCGAAAAGCAAATCGCGCAGATCGAGGCGGAGATCGCCGAATTCCAAAAACAAATAGAAGCAAAGGCTTCAGAGGCTTCTACGCTCAAGAACCAAATCGCGAAATTGGAAGCAATAGTGAAGCAGTTGAACGCCGAGATACGCTTGACCCAGAGCAAGATAAACGCGGCTGAACTTAATTTGCAGAAAATCGGAGTGGAGATAAATGACAAGAACGAAGAGATCGAGGAGCGCAAAGCGTCGCTCGCGGAAATTATCCGCGCGGTCTACCAATCCGATAACGAATCGTTGATGGAGGTTCTCATCAACTACGACGAGATTTCGGAATTTTTTGTCGACGCTCGAGACATCCAGGATTTGGAAAAAGCCATCGGCGATGATTTGGGCATGCTGAAAAATTTAAAACATGACCTCGAAGGCAGGGAAGTGGAGGAAGCTTCGGTCAAGAAGCAACTCCAAAATTTAGCTTCCGAACTTTCCGACAGGAGGTCCATCGAGGAACAATCTAAGAAAACTCGAAGTCAACTTTTAACAGAGACAAAAAATAAAGAAGCCGAATATCAAAAGTTGGTGCGCGAGCGCGAAAAGCAAAGAGGACAAATTTTGGATGACATAAGAAAAATAGAAGATGAATTGCGCCTCTTGATCGATGCGTCGTCATTGCCGTCTGCGCGTCCCGGCGTTTTGGGCTGGCCGGTTTTAAATCCAAAGATAACTCAAAATTTCGGGCGGACAGAATTTGCCGCGAACACTGACGTATATGGCGGCAAGGGGCACAACGGCGTGGACTTGCGCGCGGCGGTTGGGACCCCAATCCTCTCGGCGGAAAATGGGATCGTGAAAGGGACGGGAAATTCGGACATCCAGTGTCCGGGAGGCTCGTACGGAAAGTGGGTTTTGGTTGAGCACCCCAACAAGCTCTCAACGCTTTACGCCCATCTCTCATTTATAAAAGTCTCAACCGGCCAGGAAGTTAAGCGCGGGGAAGTTGTCGGGTACAGCGGAGACACCGGATATACAACCGGGCCGCATCTTCACTTCACGGTTTACGATGCACGCACGGTCCAGATAAAGCCTTCTAGAGTTTGTGGTTTGTTACCATACGGAGGGTATCTTGATCCAATAGTTTATCTATAGATATTAAGGTTTAACATCTTTTTGGTAGCAGTTAAAAAGAAAAAGGCCTCGTAGCAGAACTAACCATTTCTGGTTCCCTCTACTACGAGGCCTTTGATTTCCACCCCTTCAGTTCACATTCCTCCTTAACTTGGAATAGAATCGTTAACCTTTATTTTTAAAAGCGGCTTACTGCTAAGACAAAGAACAAATTACTCAACCGAATGTACTAATTTTGTTAGAAAGAACGCCTTCAGGGGTACTGGGTTAATTATGACACGTCCTTAATTCTGGTCAACGGCATTATCCACAAAAGCCCTTGGACAGGTATACCGGTATACTATAAAATTGGAGAATAAAGGAATAGGCTCGTTGGGCCTATTTTTATTTTTAAGACGGCACCTGCCCGAGGCGGGTAAACATATGAAATTCTATTTTGGACCAAGCAAAACACAACGTATCAGATGTAATGAAGCAATTCGGTCTTTCGAAGACTACTGTTTTGCGTTGGGAAAAAGAAGGGAAGATTCCCCTGGCCCATCGCGACGAAATGGGCTGGAGGTATTGGAGCGAGAATGAATTTCAGGAAATCGTAAAGCAAGTTTCATTCCGGATAAGCCAGCCGCGCGTCTACATCCAGCACAAACCACTTCCGGAAGTTGTCGAAGCGAAGCCCGAGAAAAAAGAAGAACCAGTTTACACAACGCATCTTGACTTCCTTCCTAAACTTTCAAAAGAAAAACCAAAAGAAGAATCAAGCGAGCCGGTCCGGAAAAGCATTCTCGATGGCATGGACCTTTCGGAACTACGTTTCGGGTTCGCATCAGTTTTAATATTACTTTCACTTTTTGCATACCCGGCTTTCGGCAACGCGATTTATTCCCGCGCCGAGGGCGCATTTAAATATCTTGAAGATGGCGTTGAGTTTGCCTCGCGAAGAACTTCGGAGTCCGGCGCGTTCGTCGCTTACGGCTTTAGAAGTTTAGAAGAAAATCTTGTCCTCCCAAATTTTAGGCAAGGCAAAGGAGGGGAGCTCGACGCGAAAGTTTTCGGTTTCTTTAAAAGTACTTCGAATAATTTTGAAGAAAGGGGAGCGCGCCTGAATTCTTTTTTGCACGAAAGTTACGACGGCCTCGCCGAAGGAGTTTTTATGCTCAAAGATTTAGCGTATGAAAATTATTCCAGATTTGGTGATGGCCTTCTGGTAATCGAAGAGAATGCCGCGAGGAGTTCGGAAGAGCTCGCAGTGTTCTCGAGCGAGAGTAAAACTTCGTATCAAAACTTAACAGAGGATTCTTATGATAAATTTTCCCAAACTTTGCAGGGCCTTCGGGAAGCCCCAGCGCTTCTTTCTCAATCTTCGTCCGGAATTTGGAGCAAAGCCGAAAGCGTCAACTTGGAAGCTTCGCTTCCAAGTTGGTTGGGTCGCGACCTTTACGCCAACTGGGAATTTATAAGCCCGCAGTTCGCGAGGCTCCCGGCTAACATCTTTAGTTTTTACTCTAGCCTTATCAACTTGGAAGCTTCGCTTCCAAGTGTTGCGGGGGTTGCGAATGTTCTTGAGTCCGCTATTAATTTCCAAATCGGGGAAGACGCGGAAAGATTTTTCGTTGGCCTCGGCAGGGCGCTTAGAGGGGCTTTGGATGGAGCAGTGAGAGTTGTGTTGGAAGAGAGTATTACGCCGCCAATTTCTAATGACGAATTACTAATTCCTAATCAAACTCCAAGTTCCCCGCCGACAGCTCCGCAGTCAGGCGGGCAGGCAATTCCAGCCCCGACCCCAAAGGGTGTTGGCGGCGTTACGATTATCGACAACACCAAAACGGTTGAGAGGATAATAGAGAAGACCGTGGTAGAGAAGGAAATAACCTCCACGGAGGCAATAGACGCGCTTCGCGCGGAGATATACGCGGTGATCGCCAACTTGCCCGCGCCCTCCACGCAAATTGTCTTCTCCGGACCGGCGGCTTCCACGCCAATAAGCACGCAGTCCTTCGCTCTCTCGCAAAAAATTGATCAGCTCACCGGAGTTGATCTTAACGATATTACCGTCGACGGCGTTTCCGGCTTAACAGATGACGACATTCCGAACAGCATAACGGTTTCCGGGTACCTTCCGTTGGGCGGCGGGAGCCTGGCTAATTTAACCGTCGGCTCGACAACGGTTGGCATCCTTACCGCGACTTCCTCGCTCACGGTTACCGGATCCGCGACTTCGACTTTCGCAAACGGGATCGCGCTTTCCGCGGGTTGTTTCCAGATGCCTGATGGATCGTGCCTCTCATCGAGCGGGGGAGACGCAACGACGCTCGACGGAATTGATTCAACTTCGTTCTTGAGAAGCGACACTTCCGACAACTTCACTTCGGGAACGCTGACATTTAATTCGGGAACCACGCTCAACCTTTCAAACGTGAGCCCGTCAGTTTTGCTGGCACTTGATAACGCGGGGAATGTTGTGGCGTCAACGACGCCGTATGTCGCGGCAATCCATGCAACATCAACTGCGACTTCAACTTTTGTGGGAGGTGCTTCACTTGGCGGTTTAGCTTCCAATAACGGATTAACTATTTCCGGTGGCTCGTTCCAAAATACTTCATCAGCAAGCTCGTTCTTCACGGGAAATGTTGGGATCGGGACGGCGGCTCCATCACACAAGCTACATTTGTATTCTGACAGCAGCGATACGTTTCAAACGATAGAGTCTCCGACAGCCAACAGCGCGCAACTTAGGTTTCAAAAAAGCGGTACGTTCAAATGGGCGATCAATTCGCCAGAGAACAGCAACAACCTCGAATTTCACGAAGGATCCAACGGTGCCCGCGTCGTATTCGATTCTTCCGGCAACGTCGGCATTGGGACGACCACTCCAGGTTCCATTCTTTCTGTCCAATCGGTAGGCAATTTCCAGGCAGGGACGTCGACGATGTATTCTGGATTGGTGGTTTCGGGGATTAATGCGACTTCGTCGGGCGTAACTATCTCCGGAGGATCGCTTCTGGTGAGTTCGGGGGCGACGTCTACTTTTGCAAACGGGATTAAATTAACCGGCGGATGTTTTGAATTGCCCTCGGGCCAATGCGCGGGGACGGGAGGAGACGGCGGAACGCCGGGTGGGTCGGACGGGCAGATACAGTATAACGACGGCTCGTCGTTTGGCGGCGCTTCCGGTTTTGTCTGGGATGATGTCAATAATTTCCTCGGCATCGGTTCAACGACGCCCTTCTCGAAACTATCCCTGGATGGAGACACATGGCTTAACTCCAACCTGATTCGTTTCGCTTCTTCTTCGGCGTCGAGCCTCGTCCTTTCATATTTATCCGCTGCCACATCAACCATCCCCAATGATTCAAATTATGCCTGGAGCATTGCCACCTCGACGACCGCGAGCCCGATCTTCAGGATCAATACTGCGCTAAACGGTTCCGCCGGCGCGGTCGCGACAACTTCGGTACGCGGCGGCTTCGTATTGGACAACGGGGCGTTTAATTATAATTCTTCGGCCGGGGTAGTCTCGATAGATTCGCTCACGACGGGGCCGATGGCCTTTGATACGGACGCCGGGATCCTTTCTTGGATCGACATGCCATCCTCCACGACGACGGCAGATATCGTCAACAGTTATTCCGCGCAGATAGATTCAACGCCGATTTTGACAATTTACGGCACGACGACGACCTCTGGCAATATTACTTACGGGCACGTCGGCGTGGGGACGACAAGCCCTTGGCGGACGCTTTCGGTTACGGGGAGTGTGGCGTATTCCTCGGGAATTACCGATTCGAACTCCGGGCAGTACCTTTGCATAAACACGAGCACATTCGAAGTTACCCGCAACAACACGGCCTGTTCCGCTTCGTCCCTGCGCTTCAAGGAAAATATAGAGGAATTGGAATATGGGCTTGATGACGTCCTGGAGTTGAGGCCGGTAACTTTCAACTTCAAGCCGGAAATGAACATCGGGACTTCGACTTATCTCGGTTTCATCGCTGAAGAGATGGCCCTCGTAATTCCGGAGTTGACCTCTTTTGATAAAAACGGCTTGCCATCCGGAATCGATTACCCGAACATCACGGTGCTCCTGACAAAGGCGGTGCAGGAATTGAATTTGAACCTCGCGACGATTTCTTCTTCGACCGCGAGTTCAACGCCGAAGAGCCAATCTTTCGCCGGAAGCTTCTTTGGAAATCTTTTCTCGCGCGTCTCGTCCTGGCTCGCGGACGCGGCGAACGGAATCGGGGACGTGTTCGCGAATGTTTTTCGAGCGGGCGAGAAAATCTGCGTGGATGACCAGTGCCTGACACGCGAGGACGTAGAAAAATTATTGGAGCTTGTTGGCGAGGGTGGTTCGGCATCTGTGCCGAGCTCGGTCCCGCCACCTCCTCCGCCTCCCGCTTCGCCTGAAAACGAAGAGCCGGAGGCTCCGGAGGAAGAGCAGTCCGAACAAGAAGAAGAGTTGGAAGAGGAGGTTGCCGAGGAAGTGGTCGAGGAAATTCCAGTCGAAGAGCCTGTAGAAGAAGCTCCCCCCGCTCCAGAGCCGCCTGTAGTGAGCGAAGTGGATTCGACTGACTCACCACAAGTCGAACCAGAACCAGAGATAGCGCCCGAAGAAAATGAATAGTTTAAAAAAAATTAATATTTTAATCCTGATCCTGGCGGTTGGGGCGACGGCCGCGGTATGGTTTTGGCGCTCGGGTCCGGAGGCGGGATTTTCCGAGTTCAGCTTGGCCTCGCTGTTCTCTTCTCGTACGGATGATCCCGAATCTGTCTCGCCTTTACGGTATGTAAATCAAGATTTAGGTTTTTCTTTCGAGTATCCGGCGGACATGCAAATTTTGGAACTCGATGAGGTCGCCGGAAAAATTATTTTAGGGGAGGGGCCGCAAGGTGCCTTCCAGATTTTTGTAATGCCTTTTGACGAGGGAGGCCCGCTTACCGCTGAGCGCATCAAAAAAGATTTGCCGAATTTAACGATGGAAAATCCTTCGCCGTCGAAGATAAATGAAATCGAAGCCGTGAGCTTCATCGGTTCCGGCGGAGATATTAAAACCGCCGAACTCTGGTTCGTCTCGCCCAAGGACCCGTACCCGCACGGGAATTATTTATACCAGGTAACCTCCGCGCTTAAAGACGCGGAGTTGCTGGAAGAAATTATGCAAACATGGGAATCCAAAAATTAAAATTTTTAATATTTTTGTTTCCTGCTTTTTATTTTCTGCCGTTTAATTTTGCCGAGGCCGCTTTTATCGTTAACCGCCCTTTGTACGTCGGGTTGCGGACCAACCTCGCCGCTTATTGGTCATTTGATTCGAAGGATGTAGCGGGTAACGTCGCTTTCGACGGGGTAGGAACCAGCCATGCTTCTATCGGCCTTGAGAATATTGCGAAATCGACATTTACTTCCGCCGGAAGCGCTTCGTATGCCGTTCCGGCCGGTGTCGTTTCGATTATTGTTAAAGCGTGGGGCGCTGGAGGCGGCGGAGGAGGCGGCGATGATGATTCGATAAATACTGGCGGCGGAGGCGGCGGCGGAGGTTTTGCGCAAGCTACTATAGATGTGACTCCCGGCGAATCTCTTAGCGTGTATGTAGGCGGCGGAGGAGGAAGAGGCTTGGCGGGCAGCGATGGAGCACAGGGAGCCGGAGGAGGCGGATATAGCGGAATTGCAAGGGCGTCAACTTTTCTAGTTCAGGCTGGCGGAGGAGCCGGAGGAGGCGGAGGAGGTGATGGTAGCGGAGAGCATGGCGGCGGCGGAGGAGCCGGAAGTGGGGCGGATGGCAACAATGGTTCGCGTGGATTAGATGCTTCGTGCGGATCTGGGATTGGCGACAACGGAGATGGCGCAACTGCCTCTTCGGGAGGAGCCGGAGGTTCGGGATGCGGGACCGGTACGGATGGGCAGGCGGGCTCGGCCAACCAAGGTGGGCAGGGAGGATCCGGTGTGGGCGGTTCCACGGGAACAAACGGTGGGGGCAGGGGTTCCGGTACTGATGGAGGCGCCGGAGGAGGCGGCGGCGGAGCATTTGGGGGTGGCGGAGGAGAAGACGGTGACACGACAGAAGGCGGCGGAGGAGGCGGAGGTGGCTCCGGGAAAGTGACTGGCACTAATACTTCTGCTGTTGATGGATCAGACGGCACCGCTGGCGGCGCCGGCGGGGCGGCTGCCAATAATACCGATCCGGATTATTCCGGATCTTCCGGGGATGGCGGCGCCGGGGGAAATGCGGCCAACGGAACCAATGGAAATGACGGGCTTGTGGTCATTGTTCCCAGCGGAGGGGGGCGGGCGGAGCGTTCGGTCGGCCGCGTCGGCCAGGCTTTATTTTTTGACGGCGCCGCGTCTTCAACGGTCGGCAATGTCGCGAGCGGCATCAAATCTATTTCTTTCTGGATCAAGGCGGACGACACGACGTCGCGCGGGATTATGGCGTTTAATAATTCGGCGAGGATTGAGCTTGATGGAAGCGGCAATATTGCAACGGCCGGTTTTACAAACGCGAAAATTTATATCAATAGTGTTGAAAATTCTGCACTGCCGAACACCGGCTGGCATAATATTGTCGTAACGGATTCAACCGGCATCAACGCTTCGAACGTGAAATTCGCGACGACGTCGAATCCTTTTATAGGAAAACTGGACGAAGTAAGATTTTACAATGAAGTGCTTTCGGCGGAAGAAATCAAACGCCTATACAAAATTGGCGGGACACTGACCATAAATAAGTCGAGTTTTACGGGCTCTCTCGCGGACGGGCTTGTCGGCTTCTGGTCATTCGACTCTCCGGACATGGCGGGAAATGTTGCCTACGATAGAAGCGGGCAAGGGAATAATGGCACTCTTACCAATGGTCCCGTACGCACCATGGGTAAAGTAGGCCAGGCGCTGGAT
>Ga0209542_10012097_pt1 | contig 15172 bp, 16 predicted proteins | sample RifCSPhighO2_01_FD_184028 | JGI IMG/M metagenome (GOLD analysis project Ga0209542, IMG submission 184028) | Soil microbial communities from Rifle, Colorado - Rifle CSP2_plank highO2_0.1 (SPAdes) (version 2) | ecosystem: Environmental > Terrestrial > Deep subsurface > Rock core/Sediment ...
TTTCTTCCATAAAATTGGTGAAATTTTATAACCCACAACTCGATCAAGTATGCGGCGGGCTTGTTGGGCTTTTACCAAATCAATACGCAGCTCCTGGGGGTTTGCCAGCGCTTCCTCAAGGGCCTTAGGAGTAATTTCGTGGAAAATAATTCTTTCCAGACCACGTTTTTTTAAAGTAAACTCCGGCCAGTTTTCCTTGATATGACCTAAGATATAGGCAACATGATAAGATATTGATTCACCTTCACGATCCAAATCAGTTGCCAGAATAATTTTTTTGTGCTCTTTTGCCAGTTCTTTAAGTTTTGCCACCATGTTCTTTTTTTTATCCATGATTTCATAATTCGGTGCAAACTTATGATCGACATCGACAGAGATTTGTTCTGACGGAAGATCACGAAAATGACCGATGGTCGCAAAGACATAGTAATCACCACCCCATTTTTTTGATTTGAGGATACGATTAAAAGTCCTTGCCTTGGTTGGTGATTCGACTATGATAAGTGACATATTACATTCTAGCAGTTCGTCTGCGTTTCTTAAGAAGTTTTAGATCGATCAGCGAGCGTCTTACCAAAGCTGCAGCCTCGGTGCGTTCTTGTCTGTCGTGTCCTTCTTTCAAAATTTCCTTCGCTTCTGCGAGTGCTTTTTCCGTTAACTTTTCATCAATTTCATCTTGATTGTATGCTCGTGAAACCAAAATCTGGATTTCCGAACCATCTGTCTCCAGATATCCTCCACCTATAGCCATATACTCTTCTTCCTTATTGTCTTTAATCGTAATAATACCATCGTCAAGTAAAGAAAAAAGGTTGGCGTGACCGGGTAAAATGGTGATCTCGCCATCAACTGAAGGTGCGGTTACCGAAATAACCTCACGATCTACGACTTTTTTTGTTGGCGTAATAATTTTTAAAATCATTGACTATTTTACCTCTTCGATACTTCCGACCATATAAAATGAGCTTTCTGGTTTATTATCATGTTTACCTTCAAGAATTTCCTTAAAACCTTTAACTGTATCCGTAATAGTAACATATTTGCCTTCCCTTCCGGTAAACGGTTCGGCGACAAACATCGGTTGGGTCAAAAATCGTTGCACTTTTCGAGCTCGTGACACAGTAAGTTTGTCTTCATCCGACAGTTCTTCCATGCCAAGAATGGCAATAATGTCTTGTAGGTCTTTGTATCTTTGTAAAGTTTTGAGGATGTTTCTGGCAACATTATAATGTTCTTCACCGACAATTGATTGGTCAAGAGCTCGCGAACTTGATGTCAAAGGGTCAATCGCCGGAAAAAGACCTTGTTCGGACAGGGCGCGCTCCAATGTAATCGATGCGTCAAGATGAGCAAAGGTTGCGACCGGTGCCGGATCTGTGTAATCATCTGCCGGAACAAATACTGCTTGAATAGAGGTGATTGAACCTTTATTTGTTGAGGTGATTCGCTCCTGCAAAGCCGCCATTTCCGAGGCAAGAGTTGGCTGATAACCTACGGCTGATGGAATACGACCAAGCAAAGCCGAAACTTCTGATCCAGCTTGAGCAAATCGGAAAATATTATCAATAAAAAGCAAGACATCACGGTTTTCAAAGTCGCGAAAATACTCGGCCATCGTGACACCCGTTAATGCAACCCGCAGACGGTTACCCGGTGGTTCATTCATCTGTCCAAAAACGAGTGCGGTTTTATCAATAACTTTTGTCTCTTTCATTTCATTCCAAAGGTCGTTACCTTCACGTGAACGCTCACCGACTCCGGTAAACACCGAAACACCCTGGTGTTGCTTGGCAACATTGTGAATCATTTCCTGAATAAGTACAGTTTTACCCACTCCGGCACCACCGAAAATAGCTACCTTGCCACCTTTTATAAAAGGTGCAATAAGATCAATTACTTTGATACCGGTTTCAAAAAGTTCTTGTGTCACCGACTGTTCATGAAGCGTGGGTGCGGCACGGTGAATGGGTAAAAATTTTGTGGCTTTAATCGCAGGACCTTCGTCTACCAACTCTCCTTGTATGTTAAAAATACGTCCCAGTGTTGGCTCGCCGACCGGAACCTCGATAGGTTTTCCTGTATTTAAAACTTTGATACCGCGTTTTAGTCCATATACGTTATCTAGGGCAACAGCGCGGACAAGTCCCGGCTCAAGAATAGCCTCGACCTCAAGCATAAGTTTACCCTCCGAATCGGAGGGTCTTCCAATAGATTTATCTTCAATCACCAAGGCATCATATATTTTTGGTGTATCATTTTCGGGAAACTCAACGTCGATAACGACGTTTCTGATCGCAACAATTTTTCCTTCGGTCATATTTCTTAAAAACTAATAACCAGATTTAACTAACTTGCTTCAACACTCTCCTTCGCTGTTATCATATCCAATAGCTCATTTGTGATCTTTTCCTGCCTTAATTTGTTACCTACCAATGTTAAATTGTAAATAACATCCTGGGCATTGTCGGTGGCATTTTTCATGGCCATCATTCTCATCGAATGCTCAACGGCTTCACTACTTATGATGGCACCGCGAATTCTGTCTTCGATAAAACTTTTAAGTAACTGGTCGATGATCTGTTCGGGTGACGGTTCGATTAGATACTCTTTGCGGTTTATTTCTTCAGTTTTTTCAATATCTGCTTCCAAAGAAAAAGGTAAAAGCCTTTCGATCATATTTTCACATCTAAGCGTGGAAACAAACTTGTTATAAACAACCGATACAGTACGATAATTATCTTCTGATAAATATTTATCCAAAACAAAGTCAAATATGGCCGAAACCTGTATCAATGCCTTTCCTTCAGAAAAATCGGCCAAAATTGTGCCGCCCATTCTGGATACAAACTGTGCGCCTTTGTGACCCACTGTAATAAAATCCGTTTTTTTAAAGTCGAGATTTGTTCTGATCAAAAACCTGAATAAATTAATATTAAATGCTCCGGCCAAACCTTTGTTTGATGTTACAAAAATAACCAGATTGCGGTCACCAGTATTCTCATTACTAAGAAGCGTTGAGTGTTCGGGGCCAACATGTGGCGCAATTTTATTTATTATTGCGTGCAGACCGTCTCTGTATGGACGACTTTCCATCTCGTTTTCCTGTGCTTTTCTCATTTTGACGGCAGAAACCATCTGCATGGCTTTGGTTATCTTTCGTACATTTCTGATCGAGCGAATTTTTTTTCTTACAGCCCGTAAATTCATACGTATTATTTAATTTCATTTTGAGGTGCAACCGAAGGATTCAGAAAGGCGTCATGCTGAATTTATTTCAGCATCTTATTTAAGAGATCCCGAAACGAGTTCGGGATGACGTTCCTAGATTCTTCGCTAATGCTCAGAATGACAATTTTTATTTTTCTAAATTGTATTCAACAAACTTTTTTAACTCTTCTTCGTCCTTTTTATCAAGTTCTTTCTTCTCATTAATTTTTTTCAATAAACTTTTGCCTCTTGTTTTAAGATCAGATAAGTATTTTTTTTCAAACTCCTCAACCTTGGCGACATCAAGCTCATCAAGATGACCACTGGTTGCGGCCCAGATAATGGCGACTTGTGATGATAAGTCATATGGTTTGTTTTTGTCCTGCTTTAAAACTTGGGTGACCTTTGCGCCACGGTTTAGAAACTTTTTTGTCTCAACATCAAGATCCGACTCAAACTGGGAAAACGCGCTAAGTTCTCGATACTGTGCCAAATCGAGCTTGAGTTTGCCGGAAACCTGCTTGATGGCTTTGGTTTGTGCCGATCCTCCAACACGTGAGACCGATAGTCCGACATTGATGGCCGGTCTCATGCCGGCATTAAACAAATCGGCATCAAGCACTATCTGTCCATCGGTGATAGAAATAACATTTGTTGGAATATATGCTGATACATCACCCTCAAGAGTCTCTATGATCGGTAGAGCGGTGATTGAACCACCTCCATGTTTTTCGTCACGTCTTGAGGCTCGCTCAAGTAAACGTGAATGAAGATAAAAAACATCTCCGGGATAAGCTTCACGGCCGGCCGGTCTCCTAAGAATTAAAGAAATCTCTCTGTACGCCCAGGCATGTTTTGAAAGATCATCATAAACGATAAGTACATCACGGCCTTTGTCCATAAAATACTCGGCAATGGCTGTGGCAGAATATGGTACAAGATATTGTAATGTTGCAGACTCCGATGCCGAAGCACTGACAACAACAGAATTTTTCAATGCATTATTTCGTCTAAGTAGTTCTAAAGTGTTGGCGACTTTCGAATTTTTTTGTCCTATTGCACAGTAAATACTTATAACGTCGCCTTCTTGCTGGTTTAATATCGCATCAATGGCGATAGTTGTTTTGCCGACTCCCCGATCACCAATGATAAGTTCGCGCTGACCTCGTCCGATTGGAACAAGTGAGTCAATAGCTTTTATGCCTGTTTGCAAAGGGACACTGACTGATTTTCTCGAAACAACACCAGGTGCTTTTTTTTCAATTGGATATAGTTTGTCTTGAGTTATCTTTTTTGAGCCGCCGTCAATCGGTTCACCTAGTGGGTTTATAGCTCTGCCCAAGACTTCCTCACTGACTGGAATAGACAAAGTAATACCGGTCGCTTTAGCGATGTCATTGGCTTTAATTTCCAGATAATCACCCAATACAATTGCTCCGACTTCGCCTTCGGTCAAGTCGATGACCATAGCACGTACACCGTTTGGAAACTGGATTAACTCACCGTAGCCTACGTTGTTCAGTCCTTCCAGGACAACTACACCGTCTTTTACCTCGACAACTGCCCCTACTTCTTCTGTTTTTATCTTGGTTCTTTGTGCAGAAGAAAGCGTTTTTTCAATTTCCTTGATATAACGGTCAAGTGATTTCATAGATGCTTTGTTTTAAATTTTGTAGCTCACTTTTGATTGAAAGGTCAATCATTTTGGAACCAAACTTTATAATAAATCCTCCTATCAAACTCTTGTCTTCTTTCTGTGATATTTGCGCTTTATAATCAAGTTGAAACTTCTGTCTTATTGAATCTATTTCCGTTTCATCCAAACGATAAGGCGCCACGATGATGATGCGTCTACCTTCATCGGAAATTTTTTGTTTCAAGAACTGTTTAAGTTCGTCCTTCAAAACAGGGTCGATTTTCATAAAGCGTCAAATTAATTACTTTCCATTGGGTAAACTATTGAGAATGCTTTGTGTTACCGCTCTTTTCTTTTCTTCGTCAAGATAATTTTGAAGACCTTTTTCAACCAACATCGTACTCACATCAATGAGTTGTGACTTCATCTGCTTGTCCATTTTTGCCTTTTCGTCTTCGATCTGCAATTTACCCTTGACAACTATGTCTGCAGCTTCTTTTTCGGCCTTTTTAATAAGTTCCTGACGCAAAGCCTCCGCACCTTGGGCGGTCGAATACATCATTTTTTCCATTTCCTTATTTTGTTCTTGTTTCATCATTTTTTTTTGTTCGTCAAGCTTCAGAGACTTCTCTTCCATATCTTTTAGAAGTTTGTTTTTCTCTTCTTCCTTTCTTCTTTCTTCTTTGACAAAATTCAGAAAAGGCACGGAAATAAACTTCTTAAAAATTATAAACAATATAAAAAAGTTTATAATCTGGGCGATGATCAATTTGAGATCAATTCCTAAATTTTCCATAATTTTTTTACCTTTTTTTAGGTAAACTTCAAAATTAATGCTATAACCAACGCGAAAATGGCGACCGATTCTGCAAATGCTGCCGCCAAAATCATTGTTGTACGTATCGAGCCTTCGGCTTCAGGATTTCTCCCAAGTGCCTCAACCGCTTTACCTCCGATAAGACCAATAGCGATACCGGGTCCGATTGCTCCAACACCAATTGCGATTGCCGGACCAATGAACTTTGCTGTTTCTGCGTCCATATTTTTTTTCACCTCCCTTTTCTTATTAAGAATTAATAATTATTCTCGTAACTCATAACTCATAGCTCATAACTTAGAGCTCATAACCCGTAACTCATAGCTCATAACTCATAACTTAGAGCTCATAACTCATAACTTAGAGCTCATAACTCATAACTTAGAGCTCATAGCTCATAAACTACGAAAAGTTCCAAGCTACGAGTTCCAAGTTATGAGTTCCAAGCTCCAAACTACGAGTTCCAAGCTCCAAGTTATGAGTTCCAAGCTCCAAGCTACGAGTTCCGAATTAAAACTAGTGCGCTTTCTGTATAGCTATATTTAAAAATACCGCTGTTAACATAGTAAATACAAGTGCCTGTACAAAGCCGACAAATAATTCCAATCCAAACATTGGAAAAGTGATAAAGGAAAAAAATGCCGGCAACAAGAAAGCAATTACAGTCAAGAGTACCTCACCGGCAAAAATATTGCCAAACAAACGAAATGAAAATGAGATGATTCGAGCTGCTTCCAAAATTAGCTCAAGAATTCCGACAAATAAATTTACAGGGTTTGAAATGTTTAGGTATTTTCCGATATGAGTTTTTATGCCCAAATACTTGAAGCCGTAATACTGTGTCATAACAACTGAAATAATGGCCAAGGCTAAAGTCGTATTTAGATCCGCCGTACCTCCTCGAAGAAGCGGGACACTGTGCGTTTCGCCATGTTCAACAATATTGATAAGTATTGCCCCGACCCCTGGGATCAACCCAAACCAGTTGTTAAGAATTATGAAAAAAAAGAAAGCTCCTAATAATGGAAAAAACATTGACGTGTTGTTTTTTAAAACAGAGTAAAACAGATTATAAATCATTGCAATAAACGAATTAAGCACATAGTAAAAAGCGCTTTTCTGCGTTTTCTGCGACTGCTCATAATAATGATAGGAAATCCAAACAAAAAGTCCGGTGACAATCAGTGTTGCAATCAAAGAATTGGTGATATGAAACCCAAAAAGATCAAACAATTGTTCACCTTTTATACTTATATGTGGTCCCTTTGCTTCAGGCATTGTCTTTTTTTGATAAATTAAACAAATTGTAAATTGTCAAAGCCGTACCAAGTAATAAAAATACTAATGTATATCTTGGTTTAGTTGCAAACTTTGAGTCAATATAAACTCCTAAGAAAACTCCGACTAAAATCGGAATAAGCAAATAATACCCAATATTAATATACTTGCTAATCGTTACCAAATCCATATCAGATATGTTTTTTGTTTTGGATTTTTTTTTCCTGCTTTCACTTCTTGATCCATGTATGTCAATGTATGAAAATTTTTTAATTTTATCAGGAGCACTATCTTTAGTCAACGGTTTTAAGCTTTCGGAAAAGTTCGCGGCAGATATATCGGCACTGTGATAATCACCGGATTTAGGTATATGACGACGATGTTTTCTAATTAGTAACTTCATTTGTGTTTTTGACGTAAATCCAGATTAACTGCTTTATCTAGGATAATATTGTATTGACCTTCCCGTTGTGTCACTTTTCCAACAAACAGACAAACTGTGTTTAATTTAAACAGATTTTTCAGCTGCGAATAGGTTCTCGGAAAAACTATTACCTCTGCTGCGCCTGTTAGATCGTTCACATGCATAAATGCCATTTCGAAGTTGTTTTTTTTTGTTTTAATAACTTTAAACTGTGTTATCAATCCGGAAAAAATATAGTTTTTATCGATGTCCTTTTCCGAAATATCACCGATATGTTTATTGACTTTCTGATCGATGATCTTCCGATGTTTCTCAAGCGGATTTTTGGTTATCAAAAATCCGATAACCTCCTTTTCAAATTCGATTAGCTTGTCTTCATCAAGCTCGGCTGCCTCTTTAAAATTATCTTTTTCATATGCTTTTTTGTCCTGACCACCAAAAAGTGCAAACTGACCATCCTCAATATTTAATTTAACAGAGGCAATTTCTTTAACGAGTTGAGGATAATACATAAGTAAAGTAGCTCTATTAAAAAAATCATCAAATGCTCCGGTCTTTATCAGGCTTTCCACTGTTTTCTTGTTTACCCTACGCAGGTCAACCTTCATTAAAAAATCACGGAAACCTTTAAACTTACCACCATCTTTTCTAGAGCTTAAAATAGAGTCGATCGCTGCTGCGCCGACATTTTTTATTGCAGACAACCCAAATCTTATTGAGTTATTTTCGATGGAAAAATCGTGTTCCGACTTGTTAATATTTGGCGGCAGTACATTTATATCTAGCCTTTTACTTTCTTCAAGAGCCATGGACATCTTTACCTCTCGCATCGGTCCGGCGACTCCCTGGAGCTCGGCGGTCATAAGTGCTGTCATAAACTCGACAGTATAGTTTGATTTCATGTAAGCAGTCCAGTAGGCAATAAGAGCATAAGAAACCGAGTGTGGTTTGTTAAATCCATAAGCTGAAAATTTTTCTATCTGATCAAAAAGATCTGTGGCAATTTTTCGAGAATAACCGTTTTTCATACTGCCATCGATAAATTTTTTTCTGCCCGAGGCCATAAGTGATTTTTTCTTTTTACCCATGGCCATACGCAGTAGATCTGCCTCAACCATGGTAAATCCGGCGAACTTATTGGCGATCTCCATACACTGCTCCTGATAAACAATCACGCCGTATGACTCTTCTAGAATTGGTTTTAAATTTTGATGCAGATACTTAATTTTTTTTGAGTTTTTTTTGGAAGAAATAAAGTTCGGGATAAGATCCATTGGTCCAGGTCGATAGAGTGCGACCATAGCAGTGATATCCGATAACTTAGTTGGTTGGAGGTCTTTGGCCAGTCGCTGCATGCCCGCAGACTCAAGCTGAAAAACTCCAACTGTCTCACCACGACTAATAAGTTCATAAGTTTTTTTATCATCAAGCGGCACATCGTGGATATCAATTTTTATGTTTCGAAATTTTTCAACAAAAGCTATGGCCTCCTCGAGGATAGATAGATTGCGAAGGCCAAGGATGTCGGCTTTAACCAGTCCGACTGCTTTGTTCTCCGAAACGGCATTGAGGTCAAGGCTGTACATGTCATATTGGGTGATGATACGTCCTTCCTTGTTATCCCTTTGCAGGGGAACATACTCGATGAGAGGCTTATCGGCGATGACAACGCCCGCAGCATGCACAGAAAAATGACGCGGCAGACTTTCGACCCTTTTGGCAATGTCAATCACCTTTTTGACCTCTTCTTCGCTGTTATAAGCCAAATTTAAGGCAGAAGACTCCTTGAGGGCACGATCTATCCTCATCTGGAAACCCTGTTTGCCAAGCGGGATCATCTTTGCGATACGATCACCTTGGGCATATGATTGACCAAGAGCACGTGCAACATCACGTACTGCCAGTCTTGCCTCCATTGTTCCAAAGGTAATGATCTGTGCAACATTTTCCTTGCCGTATCTTTCGGAAATATATTTAATTACCTCTTCACGTCTTTTATCAGAAAAATCGATATCAATATCAGGGGGTGTTGGTCTACCCGGATTTAAAAATCTTTCAAAAGGTATTTTGTGTTCAAAAGGATTTACATCTGTGATGCGAAGCACATAGGCGACCAGTGAACCAGCAGCCGAACCTCTGCCCGGTCCAACAGCAATACCGTTATCCTTAGCCCAGTTGACAATGTCCTGGATGAATAAAAAATAATTTGCGTACCCTTTATTTTTGATAATATCCAGTTCATAATTTAGTCTTTCATCAATCTGATCATTCGAAGCATTTTTCACTCGGTTTTTTTTCTCCGTTACAAGTTTGGTCAAATATTCCTTTGTATTCATACCTTTTGGTGCATCAAATTTAGGCAAAATCAATTTACCGTAAGGTATTTCCAGGTTGCATTTCTCGGCAATTTTAAGAGTATTTTCAATAGCTTCAGGGTAATCCAAAAAGGCTGACTTCATCTCCTTCGGAGATTTAAAATAATAATCCGGGACATCCAGCATCGAGAGCGGTCTGTTTTTTTCGATAATTGTTCGTTGAGTCTGAATGCAAAGTAATATTTCTTGAGCATAGGCATCCGTTTTTTCAAGGTAATGCACGTCATTCGTGGCGACCAAAGGCACGCCAAATTTTCGTGAAAGCTTCACCAGTTTTTGATTTAGACTTTCTTGCGTTTCAATCTGTGGATGACGCTGAAGTTCTATGTAAAAATTGTCTTCAAAAATTTCTAAATATTTTTTAAGAGCTTCTTCCGCCTTGTTTTGCTGATTATCCATTAGATGCGATGGCACCTCTGCGCTCATACATCCTGAAGTTGCGATAAGACCATCAGAATATTTTTTTAATAACTCCCAGTCAACACGAGGTTTGTAATAAAATCCTTCCATATTCGCAAGAGTCACCAATTTAAGAAGATTTTTGTAGCCGGTCAAATTTTTTGCTAAAACAAGCAGATGGTAGTTGCCTTTTTCACCGTCGCCACCTCGATCATGCCTGGATTTTTTGGCTTTATAAAGTTCACAGCCGATTATTGGTTTAATGCCTGCGTCTTTTGCCTGAATAAAAAATTTAAATGCCCCATAAAGCGCGCCATGATCTGTCAAAGCAACAGCGGGCATATCAAAGGATTTTGCTTTGGCAATAAGCTCTTCTATCCGGCACATCCCGTCAAGAAGTGAGTACTCTGAGTGTGTGTGAAGATGAACAAATGACATAAAATATTCTACCAGTACAATATAAATTTATTTAAATTATGAAAAAATACAATCACAATTATTAACATCATTAGCCAAATTGTCCAACCTAATATAATTTTTTTACCGCTTATCCTGCCTTGTGATTTCTTATAAATTTTGTAGGAATCAAAGAGTAAGGCAATAAATATAGGAATAATCAATAAAATTGATATAAAAGAAATGGGAATAAATAAGTTTTTTAATAAATTCATTTTAAATATTTTTCTAATTTTTGTCGAACAATATTTGCATCAGCCTGTCCTTTCATTTCGCGCATCACCTGACCGACCAGAAACATGAGAACGTTCGTTTTGCCTGATTTGTAATCGGCGACTGCTTTTGGATTGGCACTAATAGCTTTTTCTATTGCTGATGTCAGAGCACCCATATCTGTTTGTTTTGGTTTAGATAGTTTTTCGATTTCTTTTGCAAATTCTTCCGGTGAAAGTTCAATAGATAATTTCTTGTTAACCAAGTTGTTTGCAACAATTTGTGATGAATTTTCAATCTTAAGCATTGAATCAACTTTTTGGAAATACTCTGTCAGTTTCTTATTTCTAGAAATGAGAAAAGCATCAGATGATTTAACTCCCATACTTATCAACTGTTTTACTATCTGATTTGGGAGTAAAGGAATGGTTTTCTTAATTTTTTCTAATTGTTCATCACCAAATTCCATTGGCGGAATATCCGGCTCCGGAAAATAGCGGTAATCATGAGCCTCCTCTTTGGATCTTTGAGAATATGTAATGCCGCGATCATCGTCATAACCACGCGTCTCTTGAATTGGGGTTTTACCGGAGTCAAGAATTTCCGCCTGACGTTTTAACTCATATTCAATAGCTTTTTTTGCAAAATTAAATGAATTAATATTTTTTATCTCAACTTTATAATTTGGTAACGTTACACGTTCTACGTTTCGCGTTACACGGGCAAGTGATATATTCGGCTCCATTCTCATACTCCCTTTTTCCATATCAGCGTCCGAAACATCAAGATATCGAATGATTGTATGTAATTCTTCCAAGAAAACCTTAACATCATCCGAATTATCAAAATCCGGTTCGGTGACAATTTCAACGAGCGGAACACCGGAACGGTTAAAATCAACCAAAGTATCTTCACCTACATGAGTAAGCTTCCCTGTGTCTTCTTCTAGATGAACACGTGTAATTCCAATCTTCTTAACCACCTCCCCCCTTCGGAACGTCTGACGTTCCTTCGGGTACTCCTCCTTCTCAAGGAGGAGACTTTTATTAATAGATTCCCCTCCTTTATAAGGAGGGGTGGCTGAATGAAGTGAAGACGGGGTGGTATTAATCTCTAGATATCCTTTCACGGCAATCGGTTCGTCATACTGGCTTATCTGATACCCCTTTGGTAGATCGGGATAGAAATAATGTTTGCGGTCAAACTTTGACTGTTTGTTTATAACACAATTTAAAGCCTGTCCAATTTTAATTGTCCATTCAACTGCAGTTTTATTCGGAACAGGAAGAGCACCAGGCATTCCCAAACAAACCGGACATGTATTTGTGTTTGGTTTTTTTCCAAAGTAATCAGCTTCGCACTGACAAAACATCTTGGATTTTGTCTTGAGCTCAACATGAATTTCTAAACCGATAACTGGTGTGTATTTCATATTCGTCATACCTTATCCTGAACTCGTCATGCCGAACTCGTTTCGGCATCTACTAATTCTTGAAATAAATCTCTAAAGTCTGGATTTTTTTGTTTTATAAGATTAATCTTCCAATCTCTATGCCAATTTTTCAATTGTTTCTCTCTCTTAATTGCTAAAACTATATTTTTCATAGGGATCCCGAAACAAGTTCGGGATGACGAATAATAAGAATTAAATTTGGGATGACGATACTAATCCTTATATTTTTCCCGTCCTTTTTTTATCACATCAAAAAAATTGGTTTCCTGTTCAAATTGATATCCAACATTTAATATCTTGTCTTCTTGAAAATGATTGCCCATGATTTGCATTCCAATTGGTAATCCTTCTTTGCTTAAACCGATTGGTACTGATAAAGATGGTATTCCGGTAAGATTTACTGGTACAGTATGAATATCAGATAAATACATTTGCAAAGGATTATTTATTTTTTCACCAATTTTAAAAGCAGGTGTAGGTGATACCGGTGCGATAATTAGGTCTACATCCTTAAAAGCGTCATCAAAATCTTCTCTAAATATTGTTCTTACTTTCTGTGCTTTTTTATAATATTGGTCATAATACCCGGCAGATAATGTATATCCACCCAACATTAACCTTCTTTTTGCTTCAGCTGCAAAAAAATTTCGATCATTCCCAAATCGTATGCCATCGTACCTTGCTAGATTTGAACTTGTTTCGCTTGTTACTAATAGATAGTAGGCGGCAATTGCATATTTTGTATGAGGTAAGGAAATCTCCTTTACAGTCGCACCTAACTTTTCAAATATACCTAATGCTTCCTTAGTCTTTCTTTCAACTTCTGGATCAATCCCTTCACCAAAGTATTCCTTCGGTACACCAATTTTCAAACCACTAACTTTTCTATCCAGAGTATTTAGATAGGAAAATGATTTTGTAAAGGTACTTGTAGCGTCATAGGGATCATTTCCGGCAATGATTTCCAAAATTGCTGCCATATCATGTACTGAAGTCGTCATTGGTCCGACTGTATCGAGTGAGGAGGCATAGGCAATACATCCATATCGTGATACAAGGCCATAAGTGACCTTTAGTCCCACAACTCCACAAAAGGCCGCAGGCAAACGAATCGATCCACCAGTATCTTCGCCTATTTCAAATGGAGAAAGATAAGCACTTAACGCAGCTGCAGATCCCCCACTTGAGCCACCAGCCACATAGTCGTTATTCCAGGGATTTTTTGTTACTCCGAAATCTGAATTTTCTGTAGATGAACCATGTCCCCACGCATCACAATTAGATTTTCCAAGAAGTACAGCACCAGCTTTAACTAATCTTTCATAGACTGTAGCATTATATGGAGGAATATAATCATCAATTACCCTTGATGAAGCTGTTGTTTGCACACCTTTCGTGTTGTAGGTATCTTTCATTGAAAAAGGAATTCCATATAAAGACCCACCTGTAGCAGATGATTCTGTTACCGGTTTATCAAGCAAAGTATGAAATGCATTTAGCTTCGGATTATATTTTTTACTTCTTTTTGCAAAATAATCAAATACTTCTTTCGAAGATACTTTTTTGGTTTTAATTAGTTCCTGAAGTTCGATTAATGATTTTCCAAATAGATCCATAATCATTATAAAACGTCATCCCGAATTTATTTCGGGATCTAGATGCCGAAACGAGTTCGGCATGACGAACTGTTACTCCATAATCCTTTTCACAACAAACTGACCATTTTTGGTATTTTTTGCATTCTTTAAAGCTTTCTCTTGTGAAAATAGTCGTGTATTTTCTGTACCATCTTCGAAATAAACATTGGTGACATTGGTTGAATGAGAAGTAGGTTTTACATTTGTTGTGTCAAGTTCATCCAGATTTTCAACGTATTTGATGGTTTCGGAAAGTTGTCCATGATACTTTTCGACTTCCTTATCGGTTAAAGTAAGATTGGCAAGACGGGCTATATGAAGAATGTCAGCTTTGGTAAGTTCACCTCTTTTTCTCATGAGGACATTATAAAACAAGCTGTGCAAATAATCTATGTAAACAATTTATTACTTCTACAGGTTAATTCATTTTTTTACCAACGAGTGACACTGAACCATGAACTGATGTATTATCTCCTGAAATCGTAGGCTTGAAAACCATTGCCTGAACTTCATATAAACCATCTTTTTGTTTATAAGTTGCTAAGTATTTACCATTATTTTTTCCCGCTACAACAAAAGGCTCATCGTCTGTAGGCCCTGCGACTTGTGAACCTAAGGGTTTAAGAGGTTCATCAGAAAGACATTGCATTAAATTTTCACTAACAATTTTTGCGTCTTCAAAACGATCTAAAGTGCTTGGGACATTTGGTCTTCTTTGTATACCTTGATCATCTCTAATCCTAGGTTTACTGTCGTCAACAACTGAAAAAGTCGCATTACCATATTCATCAACATACATTTTTACATAAGATTTTGGTGTACAAATATTAGAAAAATTCCAACTAACTGATTTTGCTGCATTATCTTTAGGTCTCGTAATTCTTGGAGCAATTGGCGGGCCAAATAATGCTACAGACGCCATAAAGCATGGTATCGCTATAGCCATTCCCCCTTCTCGCATATCTTCTATATCAGCTTTTGCTAAAAATTGTTGACGATTGGAAAGTATTGCTACGATTTCTGGATTAATTCTCTCACCAATAAATTGTTGAGGTTGTAGTCTTACTAATTGCTCGATCATTATAGTGTTATTAAATTATTTAAACAGCAAATTATAACAGTATTTTTACTAATTACAATATGTACAATAATCCGAATTGCAAGGTGAAAAATGTTACCCAAAGAAATTTTGTACAAGTACGTTGCCAGATTTAAAAATGTTACTCACGTAATTGCCTAATCTTCTTGAGTTTCTTCTGTAACGATCGATGTAATGC
>Ga0209542_10012099_pt1 | contig 15167 bp, 17 predicted proteins | sample RifCSPhighO2_01_FD_184028 | JGI IMG/M metagenome (GOLD analysis project Ga0209542, IMG submission 184028) | Soil microbial communities from Rifle, Colorado - Rifle CSP2_plank highO2_0.1 (SPAdes) (version 2) | ecosystem: Environmental > Terrestrial > Deep subsurface > Rock core/Sediment ...
TAGACGGCCGTAATCCAGCCGCTTTAACGGCATTTGACTTTTTAAATCCGAAATTAAATAAATATTTGAAATCATGGTTTGGCTGTCTCTAAGGGATTCATAAAACTAGTTATTAGCCGCCGGTACCTAGCCACCAGGGGGGAGCTATTGGCTAACCTTACCGCCCGATAAGCAATCTTAATTCCGACGGATTCAGAGAGTAGGTTTCCGCGTTCTCAAGCGAAATCTCTTTTCTACGGACTAAATTCACAAGCGATCTGTTTAAAGTCATCATGCCTTCCTGCACGCTTGTCTCAATAACCAGATCTATCTGGTACACCTTGCGCTCCCTGATTAAGTTGCGTATAGCGGAATTGACTATCATGATCTCTAGTGCCGGAATTCTGCCTCCGTTAATTCTCGGTATGAGACGTTCGGACACGATAGCAACAAGAGTAGCGGCAAGCTGTGAAGTGATTTGCCCCTGCTGTTCTGCCGGAAACGAGTCAATGATTCTGTCTATGGTTTGCGCCGCCGAGTTCGTGTGCAGGGTCGAGAAAACAAGGTGTCCGGTTTCGGAAGCCGTCATAGCCGTAGCTATTGAAACGGGATCGCGCATCTCGCCGATCATTACCACGTCGGGATCTTGCCGGAGAACGGTGCGGAGGGCGCTGTGGAAGCTTAAAGTGTCATATTTAACCTCACGCTGGGAAACGATAGATTTGTCCTGGATAAACAAATATTCTATGGGATCTTCAATGGTTATGATGTGTTCGGTTCTGGTGTGGTTTATTTCATCAACAACCGCGGCCAGTGTTGTTGACTTGCCATGGCCAGCCGGTCCGACCATCAAAATAAATCCCTGTTCCAGCTTGGTAAAATCGTGCATTAAGGGAGATAAATTCAGCTCCTCTATCGTTCTGACTTTGGCGTTAATGAGGCGCATGGCCGCGGCCATATAGCCGCGCTGCATAAATACATTAACCCTGAACCGCGCCTTGTCTTCGTAGGCAAACGACAAGTCAAGTTGTTTGTCTCTACGAAACATTTCTTTCTGCTCCGGAGTTAAAAGCGCAAGCACCAGTCCCTCAGCGATCTCGGGCGTCAAAACCGGCTCCTGATGGAGCGGCATTAATACACCGTCAATTCTCAAGGTAGGCCGACGGCCTACGGCTAGATGCAAATCGGACGCACCCTGGCGGGCAGTCGCAAGCAGTAAATCGTTTAACTTTTCCCTATAGTCGGTCATGAGTTTAATATTCTGAATTATTATTACTTGGTAACATTTATAATTATACAATATTCGCGCCGCCACCAAACACCGTCTATGCCTCTTCCGATGTTTCCCTCAAAACCTCTTCTATGGTCACGACGCCATTTAACGCCTTGGCTATCCCATCTTCCCTCAAGGTGACCATGCCCTGCCTTTTGGATTCCTGAAGTATTTTGCCGAAATTGGCACCATCTGATATTATTTCTCCAAGCTCCGGCGTCATCTGGAAAACTTCGAATAAGGCAATTCTCCCCACATAGCCTTTGTTATGGCACTTGGCGCATCCGACCGCGTGGTAAATTTGGTACGGTGTTGGGATGGTTTTTTTCAGTTCCGGATCCATTTTTTCAAGGTCCTTTTTAATAATACTGGAGATTTCCGGCATCGGTTCCGAAGCTTTTTTGCAATCCGGGCACAAGTGAGATACCAGCCGCTGTGAAGCCATTATACTCAAGGCGGGCGGAAGAAGGAACGCGTCAACTTTCATATCGACAAGGCGCGGAATAACGCCGACGGAATTATTCGTGTGCAAAGTGGAAAGAACTATATGTCCCGTAAGCGCGGAATGCACGGCAAGTCCGGCTGTTTCGTTATCTCTTATCTCGCCGACCATAATAACGTCCGGGTCCTGCCTTAAAATCTGCCTCAAACCGGACGCGAAATCGTAACCGATATCCGGCCTCACCTGAGATTGGTTTATTCCTTCCATAAAGTATTCAACCGGATCTTCCAGACTCAAAATGTTCACGTCTTCCTTGTTTAACAGCTGAAGCAAAGCATAAAGCGTCGTCGTTTTTCCCGAGCCGGTGGGCCCGGTAATCAAAATCATCCCGAAGGGACGCCTGATTCCTTCTTTCACCATTTCCACGTTGCGTCCGGCAAGTCCCAGATCTTCCAGGCTTCTCAATCCTATAGTCGGGTCCAAAACGCGCAGGGCGATTTTTTCGCCGGCCGGAGTCGGAAACGTCGCGACGCGAAAATCTATATCTCTCCCCTGAATTATCGTTCTGAAGCGGCCGTCTTGAGGTCTCCTGGTTTCGTCAATTTGAAGTTCCGACATGACCTTTATCCTTGAAACTATGGGCTGGATAAGCTCAATGGGCAAAGACGACATCTCATGGAGGTCGCCGTCCAGACGAAAACGGATTCTCAGCCGCTCTCTTTGCGGTTCTATGTGAATATCCGAGGCCCGTTGCGATACCGCCTCCCTCAAGGTTGAAGCAACTATTTTGATTATGGGCGCCTCGTCCGTCATATATCCTCCCTCCTCCAGTTTTACCACTTTTTGCTGGATGCTTTTACTGGTCGGCTTCATAAACCGCAGAGCGGATTGTATTTCGCTCTGAAACGGCGAGTATTTGCGCAAAACGGCAATATAATCATCGTGCGATATAAGATACACTCCCAAATTTACCTTGAGTTGTTTCGCTATAAATCTGAGCGCTTCCTGCGCTTTTTCGTCGTCGGGGTAAAGCATACCCACCACCAACATATCCTCGGTTTTGGATATCGGCACCGCTTTATAGTTGAAAACCGTTTCCTCCGGAATAAGGGTCATTAACTCGTCGGTGAAGGAACCGGAGTCAACTTTCTTGTAGGGAATTTTTAAAAGCGAACTCCTCAATTGCGCGAAAACAACATCGTCCACGAGACGCCTTTCAAAAATAATATCTTCCACCGGTTTCAAGGAAAATTCGGCGTCTTTAAGAATCTGTTTGGAAACTTCCGTTGTTATAAGATCCTTTTCCTTAAGCGCGTGTATTATTGTTTTTGATTCCATACTGTTCTAAATACCAAATGATATTAAATTAAAAATACAAGCTGTGGCTTCCGAGATACGCGCCATTTTCCAGCATACGTAAGCATCGTAGTCCGCGCGGCTCTAGATAGGCGCGAATGGATTTGGCCTTCCAAGAATCCCCGCGTCCGGCAAAGGAATGTTGTGCGAGTCCAGTTTGGAAAATACCGGATTATTTACAATGGAGTCCTTGTCAACCCTAACCTGGTTCACGAGCTCATCCACCGACTTGTCTATCGGCGCTATGGTTTGGATAAGCGGCTGTTGCGTAAAGAACAGAAAATAGGTAGTTGCGCCGATAAAGATCAAAACAAAAGCGGTGACAGCAATCGCAAACCAATTTACTTCTATGCCTTTCCGCTCAATTTGTATAGCCATAGGTTTTTATTTTGCTTGTAGGACGGGCTGACTTTTGTCTTGATAATACGATAAAGCGCTGAAAACATAATCATAATCCGCGGAAGCACCCTTACTGCCGGAAACGGTACTGATGCTTAGAGATCTCACGTCCATGATTCTGACTATGGTCTGAAGCTGGGTCAAAAACGTCCTTAAATCCTCGTATTTTCCCTTGGCCCGGGCGGTTGTCTTTACAACCCCAACGCTTTTAACATATTCGGGCGCGTCACCAAAAGAACGGAATGCCTGAACTTCCGTAGATATCCCCGAAAGTTTAAGACTATTGAGAGAAGCCAAGCCGCTAATGTCGGCAACTATCTGCGACACATATGGTTCGTTAGGCAAAGAGAGCGTAAGCGTACTCTGCAGATTCTCCGAGCCCTTATACTGGTTTATTAATTGCTGTGTTTTCTGGACTATATCCCTGTGTTCGTTCAAGGCCTGGCTTTTGTTCGCGACGTCGGATCTTAGCAACTTAATGTTGTCGTAAGTGGGAGTTATCAACAGCATATAAATCAACAAGGAGCCGACTAAAATAGCCAACGACAGTAAAAGACTATAAACCCTTTTGGAAGAAGCTCTCATAGTTGTTTAAAGAAATCTCTAGACAAAGTTAAATTTATCGTAAAATTAAACCCGCTGGCCGGAGTCTGGTTCTCGGGCGCCAAGTTCAGCGTGCCGCCGTCTCCTCCTTGGTTCGAATCGGCTTTTCTTAAAACAAGGCCAGCGATCATGGGCTGTCGCCTAAAGGCCTCGAGTTGGTTTACTATGGCGTCCATTGACGGCGCCGTGCCAGATATATCGATGCTGTACGAGTCTAGATTCATGTTGAGCTGCGTATATTGAACCTTGCTGTTGGTATTGGGCTCTAGAAAAGAAAAAAGGTTGCTTATGGTTATGTGATCGCGTAACAAATTCTGCATATTGTATATCTGGGAGTAGAAATTTATCAAATTATTCTGATCCGCCGCGTTTATGGACATGTCAACCTGCGCCAGTTCCTGTTCCAAAGAATTACGCTCGCTTTCCAATACCGAACGGTAGCCATACTCCATGCCCGCATACAAAAGCACCGCCGCGATCGCGACGATTGTAGAAAAAACAATAAGCCGCCAAGACCAGCCGACTGACGGCACTTCCGGTCTGAACCGCTCCGTTACTCCTCTTTCAAATTGCTGCATTGCTTATTTAAGTTAAAAAGTATCTTTTTTAGCTCAGTTTAATATATGCCTTTAATGTTATTTTATTTTTCCGCGATTTCCTGCCTGCCGGCAGGCAGGCGCGTAGTTTAGCGCGTCACCTTACTACGAGAATCCCCTTATGGCGAGGCCGATCGCGACCGAAAACGTTGAGCCCAACATGGAGATCATCGGCTCTAGTTCTGGCGGATAATCCAGCTTGCTGAACGGATTTGCCTTCACAACCGGCAACATAAGTTGTTCTTCAAAATACTTGCCGATACCCGCCAATCCCGCCGTACCCCCGGTCAAAACAACCCTTTCTACCTTGTGTTTAGCTTCGTTTTCGTACCGGTCGCGCAAGCGGGTTACCTCTCCAATTATAGCATCTATATAAGGCAATAAGAGTGTGGATAACTCGTGTTCGCTCGCCGGTCCGGAAAGTCCCACGGTTTTTTTCAGTTCCTCGGCTCTGTGTATATCTATGTTGAGTCCTCCCGACAGGGCCTGGGTCAAAGTCCCGCCCGCGAAATCGGTCTGGTTTATCACCTTGACGTTGCCGCCGTCGGTAATCATGATGCTGGTAGACCTTGAGCCGACGTCAACTATAAGCGTGGGCGTAGGATCGCCGTCTATTAGAACCCTGGTCAGGGCCTGCCCCTCGGTTTCCAGATATACCAGGTCTAGCCCGACGGCCTTAAATATCTCCTGATATCTCTTAATTTGTTCCTTCGGCACGGATATAAGAAGAACCTGCTGTCTCATATTGCCCTTTTCGTCTTCAATAGTCCCCGCCTTAATCCAGTCAATAGCAACCTCTTCAACTGGCAGTGGTATATACTGCCTAGCCTGGAAAGGTATGGACTTGGCCGTTTCCTCGTCGCCCATCTCCGGCATGTTAAGAAGCGTCACAAAAGATGAGAAAGCCGGAATTGATGCCACTACCTTATTCGTTGACGGACGCGTCTTTTCCAAAAGCGTATTCAGGAGCGAGATAGTCTCTTTTTCGAAAATCTTAAGTGAGCTTGTCTGAATAGCGTCGTTCAACCGTTCAAGGTGACCGTAACTTTCCAAAAGCCCATAATTTTTCAGCTTAAACTTGAAACCCACGGAGCGGCTAAGCTCAACCATTTTTATGGAAGTTGTGCCTATATCTATTCCGAGATAGGACGACGGAGCAAAAAGATTTTGGAAAACAGATTTAAAATTCATCACATTAGAAACAGGCCGTCCTTAGACGACCGTAACTCGGCCGCTTTAACGGCAATCGACTTTTTAAATCCGAAGTAAAATAAATCTTTGAAATCATGGTTCGGTTGTCTCTAACGGGATAGATTATTGAATAATATGCCGCTTTTTTACTATAATTGTACCACAAATGAACATCTTTATAAAAATATATGGGCTCGCGCTTGACATACTTTTCCCGCATATTTGCGCGAACTGCGGGAAATTTCTCAAGGACAAAAACGAGGTTTTTTGTGCGCTGTGTGCCCAAAAAATAAATACAAATACGGCGTTTTGTTGTCCCCTATGCCGGAAGAGAATTCCCCCATCTTCAAGGACCTGCCACCCGGAAACTAAATATGTGCTGGGCGCCGTCACAAATTACGACTGCGAACCGCTCCAGAAAATAGTAAAACTTCTCAAGTATAACCGGCTTCAAGACAAGGCGGATTTTCTCGGAAATTTTATGTACGAGTATTCAAAAGTTGTTAAATTGAAAATTGAAAATTTTATAGTCATGCCCATACCTCTCGCGTCCCGGAAACTGCGGGAGCGCGGCTTCAACCAAGCCGAGCTTATAGCCCGCGGTTTTCTGCGGTTTGCCGGAAAACCGGAACTGCTTATGGCGGGAAATCTTGTCCGCGTAAAAAATACCGACTCCCAGGTTAATATGGAGACATACAAGGACAGGGCAAGCAATGTAAGCGGCTGTTTTAAGGTTAGGGATCCGTTTCTTGTCGCCGGACGAAATGTTATTCTCGTAGACGACGTACACACGTCAGGACATACCATGGGCGAGGCGGCGCGCGTTTTGAAAGAAGGGGGCGCGAGAAAGATTATAGCGCTCACGGTACTCAAGGCGTAATATAACACTTTACAAAATACGAAGTTGCGCGAATATACGAATTGATCACAAACAAGTTACCCAGACAATTGATAGTTAATCAGGACTGCCATCAAAAAGCGGCCCCACATTGGCCGCTTCCATATCAAAATTATTTCAATCCCCCCGCTTGTTTTCTGTTCAGAAAGTGAATATATCGCTGAACACTACCGTGCGAATTTATCATGAAATCCGGATGGGCGCGCTGCAAATCGAACTTGCTGTGATAACCACGGGTGAACGCTATAGTAACACATCCGGTTTTGTCTTTGACTTCACGGATAAAGTAATCACTATCGTCTATATAAACAGCTTCGCTGGGATTTGAAGTATGCCGCCGGATTAAATCCGCCGCGGCTTCTACTTTTCGCAAGTAGTTAAACCCGCAGTGAATTTCCCGCACATAACGATCCAGGCCATAAAACTCCATAAAGCGCCGGACTAGGAAGGAACTGGTCATGCTTACAATCGCTACGACAACATGCCTGTCACTAAGCCACCGCAAAGTATCTTCGGCACCTTCGAAAATCGGCGGGACTGGTCTCGCCAGCTGTTTTTGGAGCAAGATTTCCCGCAATGTCTCTTCGCTCCCGCAGACGCCGACTTCACGATAGAATTCCATATAATCAGGGCGGTAGAAACGGTGCCACTCGGATTCGGGAAGCGGCTCTTTGCCGAAGTGCCGGAGAACGTCATTCATCGCCTCGGACATAGAACGGTGATTGTCGGCAATCGTTCCGTCAAAATCGGACATGAACAGTTTTATCAATCCTCCACCTCCATGTCCGCAAACGAAAGAAGGACGTTACTGAAGCTTTTCTCGCCGGTCCGCTCCACCAGACTTGGATTCGCGAGGATGATCTTCTTTTTCAAAGCAAATGCCATTCCGAAATCAAAATGCGAACCCATGGAGTCTTTGTTCCACCAAACATGAACTTCGTCGCACTTCTTTATCGCCCGCAAATTATCCGTGCAAATTCGCAAGCCAACAGGATCTTCCTGATTCGTATCACGATAAGGCCAATAAGCCTTGTAACCGTTTCTTTCCAGTTTGGCATTATAATCCACTATCGCCGCCATCTCTTCTCTTTCTCCATCCGCAAGTTCGTCATCCGGCTTCATAAACATTCGGACGGGACAAATCAAAAACGCCGTCTTTTTTCCCAGCATTGATGTGAGCACAAACACAACAACAAAGCCGACTGCGACAACAGCCAGAACGACCATAAATTGATAAGTGGGGCTTCTACCAAAAAACAAACCAGCCAAAGACAACTTGCGCCTCCCCAGCTTTTATAAGCCGTCAGTCAGTTATCAAACGTTGCTAACTTTAAAATACACCAGCCACAGCAAGATTGGCAAGCCGCTACAATCCAATAATTACCTAAATTTTATTGCGCGAGTCCTTCTTTTTCCTTTTCTGGTCCGTAATATTCAAAAAGTGCTTTCACGCCGGCTAAATTCCGCTCCCATTCAATGGTCTTGTGAGTTTGAAGTTCCACAGTTATCGCTGGGACGCCAATCGAGGCAAGCCATCCTTCGGCGTCACCCGTAATCTCATACGCATCAAATGAGTTGACTGCCGGGTACCCCGACGCGCGCGAATATGCTTTCATTATGTCGGTTGTTTCCGGCAGGATGCCAGCCTCGCACTTTGATGCGTACACCGCATTGGACTGACTGTGCCAGAAGATAACGGCCTCCGGCTTGTTTTCCAAAACAAAATCACGGATAGCTTTAGTCTCCGGTTCGGAAAACGGTTCCGTTCCGCCGCTCACGGTTTCTTCCCGCCACATGCTTTTTGGTTTCCATTTACAATCAAAGTTGCGGTTGAGGTCAACTTTGTGCGCGTTAAATCTTCCTGGCGCCTCGGATTTATTAACCAACACATCTTCAATTTTGAAACGACCCTCCTTACCGATTATCTTGTACACTCCGTCTGGGTTCGCCGACGGGATAACCGTAACAGACAGGTTTTCGGAGATAGCCCCCGGATTTGCGTCAAAATAATCCATAAACTCATATGCCAGAAGTACGCTATTCCATTCATAGCCGCCGTGTATACCACCGATAAAAACAAGGCGCGTTTCCCCGCTTCCGTAGGTGTACGCCCCAATTTCACGCCCCTCCACGGATGAGCCGACTATCTTATGTTCCGGGACGGGTTGCTTCGTCAAAACAGGCCCCGTAGATACCGGTTCCGGCACATCATTGTTGAGCAAAACGATAAACATAAATAGGCCGACGCAGAGCGCAGCAACAACAAGAATGGCTGCAATAACCCGCCTCCGCGAGGCCATAGCCCGCCTCAGCGAAGCGAAAGCCCGACTCGCAAGAAGAAACTTCATTATTTGGCGTAGTGCTGAAGAAGCGCCTTCATGCCTGCTTGATTTTTATCCCACTCAACATCCTCATGCGTAGTCAAGATCACACTGATCGCGGGAATATTGTTTTTGGCCAGCCAGTTTGCCATATCGCCGGTTATTTCATAGTAACTAAATTCATCATAAGCACGGTAACCTGATGCTTCGGCGTAAATACTCGTGATTGTACGCGTTTCTGGCAAAATATCGCCGTTGCAACTTGACGAAAATACGCCACCAACGGAACTGTACCAGACAACAACCGCGCCCGGACGGTGCGTTTCTATATATTTTTGGATAGCGAGACTTTCGGGTTCGGAAAATGCTTTACTTCCGCCGCTTACGGTCCTAGTCTGCCAAGTTCCAACCGACTTCCAGTCGCAGTCAAAATTGCGGTTAATATCCACGTTGTTTGCGTTAAAGCGGCCAGCCATTCTCACGTCCTCGGACTCCGAAACATCCGATGGTGCAAAACGGCCGGCTGTGCCGACAACTTTATTTAAACCATCCGGATTTAATACCGGAATAACGGTCACGCGCACATTCGCGGGAATAGTGCTTGGATTTGTTTTCAAATAGTCCATCAGCTCGTAAGCAACAAGGGCCGTATTCCACGAGTATCCGCCGTGAATGCCCCCAACAAAGAGAATTTCCTTAGTGCCGTTGCCGTAACTGTAAGCGGTGATGTTGCGCCCCCCGACGGACTTTCCAATAATCGACTCACCCTGTTCTTTGTTTTGTTTTTCGTTTGGTTTTTTGCCTTCATTGGTCTGATCGGTACTCGTGGGGCCATTCTGGAGAGGAGTTATTTCCATGCTGGGGGGCGCACCATACATTTTTATCAAAAGGTACACGCCAACACCGACAACTAAAACCGCTATAAGTATAATAATAGTTTTTTTCATATTAAGTTCAGTATAGCATAAACTTGAGAGTCTTAATATATGCCAAACAAAAAAACCGCCGGATGATTAATCAGGCGGACCCACTAATAACTTAGACAACCCCCCTGACTATGTAACTCTCAAGAAGAATGTCGCTAACGGCACGGCTTAGACCGCGCGCCTCTTCATCGGGCAAAAGCCGCATCGTTTTCAAATAGGCCCAAGCCGCAACCTGCTCTAAGCTCCCGTGCTCCATCCTGAAGATTTCCCCGGCGCAAAATTGCGCCCAAAACGGACTCGCCTTCGTCGGATCTTCCGGCTGTGCGAAATATGAATTCAACATGTTATGAGCCGCTTCGTAAACAGCCGGCAGTGTTTCAAGCGGCACCGCGAGCGGTGTCTTCCTCAATAGCGGTACCGTAATAAGCATCCATTGCTGGAACGTGGGCCGAGATCCGAACACGTAAATTACCTCCGTCTAAGGTTTTTAGTAGCTGGGGTTAAGATAAAACAAAACCAGTTAGCTGTCAACCAGAAGACGCGGCAAATCCTAGATATGGGAGTCCCCGTACTTATCCCTCGTAGCCCGAAAGGCGAAGTGGGAGCGGGCGAGTCAATGACTTCATTTCCTAACTGGCGGTGTATTCTAAAAATAGCTCGAACGGAATTCTGTCCTCGCCCTGAGCTTAGCCGAACGGACTCGGAACGGGCGGGGCAAAAATAAGCGGTTTCGCCGTGCCGATGACAATTTTCCGCCGTCGCCCTTCGGGCTATGGCGGACAAGCAAGTTTTTCTTTGGTGGCAAATTCTTTCAATTCAGAAATCTGGGATTCAATACTCAAAATCTGTCGTTCTTCATTTTCCGTACTTTTTCTCGCATAAATTATGTATCTCATAGTTTTGTAGTTAAAAAATTGATGAAAGAATTTCTTTTGTTCTTCATTGATAAATCCTTTTCCTTTTCGCCAAAAAAGTCCTTTCAAATCCTAGCCGAGTCCCGTCAACGGCGGGACGAGGCAACACATTCAAATTTGCATTTTCCCAACTGGCGGTGTCTGTTTGAAAATATCCGAACGGAACTGGCTGGGCCCCGCCTGCGGAATTCCCCCCACACCCTTTTTCCACCCGCCTCGCCTTGCATGCCCGACCGAAACTCGTGAGTGAAGACGGGAACCGGAGCGGAAAGCATGCCCCGTAGTGTCCCGCTTAGCAGGACTACTACTGGGGGACGATTTCAAATTTTTCTTTGGCGGCAAATTCTCTTAAGATATTACGTTTTCTTCAAGGACGACTAGTTTATGATCAGAACCACAACACTTTTTATATGTCTTGTACTGGTATGACGACCAACTGTCGGGAATAATAATGTGATCAATACTAGTTCCGCAGAGCGGGTAAGTAGTCGATTTATCCGAGTCTAACTTGAGATTAAAACGCTTCAATAGTTCTTTAATAGATTCTATTTCATTTTTCCAACAATCAGTCCACCGAGAACCATTGATAGGACCAAGAAGCAAGTTCCAAGGAAAATGTCCGAAAGAATTAAAATCACCACAAATAACATTTATGTCATTATTCAATTTCCTGAAGATTTCTTCTAATAAAGATAGGTGTCGAGAAGGAGAGGATCCAAATGGTAAATGAACGCCAAACACGCGCAAATTTCGTCCATTTACAAGATAGTCATTATATAAAAAGGCAATTTTTTGGTAATTCAAACCGCAGATTCGTGAAAGTACGGTGTTATGAACATTATTAATTATAACTGTTTCACTATGAATAGGCTTCAAGTTACTGGCAATCGCCAAAAAGACCCCCCTCCCGTTTTGGTGGTGAGAAACGCAATAATTTAGATGACGCAAATTAGAATCGTTTAAATACTTGGTGGTTTCAAAACGCAATTCTTGAAAACAAGCAACGTCTATGTCTTCATTTAGTAAAAAATCTATGGCACTGGTTTGTTGGTCATTCCCGATAAAAAGATTCCATGTGGCAAATTTCATTAGTCGTAATTTTTACAATTAAGGTGGTTCTTAAAAAAAATTTCTTTTGCCCTTCCAAAATATGGTTCGATTTGATTTGCTTTATTATAGCACAAATCTAAATCACGCCCGAAACTTCAGCAGGGACCAACAAGATACAAGCCATAAGTTGAAATGTCCAAAACAGAAGAATATTTGTCGCGAGATTAATTGCGATGAATATGAAAGCGAACAACACTTTTGATAGTTATGTATGTTAATTGTTTAGGGCATTTTTTGGCCTTAAAATCTTTATCGCGCTCGCAATAAACAATATAAACCCAATAGCAGTTGAAATAATCATAATAAATAAATTTGTCCTCCAGATAAGCCCGGCGGAATTCATGGCATTGTAAATCAAAGCGGCGGTAATCGGCATTATAAAAAGCAATAATAAACTTCGCCACCGCACCGGCCTGGGAAATGACCAAAAAATCCGTTCTGAATAAAAATACAAAATGTATCCGGTGGAAAGCGCGAGTAAAAATCGTTTAGAAAGTTTCATATTATCCAATCGGCGCCATAAGACCTAAAGAAACCAACAAAAAGCTCAATGGAAACATTAACCCTATGCCAATTATTCCTCCGGCGGCAGGCGCGAGAATTCCAATCACATATTTCCATTTAGTATCAGTTTGATTTTCCCTGTCAAACTCTTGTCTCAATGCGATCTTCGGCATGACCATATGCACGCCATGAACCATGACGATAAATGGAAAAACAAGAATTCCTAAAATCGCGAGAGCGTTTACGCCGCCTCCAAATACCTCAAATAGACCGAGGGTTAAGCCCCCTATGACGAAAGTTTCGGTGATAGTAAATTTATATTTTCTTAAAACCCAAAACCAGCCAATATGAACTAACAAGTAAAAGGGTGTGGTGAAGATGATATCCTGAACTAGAGATATACCGGGAAATAAAGGGTTAAAAGGAAAATTGACCAGCTCGTCAATTTCCGCGAAAAACCAACCGATCAAAACCGACTTTACCGCAAGCGGCAGAGAAATCTTTGCGACGAATACCTGCAAAGCTTCTCTACGCCGCCATGCCAAAAGCGTGAGGAGATACATGACAAATACGCCGATGGCCGCGCCCCAGAGATTAAGATCCCCGTCAGGCGTTCCGGTCAATTTATTCACGACTCCGCCCACAAAAAACACGAGGGTTGATACATAAAACCACACATTAAACCAGCGGGGTAAAAATTTTTGAGTTTGATTCATGAAAGGAGATTTTCCTTTTTAGCAGAAGGAATAAGCCAACTGCTTCATTTCCCAACTGGCGGGGGCGTCAGGATTCGAACCCGACCTCTCTGTTTTGGAGACAGATGTGCTTCCGCTGACACTACGCCCCCTTAAACAACTCTGCTTCAATTTACTACCCCGTCCGCGGCATCTAAAAACGCCTTGACCATCATCAACAGTTCACGCCCAACCTTGGCATCATAATATCTAACACTCACACATCCATTGTATCCATTGTACAGTGAACATCAAGGGGTTTGCCGAAAGGTCTCATATGTTTCTGAACTTACGCAAACAAAGCGGGCTGTGCGGTCCGCTTTGTCCAGTTATAAATCACCGACTAAAACATGCTACTTCTTAGCCTCCTTGTGCTTTGTGTGCCTTCTGCACCACTTGCAGAATTTATTGAGCTCAATTTTCCGCTCAACTTTTTTCTTATTCTTGCGGGTATAGTAGTTTGTCCTCTTGCACTTTTCACACCGCAATTTAATTAAATTTTCGCTATATTTTGACTTCGCCATTTGCTATGAATTATGAATCGTGAATTACGAATTATGATAACAGGTTGGCTGTTCTTTTTCAACCACTCGGATACCCGCAGGTAAAATTCGTGAGCCCAAGAGCGGATTTGAACCGCTGACCTACTCCTTCGCTTACACCTCTTTTTACAAAGAGGACTAGACTGTATCTTAAGCTTATTCCTTCCGGAACTTAGCTTCCCTTGTCAGTCGTTCGGGCCCTGCTTGCCCCGCATGTGGCGGGATGAAGCGGTGCCACGGTCTTATCCGCTATCGCGGACTTTAACCGTTATTCGGGATTCACTAAAAGATTTCTCTTTGAGTGGGCAGTTTTAGCGATCCACCATGGAGTTGCTCTACCAGCTGAGCTACTTGGGCAATTTAACGGCTGATTTACTATAGCGCCTTTCCAGTGCCCCGACAAGTATGTCTCTTAGTTTTTTGTTGCCATAATGCACCGTCAAGACGCCGTATTCCAGCTTTTTCTTGTACGTGCCCTTACCCCGCGAAGGCGTCACAATAATCTTAAAAAATTGCGACCTCTTAGCATTTAACTCCCGCAGCCAAAAATTTAGGGCAGTTTGCGGATTAATGTCGTTAAAAATCTGAAGTCCAAACCGCATATCTTCTTTTTTCACACCGCATATTTTTACCAAAAACTCAATAAATTTTTTAATAAGCTTGGGGTCAGTATTGCCAAGCCGTACGGCAGTCTTGCTTGATTTAGTCCCCTCGCCCCAATAGAGCCCCAAACCCAAACCCATTAATTCGTAATCGCCCATGCTAATCGGTTTTTTAACTTTAAATGGGTCGCCGTGAGGATGGTACCTACCATAGGTCGCGTCGCTTCTTGAGCGACTTTTTATTTCGTACTTTTCCATCCAGTAACTCACCTTGTGCAAAGAACACTTTAATAAATCGGCTATCTCCTGCATTGATTTATTTTTGTTCAGATACAGATTCTCCAATTCGGCTTTCTTCAACATAATCTTATTATATCACAATTGGTATAATAAAAACATACTAGCATATCACTATATCCGATGTATAAAAAAACAGATACGGCATGTTTGTTTTTTATTTGAAAAAAATATCCGCATAATGTAATATTGTCTCATTGCCGACCTAGCTCAATGGCAGAGCAACACTTTTGTAAAGTGAAGGTTCCGAGTTCGACTCTCGGGGTCGGCTCACAAAAAAACTCCCGCCCTTGGGCGGGAGTTTTGTCACGGTTTGTATAGAGGCACTCCGTTTGCGCAATAGGGACACTCATTTTCGGCCCAGTCAATCGCCGGACGATTCAGTGCGAAAACAAATGGCAGCGTGCATGCCGCGACGCCAATCGGCAAAGCACAAGCCCCAGACCTGTTGATAACAACGGCAGCGCCGATAAACTGGCA
>Ga0209542_10012100_pt1 | contig 15166 bp, 20 predicted proteins | sample RifCSPhighO2_01_FD_184028 | JGI IMG/M metagenome (GOLD analysis project Ga0209542, IMG submission 184028) | Soil microbial communities from Rifle, Colorado - Rifle CSP2_plank highO2_0.1 (SPAdes) (version 2) | ecosystem: Environmental > Terrestrial > Deep subsurface > Rock core/Sediment ...
AAGTGCCAAGCTGGTAGCGCAGACGCATGCGGGATACTCTCATCGGTGATTGGGAGAGCAACCCAGGGATGGAACTACACGGCCCAGGAGCTCGGTCTCTCGCAGGACCAGCTGGCCAAGCTCAAGTACTAGAGCTTCCTTCATCCACCCACCGGGGCTGACATCGTCGGCCCCACAATCATGAAGCTCCCGCATGCCATCCAGGCATGTTCGGGAGCTTCTTTCGTTTTAATCGTCGTATTGTTTTGGAATAGTTTTTATGCTCTAATAACTCCTTATGGAAATTCGGAACATAGCGATTATTGCCCATGTTGATCACGGCAAGACAACCCTCACCGATGCATTAATGCGTCAAACCGGAGCTGCTGCTGAAGGAGTCTCAATGGACTCCAACGCTCTTGAATTGGAGCGTGGTATTACCATTTATGCCAAAAATACTTCCGTCTATTATCGTGATACTAAGATCAATATTGTAGATACACCCGGTCACTCCGACTTCGGCTCGGAAGTAGAGCGCGTGTTGCGATCTATAGATACAGTCCTTTTGGTCGTAGACGCTCAAGAGGGACCAATGCCCCAAACTCGTTTCGTCTTAAAAAAATCACTTGAGCTCGGTTTGAAACCAATAGTAGTCATAAATAAAATTGACAAACCAGCGGCTCGACCAGAAGAGACACACGAGATGGTCTTGGAACTCTTCATGGAACTGGGCGCAAATAATGAACAAATTGAATTCCCTACCGTCTATTCTATAGGAAGAGAAGGCATCGCTAAGAAAAATTTAACTGATGAATCAAAAGACTTAACTCCCCTTCTTGATGTGATTCTTGAACATGTACCCCCGGCAGAACAAAAACTTGATGTCCCCGCGCGTCTCCAACCATTTAATCTCGCGTATGACAATTTTCTTGGCCGTCTAGCCATCGCCCGCATATATGAGGGTACTCTAAAAGATGGGCAAAAAGTTTTTGTAAAAAAACCGAACGGAGAAACATATTCTGGCAAAATCACGAAGCTCTACACTTTCGAAGGTATCAAAAGAAAGGATGTGCCAGAAGTAGTTGCTGGTGATATCTGCATGCTCGCTGGACTTCCAGAAATTTATATCGGTGACACTATCATGGGAAGTGAGGATACTCCGGCTCTACCGACCATTTCAGTAGATGAACCGACTATTTCTCTAAATTTAGTCGTCAACGACTCCCCTTTCGCCGGTCGTGTTGGCAAATTTGTGACTTCAAGACAAATCCGAGAACGTCTGGAACGCGAACTAGAGGTCAATGTTGGTCTTAAGGTTGATTTTAATTCGAGTGATTACATGACCATCTATGGACGTGGTGAATTGCATATCGCCATTCTTCTTGAGAACATGCGTCGCGAAGGGTTCGAGCTCCAAGTCTCGCAACCCCATGTATTAGAAAAAATAGAAAATGGCCAGAAATTAGAACCATTTGAAGAAGTACTTGTAGACGTGCCTGAGTCAATGTCGAGTGCCGTGATTTCTAAACTTACCGAACGCCGAGCCACCCTTCTTGATATGAAAACGGGAGACAAACAAACCCGCATCACATTTGAATCACCGACCCGTGGACTTCTTGGTTATCGAAACCAATTTGTTGTTGACACTAAGGGTTTGGGCATCCTTTCTTCACGCTTCACTGCCTTCAAGCCCTACGCCGGAGAAATGAAACATGAGAAGAGTAGTTCCATGATTTCTATGGAGTCTGGCAAGGCGCTCGCCTTCTCGCTCGATAATCTGCAAAACAGAGGCGTCTTATATATCGGACCAGCGGAAGAGGTTTATGTTGGGCAAGTCATCGGTAATACATCCAAGGGTGAAGACCTCTACGTCAATCCTACCAAGGGTAAGCAGCTCACCAATATGCGCGCATCGGGTTCTGATGAAGGCATTTTCCTCGTCCCCGCCTATAAACTCGATATCGAGCGAGCTATGGAGATTATGAGTGATGACGAATATATAGAAATTACCCCTTCCGCCGTCCGCCTCCGCAAAATCCTCCTCACTCAACAAGCACGTTCAAAAGCGCAGAAGAAAAATTGAAATATGGTCTTGCTTTTACTAAATTACTTATACGTTACTTTCACGCGACCACGTTTTTGCAACGTATACGTTATCTGTTCGCTATAGCGAACTTATAACGTACTAGAAAATCGAGCAAAAAAACCGTTGGGGGATATAACTCCCCCAACGGTCTTGCGAGCTTTTCTGTGGCTGCTCGCCTCACCTCTCATCTACTGCTGAAGAATTCGGAGATTCTCTTCTGCAAGCTCGCCGAGATGCTGGTGGATATTCTTCGTCAGCACCCGCACCTTGTCGCCGGCCATCAGGGTACCCACTAGAATGCAGAGAAGCTGTTCGATGAATACTTGCTGGAGCTCATTGACACATCGAAGCTCCCCTTCACCAAATTTCTCTGCAAATTGCTTTAGAAGCTCTTTCATGTCTGGTGGGTACTCCCAAACAAATGTGCCGAAGTCGCCGGATGCCGTGATCACGAGATCCAAGTCGCTCATGCAAGTCTCCTATTTGTTTGGATTGTCCCCCGTGCGTCTGACTGAATATTAGCACAACATAATTATTATGTCAAGCATTCTGCAATTATCCTAAGACTGTATAATACCCTCATGGCGAAACTAGGGACTGAACCATATAAAGGAGTCAGAGATTTCTACCCTGAAGATATGGCGATTCAGAATTATATTTTTGATACGTGGCGTAAAGTCGCTGAAAGACTTGGATATGTTGAGTACAGCGCATCACTCTTGGAACCTACGGAAATTTATACAGAGAAATCAGGTACGGAGATAATAAATGAACAAACGTTCACATTTATAGATAGGGGTGAGAGAAGCGTGACCTTACGCCCGGAGATGACACCGACACTCGCACGCATGATTGCCGCCCGTCGGAGAAATTTGAAATTCCCCTTACGATGGTTCTCTATTCCAAACTTATTTCGTTATGAACGCCCCCAACGCGGAAGGAAGCGCGAACACTGGCAACTGAATTGTGATCTCTTGGGTCTAGCAGGTATTGAGGGGGATAAAGAAATGGTCTCTCTTGTCTACGCAGTCATGAAAGAATTTGGAGCTAAGGACCAAGATTTCGAAATTAGAATCAATAATGCTGATATCGATAACTTGAAGGAAATTGGACCAAATCTTATCTTCGACCACACACTAGCCAGAGGACAAACTTACTACACAGGAATAGTCTTTGAAATCTTTGATACAAACAAAGAAAATGGACGCGCACTAGCCGGAGGCGGTCGATATGACAATCTACTTGAACTCTTTGAGGTTGAGCCAGTACCCGCAATTGGCTTTGGTATGGGCGATATCACTATCAGAGATTTTCTCGAGACGCACAAGTTGGGTCCGTATGCATAAATGCGTAAAATAGTTTTTGATATAGAGACTAAAAACTTCTTTGACACTGTACCGGGCAATGACTCGGCTAAACTCGATATCGCTCTTGTGGCTATTTATGATTCTCTAACTGACACCTATTCTTCGTACTTAGAAGAAGAATTGACCAAACTCTGGCCCATTATTGAACGAGCTGATATGCTCATCGGTTTTAATTCTGACCACTTTGACATTCCCCTTCTAAACAAATACTACCCTGGAGATTTAACAAAAATAAGAAGCTTGGATATTTTAAAAGAGATCAGAGAAACATATGGCCGTCGCATGAGACTTGACCAATTAGCCGAAGGCACACTTGGCAAAAATAAATTGGGTCATGGCGGTGATGCTATGGATTGGTGGAAGGCGGGAGAGATAGAGAAAGTCCGGGCATATTGCATCAACGATGTCCAACTTACTAAAGAACTTTACGACTACGCTCTCGCCAACAATAAACTTATATTCAAAGAAGGCGGCGCACTCAATGAAATAAAATTAGATACGTCTGCGTGGGAAAAAGCTAGTAACCACAAACTCACTTTCTCACTGCCATTTTAGCTTGACATTGTGCTGAACATATGATTAGATAGTATCAGATACAGAAAGACTTACGAGGTCTACTTTTGAGAGGAGACTGCGTACATGAAAACTCGCGCCCAGTGGATCGACATCATGATCAGCCTTACCGTGGGTCTCGCTATCGGGATCCTCGCTATCCGAGACTGGCCACGGCTCTATCTATTTGGTGGCATGGGCCCTTGGAACAGGAGGAGGTGACAAGGGTTCGGGGGAGACTCCTCAAGCAACAATGTTCTTCGTGCGCAATCCCCGGTCTGCTCTTACCAAGCAGACCGGTTTCGTTTTTTATATAAAATAGAAATTTTATTGACATATTAATCAGCCAATGGCAATCTGATGGCAGACTCGATGGACCACGCTACCCTAACAAAGGGAGAAAACTCATGGGCGCAGAGATCTTTAGGATTGGCGATCAAATCATTTTGAAGGAAGGAGGAGAGGTGACGTTGACCTGCGAGACCATCCTCGACGCACTCAGGAAGGGACCCCTCAGGGTTTGGGCTGTGATCTCTTCTCCACTCGCGGAATGCGCCTGTCGTGGCACTCCCCACAGCATCACATGTCCAGTAAAGCAAGGGCTATGGGGTCTGGTTCGTCATCCACAATGGCTCATAGTCAGCGACAAGGAAGGCAATGTCATCATCGGACCAGGTCCGATGGGGGCGCCGATGCGATTTTCCGGAGCATGGTTCACGAAGGGCCGCCTAGTGGCCTTCAAGAATTCAGGAGTCCGGTAAGGGACTCCACCCCGCTCTTTCCCCGCAATCCCCGGTCTGCTCTTACCAAGCAGACCGGTTTCGTTTTTTATAAGAGACACATCAAACCTCTTACATTTATATCTCACGGTCGTACAATATAGATGTATACATCAAAATAAGTCTCCGCTAATTTTTCTTCATTTGCACTAGAAAATTTTCTATCTTTGGAGACTTTTTGTACATCCCAAGAATCCGTTCGATGTCTCTAATTTGAGACCTGTGTTTCATTATGGCCTCTATCTTTGTATCCCATACACTTCGCACGTCAGATACGAAATTTACTTCAGACTTTTTGTACCCGGGTGGAAAATAGATAAAGTACTTCATCTTTCGCCTTTCAGGCGTATCAAGAATACAAAATTGCATAAGCTTTTTGATATAGGATAAGCGTTCGAATAGAAAACTAGAAATCATAGATACAGCGATATGATCGAGGTGTCCAGAAATACCTCTTGGCTCGTAGGTAAGAATGGTGTCTGCTTTTAGCTGCTTTAAAATACTTTCAGTTTTCCGTGCGATAGCGTGGTAAAGGTTATTAGAAAGTGTCCCATCCTTGAACCCTAAGAAAAATACTTTCTTTACTCCAAGAACTTTTGCTGATTCGCGTAATTCGTTAGCCCGTATTTCTCCAAGATTTTTCTTACCATCTCTACCTCTATGTTTCCCCGCTTCCCCTTTTGTCGCACAAATGATGTAAACGTTGTTGTTCTTAGCAAGCTTAGCAATAGTTCCACCGGGTCCGAACGCCTCATCATCGGGATGGGCAAAAATACAAACGACTGATTCCATATTCTTCAAGATACATTAGAAGGCGATATTTTGAAACCTCTCTTTAGACTGTAACTTGGACACGGAGTGTCCAAGTTCTCATTTTCTCTTTGAGATATGAGGCATTTTTCTATTTGTACGATATATCGTACATTATACAGAAAATCACCCTGAAAACAAAGTTTAGTTAGAAAATATTTCGTACGTCGTTGACTGTTATCAGGATCATTAGGAGTATAAGAAGAGCAAAGCCGGCAGTATTAAGGGCATTAAAAATTCGCGGAGAAATAGGACAGCGAGTAATAGATTCAATAACGACAAAAAGTAGACGTCCTCCATCAAGAGCTGGAAATGGCAGAAGATTAAAAATAGATAAATTTATAGAAATTAGTGCAGTAAATATCAGAAGATGAATAAACCCAAGTTCGAGCGTATCCCCCACTATTCCCACAATTCCCACAGGCCCTGTAACAGATGAGAGATCTGCTCTGCCACTAAACGCCTGAAAAATAAGAACACCTATTGCTTTCCCCGTGAGCAATGTCAGTTCAAAAGTAGTCTTAAGTCCATACCAAATAGCTTTAAGAGGAGACAATTTGACCATCCCTATGACATCCATAGAAATACCGACAGCCGGTCTATTTTCAACAATTCCAGCTACCGGTTCTATAACTTTCGTAGAAATTTCCTTCCCTCTCTCTACATTAAAATTTATGGGTTCAGATGATTCTCCGATAAACAGATAGATCGCTTCTGGTGCCAGTTCTGAATCAACATCCCCCCGCGTGAGCGATAGAATCACGTCTCCAGATTTCAATCCAGCGTTCTCGGCAGGAGAACCGGGGAGAACGGTAGTAATAACAGTCTGAGGATTCTCTATAGGTAAGGAAAGACCTTCCGGCAGAGGCAGGCCGATCACAAACCCAAGCGAAATTAGAGACCAAGCGAATAAAAAATTTCCCACCACTCCCGCTATTAATACAGATGCTTGAATGCCTCGATTTTTTGATTGGAAACTATCTTTAGCTAATTCTTCGGACTCGCCCCGTAGCGAGCTTGACTCTGCTACGGGGTTTTCTCCAAAAATCTTTACAAACCCACCAAATGGCAACCAGTTGAGTGTAAAGGGCGTCCCCCTCCAAGTAAAAAGTTTTGCCAGACGAGGGGGAAAACCGAGACCAAATTCATCGACTCTGATACCAAACTTCTTGGCAACCAGAAAATGTCCTAATTCATGGACAATAACTAACGCGCTAAGAATGACAAGAAATATGGTAATGGACATAGTGGATTTATTCCTTAATTTCGTTCTCTTTCTTGTTAGCTAGTTCTTCAAGTTTGAGGTTAGTATCGTCGACCAGTTTTTGTAAATCATTTCTAAGTCGAAACTTATCGTCTTTACTTACAATACCCTCTTTCTCTTTGCGATCCAAATCATCATGACTCTTCTCTCGTTCTGTTCGCACTCTGATGCGCGCCTCCTCCAGTTTCTCTTTCACTACTTTCATGAGGAGAACTCTGCGCTCACTAGTTAATTCTGGGAAGGAGACACGCACCCCTTGAGCATTCATAGAAACAGAGACACCAAGATTAGATTCTCTGATAGCTCTGTCAATACTGGGGGCAACATCATGATCCCAGGGGCTGATGAGAAGAGATTTGGGTCCAGATCCTAGAATAGAGGCCACTTGATTAATGGGCATCTTAGAACCGTAAACTTCTACGGAGACCGCGTCAAGTATATTGGGATTTGCCTCGTTGGTACGAACACCAGCATATTCCTTCTTCAACCACTCTAGAGTGGAAGCACTCGCCTGTTTAAATTCCTGAAAATCGTACGCCATAATGCACTATTATAACATTAAGGATAAATGCTCGATAACAAGCCGGGAGGCACTGGAGGAATCATGGATGAGGCGTCTGATATTATAGACACTCCTCACTTGTTTCTCATTCCCCTCATTCTTTTTTAGCAAATATAAAAGACTATCAAGAAAAACTGGTAAATTTTTTTCATCTTCAGCAAACGATTTGGCAAAAACAAGCCGCTTAGATACCGTAAGTGACAAGAATTTCTCTGCATCCACGTACACGGAGGCGTTGCCTCCGTATCTTACACGTATAGTTTCCATGCGAGAACGCAAGGTTGGCACGACAAGATGATCTTCTCTCACGGCCAGAAAGAAAAAAGTATTGGGAGACGGATCTTCAAAAGTTTTGAGCAAAGCATTCTGTGCCTCAAGAGTCAGCCGCGTCGGGACAATGAGAAACATCTTCTTGTCTCCAAGTGCCTTACGTGTTGACAAAACCCTTAACTCTCTAGCTTCATCTATACCAAAAGTATCAATCCGGATTATGACAAGGTCGGGATTATTAGCGATCTTTATGCTTAATCTTTTGCAAAGCAAAAAGAAATAAGATTCTGCCTCCTCATGGTCTCCTATAAGGAGATTAGCGTGATGCAGATTTCTCGGCATCTAAGAGTTCCACTTCAAATTGGAGTACTGAATTGGGAGGAATAGTTCCAACCCCTTGTCCACCATAGCCGAATTCTGGAGAAATGATAAGAATACGCTTCCCGCCGACTCTCATACCGACTAGACCTTCATCCCAACCACGGATGACTTGACCCGTCCCGAGAGTAAAGCGAAATGGAGTATTTCTATCGCGTGAACTGTCGAAGACTCTACTATCTTCTAAAGTGCCGACATAGTGTACAGAAATAGTGTCCCCAGTTTCAGCCAGAACACCATCCCCCACTACAACATCTTGAGCTGTAAAACCATTCCCAGGTGTCTGTTAGAGATTCATCATAGGACCAGAAAATAAAAGATACGCTAAGAAAGCCAAACTTGCAAATACCGCAATCAATTGATTTTTGTTAAGTGTTTTCATAAATTAAATATACTTTATAGGTGTACTCTCTATATGATATGATAGCTTCGTGAAAGAATCAACCCAGGTTATCCCAATCTTAAACCGGGAAGAAATGCACAGACTCGCTCGGAGACGAGTTTCCGAAATTTCAAGAGAGTTTACGGAAGGATTTGAATTTCTTGAAGATTACCCCAAATCAGTCACCTTCTTCGGGGCCAATCAATTCAAAGAAGATAATCCTTTCTATATGGATGCTCGGACACTTGCCTCACGCGTGGTTAAGGAGCTCGGTTACTCTGTCATCTCTGGTGGTGGTCCCGGTATCATGGAGGCCGCTAACCGTGGCGCCTTTGAAGCGGGAGGTAATTCGATTGGTCTCTTGATCAGTCTGCCAGACGGACAACCCATAAATAAGTATATGACCAAGGCATACTCTTCCTATTACTTTTTCGTACGCAAAGTTCTACTCTCTTTCTCGGCTGAAGCATTTATCTTCTACCCCGGGGGGTTTGGTACTCTTGATGAATTTTTTGAAATATTGACTCTAGTTCAGACGAGAAAGATAGCCAATGTACCTATGATTTGCGTCGGTTCTGAATACTGGAATAATTTAAAAGAATTTATGAAGAAAGAGCCGCTTAAACATAAAGCAATCAGGAGTGAAGATTTAAATTTATTCCATATCCTTGACGACCACGATAAAATTATTGAAATCATTAGAAATGTGCCTGTAAATTAAATACCGGCAGGCCCTGGAGGGTCTGCCGGCGAAACTGCTCTACTTACTTCGCGAAATATGTCGACTGCCCCAACGGCAACCGCTGTTGGTTGACACGGTATAACATGTCGGCACGCTCGCGCGTGCCGACACGGCCCGCTACCGGGGAATTCTCCCACGGAAACTTGCCGTTCATGCGACCTTTCGCAAGTAGAACAACAATCTGCCGTGCAGCGCTCTTGATGGGTTCCTCTGACAGCAGAGCATCAAGGCGCATACCGAGGCGAGTTCGCCTTCTGAGATCGAGAGCTACGCATGGTCCCGTCGAGAGTCTCTTCGCCCAAATGGGAACCCCATCAGACTTCTGCGACCTCATCGTCCACCTGTTGACGCCACTTAGGACGTCAAAAAATGTCACTGCCAAGTCCCCCTCCCCCACCCGCTTGATTTGGGCAGGCGAGTCGAGGACGACCGCGCTCCAGTCGCGTTCTCGGAGCTTCTCGTGGCCGATGTCGTCGCGAATTGCCTCGATCATGGCCACACCGAATGGGTTGGGTGCTTCTGGTGAGTGAAGGGTGAAAAATCTTAGTCCACCTGCTGTCCCATCGTTCATACACACCTCCAAGTACGGTTGAGGGTTAGAAAGAGACCGGACAAAGTACAGACTGTCCTTCTACAGATTACCACGAACTGACAAAACGTCAACGGCGAGATGTTAATAACCAAGCGACAATGGCCAAGGGGTCGGGATGGCAAGGAGCATTAAGATAGCGCCGAGGATTGCTAAGTTTTTCATAAATTGGATTTGATCCATCTGACGCGCCTGTCCTGCCTCTTCTTTCCAAAAAGCATGCATGCTAAATGTCACCGGTAGAAAGAAAACAACTAGAGCAACAACCCCTGCTGTCACGCGTACCCCAGCGATAATAGTGTAACCACCGAAGAGGAGTAAGAGACCAGAAATAACGACCGCCAATTTCGCCATGGGAATCTTTTTAAATTCGGCGTAGGCAGCCAAATCTTTGACTTTAAATAAATGATTATAGGCGTTGTAGAGCAGGAATCCGCCAAGCAATAGCCGTCCAATAAAAAATATAATTTCTGTATCCATGTCTGTATTGTAGCACCGATTGTTGAAAAGTTGTTACGTTTGCGTAATCTAACTACTTATGGTATAATCCAGCCCAGACAAAGTACCTGACATTACTTACTTCAAGAGCGCCTAAGGCGCAGGGAGATCAAGATGCAAGAGGTTCTTCTGATAGTCGTTCTGGCTGGACTGCTGATGCTTGGCGGAAGTATCCTAGTGAAAGTCCTTATCCCAAGAGCTCTCATAAGGCTCGGAGGGATGGACACGTGGTGGAGTCCCATAAGGAGACTGCCACCACCAGGCGAGATGTACATCATTGTCCGGGGTTCCCCGGACGGACCCTTCCGCACGGTTATTGAGTCCGTGAAGGGCTACAAATACAGCAACGAAACCAAGGAATTTAAAGTCGAAACTGAAGTGGAAGCACGAGAACCAGAAAGCTACTTCCACAAGATCGGAGTCACATGGGTCGGCTTCAACCGATACTTGTTGTGGCGACAGATTAGCTACGACAAGTGGGAGATGGTCATTGACTCGCAAGGTAAACCTACTGGGAAATGGGGTCTTGTTCCCAAGGTTCGCGGGATGAAAGACCAGAAAGGCAACACCCCTTCGATCTTCTTCCGTTACAACATGGCGGTAGGGGTCAACGCAGCAGAGACCATAGGCAACTTCCCAGTCAACGCAGTGATCGTTATCACGGCTCAACTCACGAACCCAGTTAAAGCCCTCTTCTTCGCTGGGGGCTGGGAATCACAGACAACTGCTGCTGTACAAGGCAAGTTTCGGAAATATGTCAGTAGCAAAAGGATCGAAGATCTCCGTAAGGAAAGAGAGGGGGTGGGAGAAACTGGGGTAGATTCCTTCCTCGCTACCGAGATCAAGGCACTTTCGAGTATCGGGCAAGACAACCTTGAAACAACTGGTCTCTTCAATCTCTATGGAGTTGAGATCATCGACGCTCGGTTCGTCGAGTTTGACCTAGTCACTGGCGATACGGCTATGACGGATGCCACTCGGGCTCTTGAGGTCGAAACCCTCAAGGCCGCAGCTGCTGCTAAGCGTGGTGATGGTCAGCGACAGGAGAGGGAAAACCGGGCGGCCGGTGTTCGTGCTGAAGTACGGGCGTGGGGAGCAGACCCAGTCGGTGCAACAGTGGCTATGGCTGAAGCCATCAAGGAGGCCAAGCCGAATGTGCTCGGTGCAGGCGTCGTAGTCTCCGCCGAGAGTAAGAGAGTAGTCGCGGAGAAGTAAGAAGTGTGCTATGGATGAAACAGGGCCGAACGACTTCGCGTCGTTCGGCCCTTGACTTTTTCAAATTTTGTATGATACAATAGTGGCAGACCGAACATTTGTTTCCTCACCCTTTCGATAAGGAGAGAAAGATGGACCAGACACAAACGCTCGTGGTAGTTATTCTGTTGCTCTTGGGCATGGACTACATCACAAGCGTCCATCCTACTATCCACCAGTTCTATCGGTGGATACTCCGGATCGTGCTGTTTCGCCCGCTTCGGTGGATATTGCACCAAATTCGTCGAGGTGCCGTTTGGCTCATTCTGTGGTGTGGCCGGCAGATCTGGCATTTCGTAAGGTTTCTCGGCAGACAGTTAGGAAGAGGAACTCTCTGGACACTGCGTCAGATCAGACAGAGATTGCCACCCGTTGTTTGGGTAGTTATCTGTCTTCTACTGGCCACGGTGGTAGTCAGGTCTACATCTTCTCTACTTGGTAACATTGAGTGGAGCAAGGTCGGCCTGAACGTCGTAATGATCACTGTCGGCATACTGCTTCTGGTCTGGCTCTTAATACGGATCGCCAGACGAGGAGCAGGAATAAGAGCATGGTTCCCACCAAGGTGGGCGGTCATCACGATTCTCATCGTTGCTGCCATATACGGGCCGACAACTTGGTTTGCCTGGTTGGATTACAGTTCCAAGTCGGCTAAAATCAGGGGAAGGCCGACAAGTTCATTCGCCCACCTCCCCGCTGACGTGGTACTCCCGATAATCGCGCAATGCGAGTCGGGGGGACGGCAGTTCGATGATCGGGGATATCTCATAAAGAACCCCACGTCGTCGGCTGTCGGCAAGTACCAGATCATGGCGAGCTTGCACGAGGCAAGGGCCAGAAGTCTGGGACACAACATCCGTACACTCGAGGGAAACGAGGGATACGCCCGATACCTCTACGCAGAATCCGGAACCCAGCATTGGGAAGTGGACCCTCGCTCCAGACGATGCTGGGAGCCGAAACTCGTGGCTCTTGGGAAGGGGGCAGTCCCCCCGATTCCCCCCGTAGTTGCAAGTACTCCTAGTCAGGAGATTGCAACTCCCCAAACAAGAATGACCGCCTCAAATTTCCGGCAGTTAAGAAGAAACAGGCAGAAACAGACAGAGGCCCTAGCCCTAGATGCGAAGTACTGCTGGGTCACAACGAGAGGCCCCAGAAGCCGGCGTAGTGATCCAGTCGTCATTTACAACTCCGTCTCACCGACGGAATCATCAAATTTTGAGGGAAGGAGAGGTAAGAAACTAGTGTGCGTCTGGTGAACACACACAACCCGGGCGCCCCGACCTTCAAGGTCGTGGGCGCCTTTTCACATCACACGTTACCGAAAAATGGATAACCGGAACTATCAATGCCAAAAGTGCCGAGAATCAGGAAGATGATACCGTAAGCCGAAATCATAATGAACATGCCAAAAAGACCCCAGAATATTTTCCTCTTCCCCTCTTCTCTACCGGCATCGGCAGTCTGGGAACCGATAAATTGGAAAATACCCCAAAAGAAAACAATCATAGCAACCGCAAAGGCCAGAATAATGAGAGGATTCAGTATGAACTCATTGATCTTGTCGAGAAACTCGGAAATGTCCATTCTCAAGTCCTAAATACCCGGCACCGTCGGAACAATGACAGTATCACCCTGATTGACACCTAGAGCAGTACCTATGAATTTGACAAGACCCCAGATGGAAACCATCACGAAGAGAGCGATGATACCCCAGAGCATGATTTTCTTTGCCTCTACTTTAGCTTCCTCATTGCCTTGGGCGAAAATAAACTTAACAAGTCCCCAGAAGAAGACAAGAAGCGCAATGGCAACAACGATAGGAAGTGCAATACCCACCACTCTGCCGACAGAAGTTACGAATGTCTCTATGTTGGAGAGCGTCTGGGCAAACGCAAGAGCCGGAGCAAATGCCAGAACACCGAGAATAACTTTTTTCATTTATTTACTTTCTAATATTATTATTTTTAATATACCTATATGGTATGGCTATATAATACTTTAGGAAAGAGTGAGGCGCAATACACTTATCCCCCCCTACAAGTAATCCTCCCATGGCTCCGGGTCAGGAGTAGGAATGCTACTACCACCCGGTAAAAGGGCAATCTGCATGAAGATAACTATCCCCCAGACAGAGATCATGACGAAGAGGGCTATAACCCCCCACTTCATAATTCTTTTCCCTTCTTTCACCGCCTCTTCATCACCGCCAATACGGAAAAGAAATTTGGCCAGTCCCCAGAAGAAATAGAGGAGAGCTATGGCCACTACAACGGCAATTGACTTACTGATGAGTCCCCCTGTGGCTTGGATAAGTGCTAACATATTTCAATTTTTAACACATCACATTTTAGGCAAGAGAGGTATTTCAAGAGAGGGTTCAAAACCAAGATCTTGCTGAATAACTTGAATAATTGCCCAGAAGGAAACAAGTATAAAGAGAGCAATGAGACCCCATTTCATTAAATTTTTGCCATCTTCAAGCGCTTTCTCATCGTCACTGACGCGAAAAATAAATTTGGCCAGTCCCCAGAGGAAAGCTAGCAGAGCAAAACCTGCGAGTACCGGCAGGGCCGCTTGTATGAGTTCAACCAACAGATCCACCAGTTCAGTAAAATTTGTTGGAGTATCCATTGTCTAGGCCTGTAGTTGGTTAATGGTATTTTCAATCACCTCGGCAATAACCCAAGAGCCGAGGAGAACCGCTGTGCCGATAGATGTATAAAGAAGAGCATTGTGGGCAGTCTTGAGTTTGTCCGTATTGCCTTGAGCGGTAACATAGAGAAAGCCGGAATAAATGAACGCCATGACCGCAAGTACTCCGCCGATTGGGAGAAGAATATCGTTAATGATTGCCTCAAACATGGTAAAGAGGGTGCAAGGGTCAACACCATTGCAGTTGAAAGGGTTATCGAGAGTCGCTGTCACGGTAACATCTTCTGCAAAGACTAGAGCCGCACCCAAAACAACAAAGATCGTGAGCAAAAAAAGTGAAGTTAGAAAAGTTCTGTGAATCATGGCGCACCTAATATAGAGTAACCCGGATTAAGCAAAACACTCGTTATAGTGTAGACCAAAAGCCATGCCCCCAGTATCCACAGGAAGCCGATCAACACTTTTCTAAACACTTCTTTGGCCCTCGTCTTCTCTGTCTCATTACCGCCAGATGTCAGTAAGATATAGCCAGCGTAGGCGAAAGCAGCGGTCGCAAGAAGTATCGAGATAATGATCAGATCATTGATAAGATTTTGAGCCAGTTCTATGAGTTTGGAGAAAGTGCATTCGTTCCCCGTGGTACCGTCGCAGACTATAAGATTTTTCCAAGCATCCATAATGTTATTGTTTGATTAGAGCATTGATTTCACTATTGGCCTTGTTGAGTGCCCCGGTAGTGCGAGCGCGCCCACTTGTAATAGATTCTATTGCTTCTCGGAAAATGAGCTCTGTAGCAGAGGAGTCAGGATCAAGCCACCCCTTGGACTGAATGGCCGAATCGTAAAAGACAGAGAGTGTAGCGTCTTTGCTAGGTTTGAGAGACAAGAGATCTCGCCGAGCAGACGGTAGGTACATAATCTCGGAGAGAGAAAGAGCCGAGTCTTTCGAAACCAGTTTAGCGGCAAAAGTGAATGCAGTAGTAAGATTCTTTGAACTACG
>Ga0209542_10012102_pt1 | contig 15165 bp, 14 predicted proteins | sample RifCSPhighO2_01_FD_184028 | JGI IMG/M metagenome (GOLD analysis project Ga0209542, IMG submission 184028) | Soil microbial communities from Rifle, Colorado - Rifle CSP2_plank highO2_0.1 (SPAdes) (version 2) | ecosystem: Environmental > Terrestrial > Deep subsurface > Rock core/Sediment ...
AAAAGATTACCTTCCCTGCCAAGAAGATCAAACACGACCTCTCCATTGACGATTCTGTAAATGCCAAGATTAGCAGTGTTCACTCCTTGGACAGGAGCGCCGTTCTGCCAATCCCTAAAGACTTCCTGAGAAGTCTGCCAAGTGCCAGGTTCAATAAGAGCAAGACTCGCCAAGAGATTGCCTCCTTCACTCACTCGCTCAACAACAGCATCGATTGACATGATTTCACCTTAACCTTATGGATATTGAAATAACGAATGACAGGTATATATAAATGTTTCGATTAGACTACTACTCCTGAGTAAGATATAAAAACTTCAGATATGCCCAATTCAAAACAGCGAAGAAAACACCATAAGCTTTAAATAATCATAAGAACGGCTTAAGCTTATGGGACGATTCAAGAGACGGCAGCGTTTCGGAAAAGGCAGCGGGTCTGCGGGAGCTCCGTTAAGCAAGGAGAAGAAAAGCAATGGCCCGATGATATTTGCGATCGCGATAATAGCGCTCATGAGCCTCAGCGTGATAGGATTCATAGACCTGCGCAATCAGTCATCCACTTCCCAGTCTTTCAATGGCATTGATTTCGAGAGCGCTGACGGCACTTCCTGGACCATGACAATTGAAGACAAAGAATACTCATTCGCTTATCATCCGTTGAATGTCGAGAACATAAACATGAGCCCTGAAGCCACGGCAATGCTGAAGACTGCCAGAGCGTTCTTCCTTGTGAGCGATGTGAACAATACCGCTTCTGAATTCATCGGCAAGGCTGAATACGACCTGAAAAAGTTGGCTGAAGAGAGAGGGATGTTCGCGGAATACGCCTTCACTACCAACAACACTTATGGAAAGATGATCCTGTCCTGCGCAAACGCAACTGCTGACCTGCCGATACTGTATTTCAGCACAGGCAATGAGACACGAACTGAATACAATGATGGATGCTTAAGACTGCAGGCCTCAACACCTTATGATTTCTTAAGGTTGAGCGACAGGGTAATGTACACCATTCTTGGAGTGATGAATTGATGGCGGCGCGCAATAAGACAAGAACAAACAAAGAGGCAGGGAAACACCAAGAAGATAAAGCGAGCAAGCACCCTTTCTTCTCGAGCAATGAACAGGAGAATGCTTCAGGGATCAGGAATAACAAAGTAGCCATACTCATCTGCCTTGTCATCCTGCTGCTTTTCGCAGGGATATTCACGGCTTACAGGTTCTTCATCACTCCGGAAAGACTGACAATAGACCAGCTGCATGAGAGGAACCTTAAAGGGAAGCTTGATCCTGAAGAAGGATACACCTATCGAGGGTTCTCTTTCGTGAGAGCGAACAATATGTGGTTCACAAAGATAGCGAGGACAGGGACATCAGATATCTACAACCTGCAGTTCCATTATGGGCCTAGGGAAGTGGAGAACATAACCGTTCTCGGAGACGTGAAAAGCTTCTTGAGATATAATGAGACATTCATAACTTTCAACCCTTCAGAGAAAAGGCTTTCATACACTGCTCTCACAAGCGGAGAGATCACTATCAATCTGGCTTCAGTGCTGGGGATACTGCCGCATGCTGCCTGCACTAAGAATGAAACGCGCGGCTGCTCAACAGCAGCCATAGTGAATTGTGAAAGCACTAGCGCCCCAGTCCTTTCTCTTGAGATAACGCCTGATCCAAAGATAATCACGGAGAAGAATTGCCTGAGGATTCAAGGGAATGGCACTGACCTATTGCGCTCCGCGGACAAGACGCTGCTGCAATGGTTCGGGATAATGGACTGAACAGGTATCTATCTCAGGACAATACTAAGACCGTCTCTGTTCAAGATCGTCCTTTTTTGCCGCCGCCCCTTATGGCTTATTCTTAATCACAAGAGATATTCGGATGCAAGGCAGCGGCAAAAAAATTTCATCTAAAGATTCAGGACAACGCCTGAAGAAACCAATACCTATATATACTCAATATCCTTCACAATCGATTGCGACGCGCCAAAGCCCACAGGTTTATGGCGCAGCAAGGAATGGCAAAAGAGGGGGAACTGTGGACATCCGGCACAAGATGAAAGAACAGCAGGAAAGGAAGGCTGAGATAGCGCGCAGGATTTCTGAGCTTAGGGCTTCCAGAGACCAATTCACGCAAAAGATTGCTGACTCAGGCAGGCAATACCATTCAGGAGCGATCTCTCTCGCAGAGTACAAGTCTTTGCTTGCATCGATGCTCAAAGGCCGCACTCCTGAACAGATAATAGAGAGCTATAACGGGCAGATATTCGAGGCTCAGCTGAAGCATGAAGAGGCTGACAGGGAGCATGAATTGTTCGAGAAACTAACCTGGCACAAGCCAGTGACGCCTTTAACCCCTAAGACCGGGCCCTCTTTCAACCTGACTGCGGGGATAATGTTCATAGTGCTTCTCGCGATCATAACAGCCTCAGTGTTCATAATGGACGATTCAGGAAGCAAGACTACAGGGATGGCTATCGCTTCTTCAGGAAATGCCGCTTCAGGTGCGCCAACGCTCCCAAGCCCGCCGCAATTGCCTGCTGAAGAAGCACTGCCAAGGATCGGTCCTTCCCGACAAGGATATTTCATAATCGGCAAGCCGCCGAAGTGAGCATTAAAGAGCATTTCTTAACATGAATAATCTCGCTTCTCCAGGCAAGCCTATACTGAGAGAAAATATTTAAATCAATACTCAAGAAACCGCCCCTATGGAAGATAGATATGACGATATCCAATCCCTGAACTACAAACCTATCGAGGACGAGCTCAAGATCCAGCAGTTCTGGGAGCAGGAGAAGATCTACAGGTTCAACCCTCGCACCGCTAAGAAGATATACAGCATAGACACTCCCCCTCCGACAGTCTCTGGCAAGATGCACATCGGGCACGCGTTCTCTTTCTCGCAGATGGATTTCATAGCGAGATACAAGCGCATGAGCGGCTTTGAGCTATTCTACCCTTTCGGCACTGATGATAATGGATTGGCCACAAATATACTTGTCGAGAAGACCAAGAAAGTGAGGAGCAGCATGATGAAGAGGGAGGAATTCATCGCGCTCTGCATAGAGACATTGAAGGAATTAAGGCCTAAATATGTCGAGGACTGGAAGCGCATAGGGACGAGCGCGGATTTCGAGCTTTTCTATTCAACGATAGATGACCACTCAAGGAAAGTCTCGCAGAGGTCATTCATAGACCTTTACAAGAGAGGGAGAGAGTACCGTAAAGAGTCTCCAGTGCTCTGGTGCACTAACTGCCAGACGGCGATAGCGCAGGTAGAGCTTGATGACGCTGAGAAAGACTCGTTCTTCAATGACATAATATTCAAGCTGCTGAAAAATGATGGAAAAGAGGAAGACCTGATAATCGCGACAACACGGCCTGAGCTCCTTCCTGCGTGCGTCGCAGTGTTCGTCCATCCTGAAGATGAGCGCTTCCAGGACAATGTAGGGATGGTGTGCAGAGTGCCATTGTTCAATCAGGAAGTGCCGATATTGGTGGACAAGAAAGTCGATCCTTCGAAAGGGACAGGAATTGTTATGTGCTGCACTTTCGGAGATCAGACAGACATGGAATGGTACCTCTCGCACAATCTCCCTCTCAAAGTCGTGATAACAAAAGATGGAAAGATGAACGAGCAAGCTCCTGGCTATGAAGGGCTCAAGATAAAAGAGGCGCGCGCGGCAGTGATAGAGGATCTGAAGAACGCGAGATTATTGCTCTCCCAGAAACCGATAAAACACGCTGTCAAGACGCACGAACGCTGCGGCACTGATGTCGAGATACTTCAGACTACCCAATGGTTCATAAAATGCCTTGATATGAAAGACCAGCTGCTCGAAGCAGGAAAGAAACTGAATTGGCATCCTGAATTCATGCGCACAAGATATGATAACTGGATCCACGGTCTGCAATGGGATTGGTGCATCTCTAGACAGAGGCATTTCGGAGTGCCCATTCCAGTGTGGTATTGCGCTAAGTGCTCAGAGATAATCCTTCCTGAAGAATCAGAGCTGCCGATAGATCCATTGCAGGACAGGCCTTCAAAGAGATGCGTCTGCGGAAGCGCGGAATTCATCGGAGAGAAAGACGTCCTTGACACTTGGTCGACAAGCTCTTTGACTCCTGAGATAGCGGCTTCATTGGTTCCGCAATTGCATGACAAGCTATCCCCTATGGACTTGCGCCCGCAAGCGCATGACATAATAACTTTCTGGCTGTTCAACACTATGGTGAAAAGCCAATTGCACTGGCACAGGAATCCCTGGAAGAACGCGATGATCTCAGGATGGGCTCTAGATCCTAAAGGACAGAAGATGAGCAAGAGCAAAGGCAATGTGATAGAACCGCAGGCCATAATCACGAAGTATGGGGCGGATTGCCTGAGATACTGGTGCGCCAGCTCAAAGCTTGGAGAAGACCTGCCGTTCCAGGAGAAAGACCTGGTCACTGGCAACAGGATGGTGAATAAATTATGGAACGCGAGCAAACTGTGCCTCTCGCACCTGAAAGGATATGACGGAACTATCCCGAAAAAGCTTATGCCTCTTGACAGGTGGGCGCTCTCGCTGCTGCAGCGCGCGATAACCTCCTGCACTGAAAACTTTGAGGAATTCGAATACTCACACGCGCGCATGGAGACTGAGAGATACTTCTGGCAGGTGTTCTGCGACAATTACTTAGAGATGGTCAAGGACAGAATATATAATAATGCCAATAATTACGATGATGATGCTGTGCTCTCCGCGCGCTACACGATGCGCACAGCGCTTCTCTCGCTGCTGAAGCTGCTCGCGCCGATAATGCCTTACATAACTGAAGCGGTCTACAGGCTGAGATACTCTCAGGAAGAGAACGTGAAGAGCATCCATATCAGCGCATGGCCTAAAGCGGACAATGGTATGATCGATGAAGAGGCAGAGAGAGCGGGAGCGCTGCTTGTTTCGGTAGTGAATGTGATAAGGAAGCACAAGTCAATAGCGCAGGTCTCGCTGAAAGTACCTGTGACTGAATTAATAATAACTTGCGGTGAGGAAGAAAAGAAGCTGCTCTTAATACTCATGCCAGAGCTGAAGGCAGTCATGAGCGTCGAGAAAATTATATTCGGCAAGGGCGGAACTCAGCAGTGCGAAGGATACGACATCTCTCTCAATATCACATTAGGGCAGGCTGAGAGGAATAAGTGAGTAATTATCAAAACATCTAAGTGCTTATTGATTCTGATAGAACTTTAGCTAAGAAAAGACAGCGTAATGCTATCCTAATAAAATCACTTAAAAAGGAATTTCGTTAGAATCATCAAAGCTTTGTAAAGATTCATACGCGATTCTAAAACATGATGGAAAGTAATTGCGAGATCGGGGATTGCCCGCTCTATAATCTACCTCATCCTTGAGAAACTCATGCAGAAAGGGCTTGTCTCCCTAGTGATCAAGCAAAAGACTAAGCATTTTCAGGCAGAAGACCCTAAAAAGCTTCTTGAATATCTTGATGAACGCGCGGCACAGCTTCAAAATAGCAGGAATGTGATTGAGAAACTATTGCCTGAACTAGAATTGAAGAAGAGGATGGCTCCGCAAAGCACAGTGCATATGTATCTCGGCTTCAAAGGGATCAGGACAGCGCATGAGCACATTTATGACAAGCTGCAGAAAGGAGAACTCTATTATTACCTGGGTGTGCCTGCATTCCAGCCTGAAGAACAGCATCTCTTCTGGAAACGAGATCATGTGAGAAGAACAAAAGCAAGCATCCAATGCAGATTATTATTCAACAGAGATACGGACATTAAGATTCTCAAAGACCGGAATTCTTACAAAGGAGCAGAAGCGAGATACATGCCTGAAAGTATCAAGACTCCTGCCGCTTTCTTGATATTCAAAGATACGACATTGATAGTCTTACAATCCCCTAATGCCCTTGCGGTAGAGATCATCGATCGGGATATTGCGGACTCATTCCTAGCCTATGCTGAAGAATTCTGGAGAACATCTAAACCTTTAAAGAAATGAATTCAAGAATGTCTCACGCCCTCTTCCATCTCACTCCATTCGCGGAATCCTCAAGGATGATCCCTTTCTTCTTCAATTCATCACGGATACTGTCTGAAGCCTTGAAGTCTTTGCGTTTGCGCGCTTCCTCGCGCTGCTGGATCAAGGATTCAACCTCTTTCTCGAGCGCTATTTCTTCTCCTATAGGCAGCACTCCAAGGACTGTGTCAATCTTCTTCAGCGCTTCCAGCGCTTCAATCGCATGGTCTTTGCAAAGATTGCCGCTTCCGATCTCTTTATTCAAGAGATGGACCATCTCGAACAGGGCAGCAAGCGCTTCGCTTATAGTGAGATCATTATCCATCGCTTTCTCGAATTTCTTGCTGCACTCGCGGACTATCTTTGCCGCGTCATCGCCGCAAGCGTTAGGCCCTCTCTCTGAGAGATCTTTCAGTTTAGTGGCAAAATCAGTCAGCCTTTGCACTGCGCTCTCAGCAGCCGCAAGCCCGTCCTCAGTGAAATTCAGAGGCATCCTGTAATGGGTTGATAGTAATAAGTAGCGCACAACGCTTGGCTTGCGGCCTTTAGCGATTATATCCCTCAATGTGAAGAAGTTCTTCAGGGATTTAGACATCTTCTTGCCTTCAACAAGCAGCCAGCCATTATGCACCCAGTAATGCGCGAAATCCTTTCCTGTCGCGGCCTCGCTCTGGGCAATCTCGTTCTGATGGTGAGGGAAGACAAGATCAACCCCCCCAGCATGGATGTCGAAAGTCTCTCCTAAGTACTTCATGCTCATCGCTGAGCATTCAAGATGCCAGCCAGGCCTTCCTTTCCCGAATTCAGAATCCCAGAACACCTCCCCATCGTCCTTATCCCAGGCTTTCCAGAGCGCGAAATCCTGCGCTTCCTCTTTGGTGTAATTGTCCTGCTTCACCCGCGCTCCTGTCTTCAGCTCTCCGACCTTGATGTGCGCGAGCTTCCCGTACTTCTTGAACTTTGCGACATTGTAATATATGGATCCGTCTTTCCCCTTGTACGCGAAACCTTTCTTCATCAAAGTGTTGACAAGAGAGATCATCTCAGGGATGTGAGCTGTCGCTCTAGGATAGATATTCGCCGGCTTTATGTTGAGCGTGGCCAGATCATTGAAGAATTCCTGCGCGTACCTGTCAGTGAACTCTGAGAGCGAGAGCTTGAGTTCCTGGCTGCGCTTGATGGTCTTGTCATCGACATCTGTCAGGTTCATGGCTTCAAAGACCTCGAACCCTTTATACTCAAGAAACCTGCGCAGTATATCCGCGGAGACATACGCGCGGAAATTGCCTATGTGAGCGTAATCATACACTGTAGGCCCGCAGCAGTACATCCTGATCCTGCCTTTCTCTAAAGGGATGAGAGTCTCAACTTTTCTTGAGAGAGTGTTATAGATGCTGAAAGCCATGCTGTGAAAGGAGTATCTTGGGCTTTATAAAAATTTGGGTCGTCGAGATGAGGTTTTGTCCTGAATCTATAAAGAAAGACTTTTTTGATGTCGCTTTACAATCAAATAATGATGATACTGAGAATAAAGTATTCAAAAGCAACGGCAAAAAAGAGTGATTCAGGACAAAGCCCATCGAGACAGCGCCTGAACAGAACCAGCACTACCATAAACTATAAAAGGGCGGATATAACCCAGGGCTATAGGATAGGCAAAGTTTAGAAAGACAGTCAAAAAGAGGGGAAATGCCAAATAAGACTGACAAAAATACAATTGAAAAAAGACGCGACAGCTTGCCCCTCAGGATCTATGATTCTGTAATGAAACCGTTAAGCTACGCCGCTGAAAGTTTCAGGAACAAGCCGTCATTGATGCTGATATCCATCATCGGAGATGTCGCTTTCTTACTCGTGTTCGGAATACTGAACAATATGCTCGGGGCTCTAGTCCTCCTGAACGTGATGAAAGTAAGCAATAAAGTGACTGCAGTCTCTTCATCATTGCAGGACGCTCCAGCTTCATTTACAGACCTTATTGACAAGTCAGTAGCCTGGCCTGAAGTCAAGAGCGCTTTGCTCTGGCTTGCGCTGTTCTTGCTGCTGCTCTATATCCTATTTGTGCTTGCTCAAGGAATAGCTTGGAAAGCCTGCGGCGATGCGGCAAGAACAAGAAAGACATTGCGTAAATTCCTTAAAAGATTCGCTCTCACAGTGATTCCTTGGTTCGCGCTTTTTGTGATATATAACGCTGTGATAACTCTTCTTGACTTCCTGAAACTGCTGCCTGAACAGGGATCAAGGCTCTCTCTTCTCGCATTCTTCCTGATTCCTGCGCATTATTTCATCGCGGTCTCAATGGCTGAAGAACCGCGCAGAATTGCCTGGCTGAGAAGCATAATCCTCGGGATAAAGAGAGTTCCTGCGCTGCTGCCTTTATTCTTCACGATACTATTGATATCCTGGCTCATTAATCTATTGTTGAACGCGAGCTTCCAGACCAATGCCTGGCTAGGAATAGCTATAGGTTTCCTGTTATTCCTTCCCTGGCTCGCTTTAGGACGGGCTTCAATGCTGAGTGCTTCCGCAAGCAAGACAAAAGAGATAGACACTGACGAGAGATGATGCCGCAGTTTATATAAAAGCAAACCTTCAAGAAGGCACTCGAGTAATTCATAGCACAAGATTTAAAAATGATGAGAAAAAAAGATGATATTCGGAGGCTGAAAAATATGGCTGCTGCTAGCAATGGAAAACAGATAGTAAAAGTATATTCAACAACATCATGCCCTTATTGCGTGATGGCAAAGGATTTCTTGAAGAAAAACAATATCGCTTTCGAGGACATAAATGTCGGCATTGACAGGGAGAAGGCTAAAGAGATGGTCCAGCTCTCAAGCCAGAACGGAGTCCCAGTCATAGCTATAGGGAGCGAGATCATCATCGGCTTTGACAAGGAAAAGCTGAAGAAAGCGCTGCATATCGCTTAATGATCTTTTATTGTTAAATTATCCTTAGAGATGCATAAAGACATATATCATCTACTCACTTCTTCTTGCACACGAATATGCAGTGGTCTTTCTCGTAAGGATCGAGCTCGCGATAATCCACTATTATCATCTCTTTCTCAAGCTTCTCCCTGACATTACGGAACACTTCTCTGGGATTTTTTGAGACATCAATGCTGCGCGCCTTGACGCACAATATCCCGAAACCGCCGCTCTTGAGGAACAGCGCGCAGTTCTTCAGGAATATCTCTGCCTGATCCCTCTGCGCTACATCCTGATAGACCACGTCGACTGCAGGAACCATGTGGTAGTACATCTGTGGAAGATGCGCGTCAGCCATGACCGGTATCATATTCTGCCTCTGCTCACACAGCATTACAAGATCGCGGACAACTCTTGGAGCGAAATCTAGAGCGATGATTATACCACCATTGCCCACTAAGTCAGAGACGTGGCTGGGAGTCGTGCCGTAAGAGGCGCCGAGATAAAGCACTGACTGCCCTGGCTTGATACCTATCTGAGAGATTCCTTTAGCGAGAGCTGCCGCGAGCTTGCTCTTAGTGACATCCCACTCCCTGAACTCGTCCTTGCCCTGCCTCACAAGCTTCTCTCCATATACAGACATTCCAGGAACGAGATTCTTTGTGTAAATCCTCCTGTTGTCTGTGAATATCCCAAAGAATTTATGCGGCATGATCCTTTCAGGCCTGCTGAATCCTATAGGCGCTGGAGAGGTTGCTGCGCTTGATGGTTGCTGTTGCTGAGAAGGCTGCTGTGCTGGTTGCGTAGCGCTTTGAGAATTATTAGATGGCCTTATGGACTGCCTGACTCTATGGCTTGGCCGCGCAGCGCTTATTTCACGAGCACGCTGGCCGTAAGAAGGCTTTGACCTGCTGTTCTTATTGTTGGAGTATGCTGGCATAGTCTCACGCATTCATCATCATGACTCTCGCATCGATATCCTCTTTAATCTTATCACCGATGAATTTGCCTTTGAAATAATCCACTCTAGCGGCAATAGCCAGCTTGTCAGCTAGCAGTCTTGCGACCTTGCCTCTAAGGCTGTAAGGAGCTCTTGAGACTAAAGGATGTTCATGCAGCACTCCGTGTTTTGGAGGCCGCGCTCTGGACTTCAGATGCCTGAATAACGCTTTCTCTGCCCCTAGCATCTGTATAGTTGAGGCAGGAAAACCCGCGAGATTCTTCAGTGATCCAGAGATCGATAGCAGTTTAGCCGCTATGGCGAATCCTGCGATAGAAGTGATATTTGGGCAGTTCTTCTCCATGGCTTTCTTGAGGTAAGACTCATGCTGCTTCCTCGCGTCAAAAAGCGTATTTATCTGGCGCGCGAGCGAGAGCATAGCTGATAAATCCTCTTTGGAGAGTACAGCGCCCATGCTGTGGCTTATGGTCTCTCCTGATTCTTTAAGCAATACATCTCTCTCTTTTTCCAATATGAGGCTGACGAGTTTCTCATTGTCTGATATCCTTTCAACAAATTCAGGGACGCTGTAAGAAGCCCATTCGCGCAGACGCTTGATGAGAAGGTTCGCTGCGCGGTCAGTCTCTGTCACAGCATTCGCTGCCTGTATGATGAGCGCGTCAGGACTTACGCTCTCACGGACGCTCTGCCTGCAGAGCAGTATGGAATTCTCCCTTATGTTATGCAGAAGGCCTGCGCTGCGCACAGCAACGCTTGCCCTGTCAAGAAGCGCCACTTCATTAACCGCTTTAGTCCCTGAAAGATCCTCTTCATAGATCCCTAAGAATATGACGCTTGCGTGCCCTTTATGCTTTTCCGCAATCTTGCGCTCTGAAGGGGTGTGCTTTCCCTGAGAGAGCGATGCCGCGGCTGACTGCGCCTCTTTGCCCTGCAATAACGTCTTATCGACTACCTTGAAAGCGCTGTCAAGAGCGACAGTGCCTGCCATAGTCGAATAGATATAGATCTCCGCCATGACGTTTTGATACGTCGACCGGTTTATAAAGATTGCGCGGAGGCGATTTGGAGATTGATCGAGATTGAATCGGTCTTCGGACATCAATTCCTACAATAACAATAAATAGTTGAGGATTATATCTTCCAAAAAACATGGCACAACAAACAAAAAATAATGAATTGAGCATGATATACATCCCCTGCCCTGACAGCAAGAGCGCTGCGAAGATCGCTAAAACGCTGATTGAGAGAAGGCTGATAGCTTGCGCGAATATATTTCCGATCACAAGCGTCTGCCGCTGGGAAGGGAAGATCTCTGAGAGCGGAGAGACTGTCCTTATCGCTAAGACAAGCGTCAAAAAGGCTGAAAACGCCATCAATGCCGTGAAAAAGATACACCCTTACAAGACTCCATGCGTTCTTTCCTTCAGCGCGAGAGCTAATACTGAATATCTGAAATGGGTTGAAGAGGAAGTTGAATAATACATTTCAGAACAACAATCACTCAATGACTGACCCTTTGAACTTCTTCCCCTCAAGGATATCTCTCAGGTTCTCGACATCAGTGCCTTTAGCGATTATGACCTTCAGCTTCAATTTCTGCGCCAATGCTGCCGCTTCAGGATCGAAAGGGAAATCAAGCTTAGGAGACCACTTATCACCGACCAATCTGCGCAGCTCTTTCCAATCTGTCCTTTCAATGCGTTTAGCGTCAAGGAATCGCTTCGGGTTCTTGTCATAGAGATAATCGATATTGCTCAGATTGATGACTGTGTCCACATTGAAAGTCTTTGCGGCAAGCACTGCATCCTTGTCAGTGCTGCAGCCAGGCTTCCAAGCACAGCCAATCAGGATATTCTTCTTTGTGATGATCTTCTTTGTAGGATTGTCCATCAGTCTTTCATGCGCAGAATCTCCGAATAATGTCCTGATGAATACAGCGTTCGTCTTAGTGACAGATATCCCTATCAGATCCAATGAAAGGTCATCAATATCCGGAAGTATCTCTCTCGCCGCGGCATTGTATCTCTTGTTCGTTCCGCCGCCGCCGCAGATTATCACGAACCTGCTGCCTTCAGAGACTTTCTCAAGTATCAGTCTCCTGAAAGCTGAAAGAAATATAGTATCTATCTGGTCAGGGACAATGATTGATCCGCCGAGAGAGATTATTGTTGTGTCAGCCATAAGGTTATTGATTTATGAACAAAAAGCCTTTGATGGAGATTCACTGCTCTGCTGAGTGCTGCTTCCGTTCCATCATGAGTCCGACTATGAAAGCGTAAGCTGGCCTTGTGACAAGGACTCCGATAAGAACCCCTAAAGAGGTTGTGAGGCCGAAGCCGCGCAGCATTCCTGCTCCTGCGAACAGCAATGGGAACATGGCTGCCAGAGTCGCAAAAAGCGCTGCAAAGATTATGAAGAATGCTTTTTTTAATTTATCTTTCCAGCTCAATCCTTTGGAACTTCCTTTCAGCGCCTCATCTACAATGACTATCTGATCATCAACTCCAGTGCCTGTAGCTATGATTATCCCTGCGATCGCGGCGAGATCAAGGTTCCATTTGAATATGGCCGCGACTCCAAGCAAAAGGAATACTTCTGACATCATTGTTATTATCATTGGCAGAGTTACTGAAAGCATCCTGTACCTGATGAATACTACCAAGAAGACGAGGATTATGGAGACCATGCCTATGAGCAATGCGTTCTGAGTGAATTTCTCCCCTAAGACTGCGGATACTGTGTCCATCTTGACAACTTTCATCTTGACAGGCAGTGATCCTGTCGAGAGTATTGTCTGAAGCTTCTTCATATTGGCGAAAGTGTCAGCCCTTGCGTCCTGCATATTCACTCCGCTGCCTGATCCTGAGATTGAGATCTCAGTGACTTCTTTGCCTTTAAGCTCTGCGCCGATATTGAGCGAATCGACAGGCTGGTCATCAAGGAAAAGGTCTATCTGCTTGCTGAGATACTGCTGGCCGCTCTCGTCTACGATGTCAAGCTCTCTTGTGAGCGCTGCCTGCTGCGCAGCCCCTTCATTGCTGAGAGTGATTGAGAACCTGAACCTGCAAACCCAATTGCCTGCCTGCTGGCCGCATCCCGCGTTAGGATCGAGGCCTGAACAGTCCGCGCTCCTGCAGACATAGATGACATCTCCCCCTCTAAAGGCTGTCGCGTTCGCGATCTTCGCCTCGAATTTACCCTGCTGTGAGATGAGCGAACGCGCCTCTTCCTCTGTAGCTCCTGCAAGCTCGACAAGGACGTAGCTCTTGCCGCTCAGGTCGCGCACTTCACGGACACTGATATCAGTGAGGCCATAGACATTAAGTCTCTCTTTCATATTGCTTATGACTATATCCAGCTCTTCATTAGTCACTTCAGTCTCGGGCTCGAGCAGCATCCTGCTGCCCCCTTCAAGGTCAAGCCCTCTCTTTATGTTTGTCTTGGGGGCAGGATAGACTCTCAGCCCGATATCTTCCACTCCAAGGATTTCTGAGCGGGTCTTATTGCGTTTTATTGTGCGCTCTACTGTCTTATTGATGAGTTCAGTCTTTCCATCAACTGTCTGATTTTCCTGCACTGTCTCATTTATGCGTACATTCTCAGTCTCATTCAGCACAGTTATATTCAGCAAAGGCCGTGTCGTAAGCCTATAGGTGGTCTTTGATGTCTGGAGAGTTATTGTCCGGTTAGGCTCTAAAGAGAGCAAGAACGCATTATAATCATCCATGTTCTTTATCTGGCGGTTATTGATGCTCTGCAGTATCTCCCTGCTTCTTGGGGCTGTGCCTGCTGCGACGCTTGATATCCCCGCCTCTGCTGCGGCGCTGTTTTTAGCGACGCTGCGAATAGCGACCCCTTCCTGCCAGGGATTAGGGTTTATGGCTATGAGAGCGAACAGCAAGAAAGCTATGAGCATGATGATGCGCCAATTCTTTAACGCTTTAGAGAGAGTGCTCATTGTATCTCTCCCTCTTCAGGATGTTTCTCTAGATACCAGCGCAGGAAGCAGACATTCTGGATCCAGGTATTGAGTATGTCCATGCAAAGCCCTATCATCACTATGAGCATGATCTCTTTAAGGACTGAGGAAGCGCTGAGAAGATATCCTGCGAATACCGCGACCATCGAAGTGAAAGTCATAGTCAATCCTGTAGGGATTGAGGAATAGACCGCGTCCATTATTGTTCCGCTCTTGCGCTTAAGGACTCTGGTTGAGAGCAGGATGTCAGTGTCTATAGAGTATCCGATGAGCATCAAGAAAGCGGCTATTCCTGCAGTGGAGATCTTGACGCCCATAAGGTTGACTACGGCAAGAGTCATGATTATGTCAGCAGCTGCGGCAGAGATTACAGCTATACTGGGGATGCTCTCTTTGAGGAATATGCCGAAGCATACGAATCCGATAATTATTCCGATGGCCGTTGATATCGCGCTTTCTGACCAGAGCATAAAACCTGCGGTAAATAATCCAAGCCCTAAAGAGATAAGCTTATGGGAGAGGCTCTTTCCGAAAGTGAAGAACACGACAACGCCCATCAGCACGAATGCCACGAACAGCGCGCGCATTGTCTGAGCGAAGAAAGACTCTCCAAGAGAAGAACCTATTACCTCAACGATGTACTGCTGAGAGTTGATATTCGCTATGCGCTCTATTGCTGCAGTGAATCTCTCCATATCCTGTTGAGGGACGTCAGCATCGATTATGAATCCTGAAGAGCCGCCTGCCGCGCTGATGACCCTTACTGAAAGGTCTGATCCTGGAAACTCCCCTTTTAATGCTTCCTCAAGAATTAAAGGGCTTCCTTGAGATTCTGGGATCGTGATTGTTATTCCGCCTTTGAGAGATATCCCTCTATGGATGAAATCGCCTGTTGAGGCGTACTGGTACCCTATCTGGGCAATGGCTAGAATCAATAATATTATGGGGATGAGCAGTACCTTCTTGTATTCATCCTCATAGACTGTCTGGAGCCAGCCGCGTTTGCCTCCTGAAGAATGAGGATGGGCAGAGCCATGCGCTCTTGAATGCGAATGCTGTGAAGAAGCGCTATATTCTGCTGAATCTTCAGAACTCTCAGCGCCAGCCCATTGTTTCGGCCCTTGCTGCTTCATCAGCCTAATCCTGGCCTGTTCGCGGCGCTGCTGCTTCTTGGAAAGCTCCATGATTGGGAAAAGAAAACCGTCATTTATAAAGATTTGTATAGTGCGACGGGAATGATGCTGAGCAGGTTTCAGTGGGA
>Ga0209542_10012104_pt1 | contig 15163 bp, 14 predicted proteins | sample RifCSPhighO2_01_FD_184028 | JGI IMG/M metagenome (GOLD analysis project Ga0209542, IMG submission 184028) | Soil microbial communities from Rifle, Colorado - Rifle CSP2_plank highO2_0.1 (SPAdes) (version 2) | ecosystem: Environmental > Terrestrial > Deep subsurface > Rock core/Sediment ...
GCTCAAGGGAAACTTATTTCCGTATTCATCCGCCCCCGTTTTTAATATTGAGTAAGCATTATATCCTAGACTTACTTCATCCCAATCCAAACTGGGTGGATTTGTATTTACCTTATAAAGTCTTAGAAATAAAGATAAAAAAAGAATGACAATCAGTAAAATAAAATAAATTTTTTTCTTTAGAAAATTATTCATAAACTATTCTAAATACTCTTGTTCTGTCTTTTCTTGTTATATAAATGTATTCTTTATTTATTAAACTCTTGTAGCCAGGGCAGCTTCCATTATCAACATAAATTATTTTTTCTGCTTTTGGAAAATCTGGATCTCTATCAATTGACGGACAGGCAGAAGTGGTAAAAAAGAACTTTCCAAATCCCGTATTATCTTTATCCCTTGAAGAATCTTCTTTTTGATATTGGCTTGGATCGTATTTTATATAGAATAAAATAAGAGGATAGACTCCGCCGAATGATTTAGTAACTATAATCTTGTCATACCTTGCATAATCTTTTTTTACCAAATTAACCATTTGCCCAAACCCTTCGTTTCTATACCAATTTCTGTGAACTTGTGAATGAATAAAATATTGATGAATAAAATAAAAAAAATTTAAAAAAAGTAAAAGGGTAAAAAAGACTGTTAACACTTTGCGGCCTGATCCCGAAAATCTGTTCATAAAAGATATAAATCCATATACTGCCATAAGCTCTATCATCGGAAACATAACTATTGCACGTTGTATATTTGGAGTATCATCAACTGTAAAAGCCGCGGTCACCGGAGCTAAAATAAGCCACATCAAGGGAAATTTATGATATCGATTTTTAGAGAAAAACAAATAAAATAGTCCAATCAAAATAAAGGGCAACTCAACAATATATATTAAACCTAAGCCCGGTACTTTATACCAATTAGGCAGACCGCCCTGTATAAATAAAAACTCTCCAGAAAAATAATCAAAATAATTAGAAACAAAAGCCAACGAATAATTTATAACCTTATTGTGGAAAACTCTAGTAAGAAAAACCGGAGCCTTAGACATGCCATCCTCTCTTATTTGCTCTTCTAATACCAACCTTGTCTCCGGATAACTAAATATGTTTACTTGAGAAAATCTACCTGCGCCGCCCTTTATCAAAAAAACTAGAGAAAAAGATATAAAAGAGATTATAAAGAATGATAGCAGGAGGGAAATTTTATATTTTTTTCTTGATTTTATCCAAGTTGGGTAAAGATATAATATTGAAACAAAAAAAAGCAAAGGGACAAAAACTCTTGACGTATGATAAAAAAAGAAACTTATAGAAAGAATGGCTGCTGCCGTAAAGCAGTATATAGGTTTTTGTTTTTGTAGACTAAATAATAGAAGCACAAAACCAGAGATTATAAAAAAAAGGGAAACTATCGTTTCTGCGCTTGCCCTGGATAAGACAACATGCCAAGATGCAATCGCGAGCAAAAGAGAGGAAATTAAACTAACTTTTTTGCTTTTAAATAAGAGCTGAGCTAAAAAGAAAAAAGAGACTACGGTTAAGGTTCCAAAAATAGCACCCGGAAATCTTGTGGAGAATTCATTAAGACCTAAAAATTTTATTGGGATTTCTGTTAGATAGTGATAGCCTGATGGTCTATTGTCGCCAAACATATCTATGTACAATGGAAGCTTTTGATTATTTTCGTCTTTGCCTGTTAAAAGCAGAGAATAACCGTTGTAGGCAAGCGAAGCCTCATCGATATGAAAACCCAAAGGAATGGAGCTTAATCTATAAACTCTGATAAGCAGAGAAAAGGATAATATAAGAATGAGGAAAATCGAAATTAATAATTTTTTTTTACTTAGAATCATTTTTGCCTCGCATTCTATTTATAGCTATATAAAGCATTATAACCATAATGGTCACTAAAGTAACAGAGGTTCCTATATAAAAAGATTTCGGATTATAGGAGAACATTACCGTATGTTTTCCTGATGGCACAAATATTGAACGAAAAGCATAATTTGCTCTATAAATTTTCGTTTCTTTCCCGTCAACATATGCCTTCCATCCGGGGAAAAAACTATCGGACAAAAAAAGGATATTATTTGACTGCGTGTCTACGGAAAAATTTATTTTATTAGGAGAATATTCTATAAGATTAACCTTTCCTTTACCTTTTTGGATCGGAATATTTAAATCTTCCTCCAAAATTACTGTTTTTGCATCTCTTTTGTAGTCATATAGCTTTGAAATTATTTTCTCTTTATCCTTCTCGACTATAAAACTGTCTGTTAAGAAAAATCTCGGAAGTGCGTCATTGTTCTTATAAATCTGCCATGGGGTTTTTTGATAAATCAGACTATATTCTTCCTGCGGAAATACAAGATAATCAGGTTCATTCTTTTCTCCTAACGATTCGCTCTTATTTAAGATAAACTTAACACCCGAAAGATCAAGAAGAACATCTCTGTAGTGATTATTCTTAAGCGATTCTCCGGAAGAAGGTGGAATAATTACATAAGATCTGGGAACTGGCTCTAGTTTTCCATTTTTTCCAGAATTCACTAATTCTGCGTATCTTTTAATAAATAATGGGTCGTAACCGTCTGCTGAGAAGATTTTTTCATGAGTCTGAATATTTGCTTCCATATAACCATCTTCAAATCCCCACATTCTTTCTATTCCTTGAATTTCCTTAAGCTTTGACAATACGGATGTATTAGGATAAAAAAATTCCTTTGGCGAGAATGGAGTAATTTTTTTAAAGAAAATAAATTGCTCAAAAAGAAGAAGAGCAATAAAAACAAAAGCTAGAAAATGCTTTCTTCCGATAAAACGGGACGTTATTAAAAGACACAATCCGCTTAAAAACATAAAAGTCGGGAGAATTAGATTTCTTTTTGATATTAATAAATTTTGCAACAATTGGGGATTAGTTTCTATTTTAGGAATTAACAAAACAGAAAACCAAAGAATGGCATATACCGCACTCAATATAACTATCTGCGGAAGAATTTTTATATTTTTTTGCTTCAGCCATATATCAAAACCTATCGCACTACAGATGGCTGCAGAAAATCCGAAAATGTACATAATTCTTGTCGGAACACCAGTACTCAGTACGGGAATTTTAAATGAATACAGAAAAATTGAAATTGGATTATTAAACGAAAAAAGAAGCACTGTTACGCAGGATACAAAGAAAAACCAGAATATCTTTGGAACCTTTTTTCCCATAGCCAATATAAAAAACAAAATGGGTATAACTCCAATGTAGGAAACTCTTTCTATATACGTTCCTTCAAGAAAGTAATTTCGAGTGGCAGGATTTCCAAAGAAATCAGGAGCAAAAAAAGTGGCAATATGCATAGGTGGAATTAAAAGTTTTGAAATAGCATCAATAGAGTAAGCTTCTCTTGCTGAATGCAAAAAAAGCTCAATTGTCGGAAAAAGCTGAATCGATGAAATAAAAACAGGCAGAACAAAAAGAAAGGATAAATGAAGTAATGCCTTGGGTTTAAGTTTTTTCTCCTGATGCAACCTAAAAAGCATATAAATCAATGAAAAAATAAAAAGATAGATAGATGTTTGAATATATCCTGCAAGAATAGATAGTGTAAGTGCTAGAATAAAAAGAATTGAATATCCTATGCTTTTTTTATTAATAAGTTTTTCGGTTAAAAAAAGCAGAAATGGCAACCAAATAATACTATGACCAATGTTTCCATATTCCATCCAAACCACCATGTATGATGAAAAGGCAAACACCAATCCTCCAAAAACAGAGCTTATTTTTGAGATCCTCAACTCTTTAAGAAAAAGGTACGTAAAAATAGCAGAAAGGAAGGGCTGAGAAAGGATATATAAAGTCCACGCATCAAGCTTTAAAAAAAGAAGAAAAACCAAATTAAAAGGATAAAAAAAACCGTTTTGGAAATTTGCCAAAAAAGGAGTGCCAGAAAAATTATATGGATTCCACAAAGGAATTTGTCCATTTTTTAATGAATCTATGGCAAATTCTTTCCAAGGAAAAATCATTCTTAAAACATCAAATCCCTGGCCTTTATTTGGAACACCGCCAGGAGCAATACCGAAATAAGTATTACTATTATAGGGAACGTATTCTCCCACCAGTAAATCGCCCGGAAAGGGGATTTGCCCTTTAAAAATAGGCTGGAAAAAAAATAATACAACTATGAGAATAAAAAAATAATACTTGTAATGAAGTAGAAATCTCTGGATTTTTTTGTAGGAAACCATTATTTTGATTCAACTATGAATAGCTTCGAGTATGAATCTCCTATGCCCTTTTTATATTGCACAATTAATTTAAGAGGCCACGTTTTTACATACTCTTCAAATTCTTTCTGGTTTGAGAAAAATAAATACACCGGCATTTTCTTTGATTTTTCAACAAGCTCTTTAGGAAATTCCGATGGAATCGGGTAATATCCTTTTTTCTCAACATTTTTATTTTTCCCTAAGTATATCTCGGTTGTGAATGTTGGCAGAGAACCAAATGTACCTGGAGACGCAACAAAAATCTTTCCTTTTTTGGATTCGTTATTGAGATATTCAATAATCTGATTAGTCCCGCCGCCTGCGGGCCAGCCATTTATATACTGCTCTAGATCGGATTTTGGAATTGGAGCGTTTGCAAAATCAGTAAGAATAAAATAATCAGATCTAAGAGAAATAAGTAAAAATGCTAATACAACAGCAAAAGAAACATATTTATTTTTAACCCGGGTAAATATTTCGTAAATAGAAAATGCAGCAAGAGGAAGAAGAAATAGAGTCATAAATAAAATAAATCTTGGATATAAAATTCTTCCAAAAAGAGCAATAGCTAAAAACGGGATTAAGAACCAAATCAAAAGTATGAGTTTTTCTTTTAAGAATCTGAGAGAAATAAAAAAAGATGCAATAATGAGAACAAAAATTGGCCATGTTAAGTAAATTGTAAGCCAATCAAAAACTCCCTTAATGTTTCCAATAAAAAATGTGAAGGGATGCATGAGCCAATCTCTTATTGGATAAACAAAATTTGCGTTCTTATCCCCAATAATGCTAAAAAACGGCGAGAGTCTTAAAATAGAATAGTAACAATAAGCTAGAATAATCGAAACAAGAGCAAGTATTATAAATAATATAAATCTTTCTGATTTTTTTTTACTTTTCCAATCGAAAATAAGAAACATAAAAGGCATTAAATAAATACTAAAAAACCCCGAAGTTTTTGTAAGAATGCCCCCTCCCAAAACCATTCCCAAAATAAGGGCAACGTCAAGTCTTAATCTTCTAATAAGTAGAATCTCAAAATAAAGACTCCAAACGGCAAAAGTTCCAACAAGGCTATCGTATAAAGCCATACGGTCGTAAACCAGAGCGAAAGGAAAAATTAAATATAAGAAGGCCGATAAAATTCCTATCCATCTGTTTTTAAAAATTTCTCTTCCCAAAAAGAATAATCCTATCATTGTTGCAAAACCTGCAAAAACAGAAACAAGTCTTGACGCAAGAAGAGGATCTTTTACGAATCGCATTAAATTCAGAGCTATCCAAACAAACATCGGCTGTTTTCCGTCGGTAAGCGATATAAAACGCCAGCTTGCATCTTGTCTTGCAATCTGCGACCATCGAACATAAATTGCTTCATCTGTAAAGATCGGAAGAGACATTATCTGGTATAAGCGCAGGAAAAAATATGCCAACGTTAATAAAACTGCGATAATCAGCTCAAGTCTATACTTTTTTACGAAGTTCCAAAGGAAAGCCATAGCTTATTCTATCATTTATTATTTGAGGCAAACAACTTTAAGATAAAAGGTTTCCATATAATAATAACTATTGATAAAAATGCGCCCATTGCGGTTAATAAAAAAAGGATTTTTGGCACAGGTTGATTCCAGTCTCCTTTATACAGAAACGGAACATACTCTAATAATGCAAAAAAGGGGAGCACCGTGCTTATAATAAATGCCTGATACCTATTTTGAAGAAGAGGAGCAAAAGATACTATATACAATAAATACCATGGCTGAAAATTAGTCCTCATAATAACCAAAACTAAAGAAATAATCATTAGGGGAATTATATAATTTAAAACTTTTGCCCAATCGATTTGGTTTTTATTTTTTGTAAATAAAGGGTAAAGAAAAATCGGTAATAAAAAAACCGTTGCAAATTTGATACCGATTGAAAAAAGCAATGACAAAACAGAAGTAAAGTGTTTTTTATTAATTAAAAGATATAATGACAAAACTGCAAAGAAAATCATAGGTAAATCGTTGTGCGAGGAAACCAATCCTTCAATAATTATTAAAGGGTTGAAAACAAATAAAGACAGCCCGAATAATTCATTTTTAGGAGAGATTTTTTTAAGAATTTTCGCAGTAAAATATGCAATTCCTAAAAAACTTAAAGAACCGAGAAACTTAAACAAAAAAAATGTCGGAAGAAAAAAATTAAATCCTATAAAAGATAAAGGAACCGTGAGAATCAACCACGAGGGGCCATAAGGATAATTCCTGTGAGTCCAGCGCATAAAGTTAAGCATTGGATCCGAGGGAAAATCCAGAGCCTTATGGAGATACGGATTCTGACCGTAATGAGTAATTATCTTAGCATCAAACATATAATTGAACAAATCGTAGGAAAATGCATTGTAAGAAAAAGAAAGAATTACCGTAGAGATGATAGTTAGGGACCAAACTTGTTTTTTACTTATTTTGTTTTTTGATGCTAAATATAAGAAAAAAGTATAAAACCCAAAAAGAAGTAAAACAATCATTATATAAAAACTTGTAGAAAGCGGTCTGTTAAAATATCCGATGTGCTGAAAAAACTTTTGAGCTATCTGCCATAGGGAAAACTGCGACAGAGTAAGATTAAGATCCACTTGGGTAAAAGAGTATAAAAAGAGAGCGATGATAATTAATATATATGTAGTGCTTAATAATTTGAGATTTGAGATTTGAGATTTGAGATTTGACATTATTATTCGTAGATCCCTTTTATTGAGTTTATTTTAATCTTTATAAGATCTATTAATCCGTCTATTGAATCTTTTAAAGGACTTACTCTTCTTGTTTCTACATAAAGCCAGCTTACAGAAACCTCTTTAATCTTATATCCCATTTTTTGCGCCAAATATAGAAGCTCAACGTCAAATCCCGCAGATACTTTTGAACCGTAGATTTCCGAAAAGCCGTTATTGACTTTACTGATTTTTTCAAAAAGTTTTTTTGCGACTTCGTTTCTAAATGCTTTAAAACCGCACTGGGTATCGGAAATCCCCGAAATCCCGACTAATATTGTGCGAAGTGTCATCATTCCCCTTGCCATAACAAGCCGTGTCCAAGGTGCTCCTCTTCTTTTTGAATCTCTAGACCCTATAACGATATCGTAACCCTTATCAAAATAGGGAAGAATTTTGTCTAGCTCTTCTATCGGCGTTGCCTGATCCATATCTGTAAAAAGTATAAATTCAGCGTTTGAAGAAAGAACACCTTTTGTTACTGCTCCTGCTTTGCCTGTATGATTATTTTTTATAAATTTAAAATGGGGATTTTCTTTTACAAAATTTTCGACAAGTTCAGTGCTTCCGTCTGTTGATCCGTCATCTACAATAATTACTTCCCAAGTGTATTTTTGATTTGAAAGATAATGCCCAACCTTATCTAAAACTCCTTTTTGAAGATTTGCCCTTTCGTTATAGGAAGGAATTACAACGGAGAGAAATATTTTATTCACAAAAAGATTATATCATTAAACCTAAATTCAAGACAATTGAGTTTGATTGGGTTTTGGGGTAAAATATGCTTGCGCCGCGTTCGTCTAGTGGTCAGGACGTCACGTTCTCAACGTGAAGATCAGGGGTTCGACTCCCCTACGCGGTACACTTTTAGCATCATTCGGTAAAACTCTGGATAAGAGCTCACTGCAAGTTAAGTACCATAATGAAGTAACCAAGCAAAATGCCAAGAGATGTTTCAAGTCTTTCATATTCAATTGTATTTTTGTATAATCCGCTCATGAGTCCAGAAGATTCTAATCGTCCCGAGCGAAGAGTATTTCGAATAACTCCGAAGCACTCCAATAAATGGCTTGTCTCGCAAAGAATAGCCTCATCGGATGCTAGGAAGATCATAGCAGGTGATATGGTATTAAACGTCCAAGAGCTTGCAGGTGGTGAATTGGATTTAAAATTTATCTTAGATCTTATTCATTTTAGAGCAGCACACGCAAATGTTAAAGGCGTCAATGCAGTCGCACTTTCGGGTGCTCCCACTGTTGGTTCTGTCGCCTTGCGGATGGGCAGGGACATGGATTTTCCTGAAATTGTCATCATGAGTGCTTATTATTTCTACCAGGTTTTAGATCAGCGTTCCCAAGAACTAAATCTACAGATAGAAAGAGAGAGAGAAGGCTTCAGGAAATTTGGGACAGAAGAACAAAGGAAGATACAATTAGAAAAGGAGGTAGCTGAAACGGAAAAGGTTGCCACATTTAGAGACAAGCTCCGGGCATCACTTACTCAGTTCGCAGAGCAAAAAGGATTATCAGATCCAAAATACTTAGAAATACTGAGGCGTTTAACATTTATGCTCAATACAGATAACCAGAAAGAGAGAACTAAGATTATTGATTTACTCAAAACAGGAGATATTGACGGCGCTTATGAAGTTTTGCAGGAAGTAAACATAAAAAAAGTATTGAATGAGCGAGTCTAATTTTTAAATAAACTACCAGCAGAATTCGTCTTCATCGTTTCCCATAATTTTTCCAAAATTGCAGATTATCCTGTTTTACCAGCCTAATCTGTTTGGATACTACTTATACTCCTTTCGATCATACCTGTCAATACAAGGGGCGATGATTAAGATTTAAGAATCAGGAATTAAGAATTGGTGGATTGGGAGGCGTTTTGAAATATAACACTATACATAAGTGCATCTTCTGCAGCTTTCCCCTTTTCTCTATTTTTGATATCACCCATATCTTGAATAAATTTTATTAGATATGGTTTGACTTTTTTCCTATCTATTTCGTCTCTTCTCTTCAGTGCTTCTTCAAAAAATCTTTCTGCCATACGAATAGAACCACGATTGTATCCCATCGCTACGCGTTTTAAATCCAGTGAAAGATCACCCAAAATTTGTTTGTTATTCATAAAACCTCTTTAAAAAAATATTTGGTTAACTCTTCGAATTTTTTTCTAATTTTTGAGCCCTGAATTTCATTACTCATATTTTTATCGGATGGTCTGATATTTATTAATGAATTAAAATCTATGATTTTTGTCTCAAGATCAACCCCACCACCCCATATATCAGACTGGATAGAGCCTTCTTCAAGTAATATTTTTTCCGAATCAGAGTGACGGTCACATCCTGCCGAACAAACTTTTTTTTCAATATCAATTACTGTTTTTATATAGACATCAAACTGTTCTTTGAGCTTTTCAATCTCGTCTTTTGAAAATGGAGAATTTTTTGTAATTATCACAATTCGATTGTAGCACAATTTTATTTTTCGCAAGTAAAAATCATCTAACACTTCGCTTATAGATAAAATGGGTACGAGACACAAGAAAATTTCTAATTTCTAATTTATGGATAGTATTTTATCCGCCGTGAACGAGACATTTAATCCGCATGATATGGAGAGGGGGCGTGGAGAACCGGCCGCTGAATTGCTTCTTCTGTTTTTGTCTTAAATCTTGGTAATGGTTTTGTTAAGGCAATATCCAAAACTTCATCCATATGGGAAACATACATAAATTTTAGATCTCTTATAACTTCTTTTGGAACATCTTCCAAATCTTTTTTATTATCTCTTGGCATAATTATTGTCTTTAGCCCTGCTCTGTGAGCCGCTATAACTTTTTCTTTAACTCCCCCAATCTCCAAAACTCTTCCCCTAAGAGTTATTTCTCCTGTCATACCAACTTTTCTATTAACAGTAACTCGGATTAACGCAGATACAATTGCTGTTGTTATTGCAACTCCTGCAGACGGACCGTCTTTTGGAACCGCGCCTTCCGGAACATGCACATGAACATCAAGCTTTTGATAAAACTTTTCCGAAAGTCCTAATTGCACAGCTCTTGCCCTAATGTAACTCATTGCCGCCTGACAGGATTCTTTCATAACATCACCAAGCTGACCTGTTAAGATTAAGTTTCCCTTACCCGGCATTAAAGCAACTTCTATAAAAAGGATATCTCCTCCTGCTTCTGTCCACGCAAGACCGGTAGACATTCCGATCTCGTCTCTCTTCTCAAGAATTGTGGATCGTATCTTAATTGGACCTAAAAATTTAGTAACATTTTTAACCGTCACCATAATTTTTTTCTTCTTCCCTTCCGCAATCATTTTTGCAACTTTTCTAAGAACTGTTGCAATTTGCCGCTCAAGACTTCTGACTCCTGCTTCTCTTGTATAATGTGCAATTATAAATCTAATCGCATCATCTGAAAAATCAACTGTTTTATCCGATAATCCATGACTCTCTATTTGCTTTTTCAAAAGGAAATCTTTTGCAATCTTAAATTTTTCAAACTGTGTATAACCTGCAAAATTGATGATCTCAAGCCTATCCCGCAAGGCAGGGGGAATTGTATCCAAAACATTTGCTGTTGTAACAAACATTACGTCCGATAGATCAAACGCAACCTCAAGATAATGATCGGAAAACTGATTGTTTTGTTCAGGATCCAAAGCCTCCAAAAGTGCTGAGGAAGGATCACCCCGAAAGTCTGCTCCAACCTTGTCTATTTCATCCAACATAAATACCGGATTTCTGGTATCTGCGTCTTTTACTCCCTGAATAATTCGCCCGGGAAGTGCTCCTACATATGTTCTTCTATGGCCTCTAATTTCTGCCTCATCTCTTATTCCTCCGAGAGAAACTCTTACGAATTTTCTCCCTAAAGACCGGGCAATTGATTTTCCGATAGAAGTTTTACCAACTCCGGGCGGTCCGACAAAACAAAGAATGGGTCCTTTCATTTTTCCGGCAAGTTTATGAACAGCCAAATATTCAACTATTCTTTCTTTAACCTTAGAAAGTCCATAGTGGTCCTCGTCTAGAATTTTCTCGGCTGCTTTTATGTCTATGTTATTCTTGCTTTCCTTACCCCATGGAAGACTTATAAGCCAATCTAAATAATTTCTAATATATCCTGCCTCTGGATTAAACTGATTCATCTGACCTAATTTCTTAAGCTCCTTTTTGGCTTTTTCCTCTACATCCTCAGGCATACCCGCAACTTTTATTTTATCTGAGAGTTCCTTGACTTCGCTGTCTTCATCGCTTTGACCAAGCTCCCTTTCTATAGTCTTTAGCCTTTCTCTAAGCATTGCCTCCCGCGCGCCTTTCTCAAATCTTTCGTGAGTTTTTGACGTAAGACGTCTTTCAAGCTCTAAAATTTTAATTTCTTTAGTTAAATATTCCGAGATTTTCTCAAGTCTTTCTTTTACATTTGTTGTTTCCAGAAGCTCCTGTCTCTCGGCCGGCTTAACATCCAAAACAGAAGAGATCAAATCGGCAAGTTCTGAGGGAGAATTATCGGACATTATATTCATAAAGGCCAAAAAATCAACTGATTTTCCAAGATTTATTGCTTTTTTGAATTGACTTGTTATGTGGTTACATAAGGCTTTAATTTCGGGAGAATCGTTAATTTCATCGGAAAGTTCTTTTACTTTTGCCAAAAGAAACTGTTCGTGAGATTCATAAGATAATATTTTGACTCTTGAGATACCCTTTACCTGAGCGTTTATCTCTCCATCCGATCTTATCATTCGCTCAATTTTTGAAAGAGTACCAATTGAGTAAAGCTCGGCGGGTGTTGGTTCGTTAAGCTTGGAATTTTTTTGAAGAACAAAACAGACTATTCTTTCACCCTGAAAGGAACTTTCTAATGCGGCTAAACTCTTGGGCCTGCCAAAAGTTAAAACCGAATCTATATTTGGGAAAATTATTCCATCTCTTATTGGAATAATAGGAACTAGCTTTTCCATAAATTTTTGGTTGTTTCCTGCAATTATTAGCACTCTAGCAAAATATCTGCTAATTGTCAAGAGCTTATAATATTAGGGTTGACAAAGCAAATTTGACGGAACTACAATTAAGTATGAGAAAGAAAACACCAAGAACTACATCTCTTCTGCCTGAAGGCGTAAAGCCTGAACAACTTCTTAAGAGGCTTCATTCATTTGAAGGAAGAATGGCGGAGATTCTAAGTGACTTCTCAGGCAGCATGCCTTTTGTATATTTTCATGTTGTCTGGTTTGTGCTTTGGGTACTTATTAACCAAGGATTCTTCTCACCAAAAATTAGACCATTTGACCCTTTTCCCTATGGACTTTTAACAATGGTCGTCTCCCTTGAAGCTATTTTCCTTGCTACGTTTGTTCTTATAAACCAGAACAGACAGGCGCTTATAGAAACTTATAGAGATCTTGAAGAGGAAGAAGAACAGGAGGAAGAAGAACGAGAACAGGAAGAATTAGAAGGAGAAGTAGAAGATATTCAGAAAGATTTAGACGATATTAAAAGTGCTATGAGATTTATTCAGGAGAAAATAAGCGCAATCGAAAAGTCTCCGGCTTCACAAAACGGAAACGGCAATAATAAATAAAAACATCTATCTTAAACAGAAGCCTTACTGCGTTTGAGCTTTTGAGTGATACTTTACCCGAAAACGATCTTTATAAGTTAAACCCTGAACTATACTTCCTATTATTAAACCGTGAAGAAATTTTGATCTAAGTCTTCTTATTAGAATAAAAGGCGCGTACAGCGCTGAAAAAATCATCCAGTGGTGAATATGATAATGCTTATTCTCTTTTTGAATTTTGATATTTGGAAAATATGAAATGTTTTTTAGCTTTTTTTTCGGAAGTTTTTTGTAGACCGGTGATTTCTGATTTGAAGAAGCAGTAAAAAACGAAAATCCGGCAATGAGTCCTGCAAAAAGTTTAACTATATTTTTTATTTTTATCTTCCGGTCAGATTCCTTATAGATTTTCATATCCATAAAATTTTAGCATTTTTAATAGACTCATGTCAAAGCTAAATTTTACCCGGGGACATAAGGTTCTGGATTTATATAAGAGCGCCGTGCTTTGATATAAATTTCGCTGTTGTGCTTGATAAAAAAAGCTTTCCCAGCTCTTTAAGAGTAAAAAAATCCAACAATTGTCCTTCTGCCCTTTCTATTTTATTTACATTATCATCAGTTAGCCTGGCGTGATAGCAATATTCCGACACAAACTCAACATTTTCAATTTTTATACCCATTTCATTTTCTACTTTTCTCGCCATTGCGTTTTCAAAAGATTCTTTGTTTTCTTTAATTCCGTCGATAAAACACCATGCGTGCTTTTCTTCATCCATTGGACCATTTCTTTTATACATAAGAAGCGCTTTACCTTTATATGTTAGGAGGATTGATGCAGGGGAAATTTTATCATCCATAAATACATTATAGTCTTATTTGGAACCAAAATGGTAAGGAAAATAGTAGGAACTTATTTTTATTCAGATGAGCTCAGTTCTTCAAGTATATAATCCTGCAGGGCATCGATTTTGCGGTATCTCTCAAGTTGATTACTTGGGATAGTCAATACATTGCCTATTACATGCCTACAATTCTTTGAACCGCAAATACAATTCATTGACCAAACTTCGGTAGGGACGTTTTTGCTTACTGTGGTTGAGTAGTCATATGTCAACTCATCTCCCGCTTTGATATCTTTGATTGCAAAAAGCTCGCTTCGTCCTTTTAAGCAACAGTTAGGATCACAACTATGGTTAATTTGACGAGACGGCTCATCAAGATCTATAAAAAGATCTTTTCCTATTTGTAGAGGGTCGTCGTAGTTTTCTTGTCCGCTTTCAATCCTTTTCCAAACTTCATCCAGATTAATTATCTCACCAGAAAGAGTCTTCAAATATGTGCCTTTTTTAATAGGGGCTCTGGTAAATGTGCCTTTACCTCCTAACCTAGAGTCGCTTATGTACAATCCCATATTCAAAGTATATCAAAAGTTCTGACACCGTACACTTGGCATATCATAAAAAAGCTGTGGGACTAGGTATCACACTAAAGTTTCGGAAAAATATTCTTTCAGCATTGTTTTATGACTTCCAAATCTGATAAAATTAACCAGAATTGCTGGGTCATCTAACGGTAGGATAGTGGACTCTGAATCCATTCATCTTGGTTCGAATCCAAGCCCAGCAGCCAAGACGTGCGCCCCAAAGGTGACCATATTCTCTCAAAAACTCTATTTATGGCAAGGGCTACAAGATCATTCGAATTACAATACGAAGATTTAAACGGACAAACCGACTCCGTAATTATCGATAAATACCCAGATATGTGTCCTGTGTGTGAAAACGGAATCGAGACAAAGCTTTTTGGTGCTTATGGTAAAAGCTACAGTGATTATGGAAGAGGCCACTTAGTACAAGCTTTTTTTGGTTGCCCGCGTAAAGACTGTCAAGCAATCTTTATTGCGTATTATACTTCACCACCGGGAGTTGGTCCCTACGGCTCTGAGCAATATGTTTTTTTGCGGAATACATATGTTCGTCCTTACTTCAAGCCTGAAGAGTTCGACGAAGAGATAAAAACTCTTTCTCCAGAGTTTATAACAATTTATACACAAGCAAAAATTGCTGAAGAGATGGGCTTAGATTTAGTTTGTGGACCTGGATATAGAAAATCATTAGAGTTTTTAATTAAAGATTTCCTGATTAAGGCTAAGTCAAAGAAAGAAGATTATGTGAAAGCTTGTGGGTTAGGTTGGCTTATTGCTAACGACATTGATTCAGAAAAAATAAAAGTTACATCAGGTCTTGCAAAAGAATTAGGAAATGACGAAACACATTACGAAAAAAAAATAGAAGAACTTACACTGGAGGACATGAAAAAATTAATAAAAATTACGACCCATTGGATTACAGACGAAATATTAACAGAAGGATACAAACAAAAAACAGCAAACAAGAGTAAAAAAAAGGGGGGGGATTAAACGGTTCCAGACCGATGCCTTTCAAAAATGAAGCCAATGTGCTAAACTTTGAGGGAATTTATGGTCGTTCCAAATATAGAACTTTCAAATAAAACTAAAATTCCGCAACTTGGGTTTGGTACATGGCTTATA
>Ga0209542_10012110_pt1 | contig 15159 bp, 10 predicted proteins | sample RifCSPhighO2_01_FD_184028 | JGI IMG/M metagenome (GOLD analysis project Ga0209542, IMG submission 184028) | Soil microbial communities from Rifle, Colorado - Rifle CSP2_plank highO2_0.1 (SPAdes) (version 2) | ecosystem: Environmental > Terrestrial > Deep subsurface > Rock core/Sediment ...
ACTGCCACGAGACGGTGACCTCGGTAGCACGCCATCTGGGGCTTCCCGGCATTGACCCGAGCATTGCGCACGTGTGCCGCTACAAATATGAGACGCGCGCGCTCCTGACCAAAGAGGGAATCCCTCAGCCGAAGTTCCGAATCGTTAAAACCCACGTCGAGGGACTGCAGGCCTTGCGGGATATAGGTACTCCGGCGGCTCTCAAGGCCACCAATAATTCAGGCAGCCGGGGGTTCGCGCGCATCGAGTCGGAGGCCGATTTCAGCAATGAGGTATTCGAGTGCGCCATACAGAACGGCACCACAGGTTCGGCCATCATCGAAGAACTCCTTATTCCCGTTGAGGGAGAGATCGCAGAACAGTCGGTCGAGACGCTCTGGTACAACGGCGAAATGTTCTGGCTCAATTGGGTGGACCGTCTCTTTCGTAAGGACTTCGACCTTTTCCCGAACGTGTGGGAGGAAAGCAACAATCCGTACAAAGATATTTCGTGGGCGGTGGAACTGGCACACATCAATCCCGCCGTACATGCGCCCGACGTGCGCGCGGCAACCGAGGATATGGTCCGTCGCGCCGGTCTCGCGCTCGGAATGGACAAACAGAAAGGAGGACATCTGCTCAAGGCAGACATCATGCTCACGCAGGGCGGTCCGCGAATCATCGAGCTCACGCCGCGGCTCTCGGGCGGATGGGATTCCTCATGGTCGACGCCGCGTCGCGGCGCCGATTTCGTGGGCGGGATGCTCGGACTCGCACTTGGCGAAGCCCTAACGCCGGAATACAAGGAACGCTACTTCACCTATCACGACGAAGGGTTATATGCATCTGTGCTTTCGCAGGTTGAAATGGATGCACAGGACTGCATCGGTCGCCGCTTCGCGCCCGGTGCCGCGTATGACCGTACCGAGTCCTTGCGTGAAGCGTACAAGGCGCTCCGCGCCGGAAATTTTCTGGGTTAATTAAAACGATAGTAATTGCGGGCTGTTGACAGTATAAATAATGTGCTATGCTATAAGCAGATTAAGAGTTCTCTCGTTTTCAATCGAACTACATCAAAGGAAAACCATGAATAGCAAAAAAACAGCAGTTGTCGTCGGCGCAACCGGGAATCTCGGCTCTGCTATCGTCTCGGCCTTGCAGAAGGCCGGGTATGAAGTAGACCCAACGTGGACGGGTGCCAATCATCCTGATGCAACGCTTGCATCCTCGTACAAGAATCTTCCGTCCCGCATTGACCTCGCTGTGTACGCGGCAGGCGACAACGTGGTCAAGCCGATTCAGGAACTCTCTGAAGAGGAATTTGACCACGTGATGAGCGTAAATATGCGCGGGGCATTCCTCTTGGCGCGCGCCACGTTCGCGGGGCTGAAGGCAGCAAAGGGAACATTCGTCACCATCTCATCCATCAACTCCGTCTTTCCATACCCGAATCGCGCGGCATACTGTACGTCGAAGGCCGCGCTTGAAGGACTTACCAGGCAACTCGCCGTCGAGTGGGGTGAACACGGCATCTCCACCCATTGCATTCGGCTTGGGCCGCTCAACAAGCTGATGAAAGCGACTACGAAGAACGCGAAAGACCCGGCGGCCCTCGAAGGGATACTCGCGGCGATAAAGAAGCGCATGCCCGCCCACGAACTCATTCCGTCCGAAGCGGTAGCCGAGTACATCGTTCATCTTGCCGCAGGGGGCGCGCGCTGGGTGACCGGTCAAGTGACCGACTTCGATGCCGGGTACACCCGCAACATCTATCCTCTCTGATTTATAGGAAGTTCGAAACGCCCTCCTTTGGAGGGCGTTTTTTTACATATTGTGCAACTTACTTCTCCTCTGTATAGTTAGAGATTATATGGCATACAACTGGTCCAATAAAAGACGGCTTGATACGCTCTCGGCCACCGGAAAAGATAATATCCTCATATTCAAGGCCCCTGATGAACGAGCAGAGGTACACGTGAAGAAGGGCACGATTGAGAAGGTGATTTTCAAGAAGGCCGGCAGCAAACCGGTGACTATCCGCGCCACAAACGCTCACGCAGTAGTAGTGGGCAAGGGTAATGCGCAGCGCGACGTGTACCACTATCTCAAGCCGGGCGGACCGGCACCGACGATGCGTCTCGGCATTACCGTGCATCGCGGGGAAGGGACGTGGTCGAGCTTACCGCACGCTTTTGAGCTCAACACCGAACGTGGGTTTGAGGAGGTCTTCTTTCATATCATGAAGGGTGCAAGTAAACGCGGTATCCAGGTGGGGAAAGGGGTATGGTTCGATAACACGCCTGCGGACGTAGTGTGGCCCATCAAGGACCACACCTTCAGCACGGTGCCGATGGGGTATCATCCCGTCGTCGGCGAGCCCGGAGTCCACGTTTCGTATGTGTGGGTATACCTCGCCAAAAAGAAGAAGTGGGAAAAAATAAAATAAGATATCCGTATGAAGGAAACATTCGGTATCGCGACGCGTTTCTATGGACTGGCGAAGGGGGATGTAGAACGTCTCTCGACGTGGGTGAACGCGGCGCTCGCAATCGTGCCCGCAGAGAATGTGTATGTGGCAATCCATACTGAAGAAGACCGTTCGGAAAGTTTGGATTTTATGCGCAGAAAGTATCCGAAGGTTACCGCCTTTTCTGTTACTCCGTGGGGAAAAGTAGTACAAGCACCGAACGCACTCCTTCTGAAGTGCGCAGAAAAGCACGTGAGTCACCTTCTATTTGCGAGTAGTGAATATCCAGTTACCGAATCGCTCGTATCGTTACTCCAATCGCACCTTGATGCACAGACACTCGTGGTCGGTGCACGTCTCGCCGAACATGATTTCAAGACACCGTCGAAGGAACGTGTGTTGGTAGAGAAGGCAAGTGGCCTACAAATTCCCTGGAATACGTACGCATTATGGTCTGTTGTGCATCTCATCCACACTGGATTTGTACTAACCGCCGACTCGTTCAACGATGCCGATAATGCGGGGATGGAGGAAATGGGGACTATCGCTGCCCAACAGATGTTATGGCCGGATAAAGCATCGGCGAAGCTCGTTACCCCGCGCGCGGGGGATCTTATTTTGAATACCCACGGCTGGACTATTACTCGTCATAAACGGTATATGCATAATCTAGAATCAAAAAATTCTCGCTCCGCAACACAACTGAAACGGCTTAAGCTCCCGCGGCCCTCCGTGCTGCATATTGGATAGAAAAGATAAATCGGTTTCTTTTAGCGGTCCGTGCGGGTTATATTAGTATTACCTTATGAAAGACACTCTCGCGACGCTCTGGCGGGCGTTCGGCAGATACCGCTGGCACATTATCGGGCTGTTGGTGTTCAGCGTGCTCAGCCCCCTCTTGGAAGGTATCGGCATCAACATGATTATCCCGATTATGTCCTTTTTCATGGGCGGCGGGGGAGCTGCGACGGATTTCGTTACGAAGACCATACAAGGGTTCTTCGCGTTCCTGCATGTGCCGTTCAGCTTCCGGTATCTGCTCATCTTTGTATTCGGTCTCTTCGTCATACGAGCGGTCTCGGTCGTCGTCTTCGGGTACATTCGCGGCTGGATAAGCGCCGACTTCTTGAGCAAGGAGAGCGAGGACGTCATGCGCCGCGCGCTCCTCTCCTCGTGGCCATTTTTGCTGAAGCAGAAGATAGGAACGCTGCAAAACACACTGGTGCGCGATGTCCAACAAACCGGCTCTCTGCTTGGCGCTGCGGTCCAGGTCATACAGTCCATGAGCGGCTTTCTTATGTATCTCCTCGTGGCAATCAATATCTCGCCGACGATGACCTTCTACGCGGTCGGCGGGGGAATCGTCCTCTTGTTCGTCCTGCGGCCCTTGCTCTACCGTACGCAGCGCATCGGGCAGCAGACGGCGGGAGTTGAGAAGCAATTCGCGCAATTTTTGAGCGAACACATCATCGGCATGAAATCTATCAAGGCCGCGGGAGCGGAACGCGCCGCCATCAAAGACGGGATAGCACATATCCGTCTCCTGCGCCATCTCTCGATACGGCAATCGCTCATCGGCACGATGAGTTCGAGCTTTTTCCAGCCGTTCGCGATCGTCCTGGTGGTGCTGCTTTTCGTGCTGACGTACCATACGCCGCAATTCAACATCATCTCTTTTGCCGCTTCGCTGTATCTGATACAGAAAATATTCGCCTATCTTGAGTCCGGGCAGAGCGCCCTGCAGTCGGTCAGCGGGCTCCTGCCGTATGTCAAAAACGTCGAGACATTCAAGCGCGAGCTTAATCTGCAGAGGGAATCATTTGAAGGTACTGCGCCGTTCGTCCTTAAAAAGGAGCTCGCCTTCGAGGGAGTGTCGTTCGCCTATGAAGCCAGCAAGCCCAGCACTCCATCAGATGGAGTGCTGGGCAAGCCGGTCCTCGACAGCGTCAGTTTCTCGATACGGGCGGGAGAGACCGTCGGGCTCATCGGGCCGTCGGGCGCGGGGAAAACCTCGGTCGCTGACCTGCTGTTGCGGCTTTTCAAGCCGAGCACCGGGGAGATCCTGCTTGATGGCGTGCCGAGCGGGTCCATTGCGCTCGATGCATGGCGCCAGCACATCGGCTACGTGTCGCAGGACGTGTTCCTCCTCAACAGCACCATCGAAGACAACATCCGCTTCTACGACCACACGCTGTCTAAAGAAGATATTGAGAGCGCCGCGAAGCAGGCGAACATCTATGACTTCATTATGGGATTGCCGGAGGGTTTCCAGACGACAACGGGCGATCGGGGCATCATGCTCTCGGGCGGCCAGCGCCAACGCATCGCGCTTGCGAGAGCGCTGGTCGGCCGTCCCGCGCTCCTCATACTTGACGAAGCGACGAGCGCCCTCGACTCCGCCTCGGAGAAGCTTATACAAGAGTCCATTCGCGCATTGCATGGCAACGTGGCGGTATTCATCATCGCGCATCGGTTGAGCACCGTAGAACATGCCGATCGGCTGATCGTGCTTGACCAGGGGAAGATTGTTGAAGAGGGGACCCCCGCCGAACTCTTGGAGCGGCCGGGTTCTTATTTTAGAACGCATCATGGGGCGTCCAGCGAGCCGCGGTAGCTCTCGTATGAAAAAGCTCCTGGCAATGGGTGCCGGCATATTCATGTCGGTGCTTGTGTTCGTACCGATCATGGAGGCGGCGGATAGGAATGACTACGATCTGCTTTCTACCGATCCTGCAACGGGACTGTATCGATACCGGGCAAACAGCTCGTTCAAGACCGTGGGCGACTGTTATGAAAATACGGTAGACATAAATAATCTCGGGTTCCACGGCCCCCCGGTATCGCGCGAGAAGGGGGAAGACGTTTTCAGGATCGTGGTCATTGGGAGTTCGTATGCCTCGGCGATACAAGTCCCGATCAAAGATATGTATTCGACGCTTCTTCAAGAAAAACTCAATGCTGACCTTCGGAGGGCTTCTGCCTATGAAGTGATCCCGATCGCACTCGGGCAGAACAGAACGCTTCTGAATATGTTCTATTACCTCAACTATGGCGCCGCGCTCAAGCCCGATGTCGTTGTCACCATCGAGAGCGACTATGAGCTCGTGACCCAGAACAGCATCGATATTCCCACCTTCGATGCGCAGGGCGCTCTCGTGCTCGAGACGCCGAAAAGCGGAGAGAGCGCCCTCGTCGCTTTCATACGGTCCATAAGCCGGCACGCCAAGCTTCTGGTGAATCTCTATAATCGATTTCTTGTGCTGAAGAGCTCGGTATCCTCGTTCCTTGCCGACCCATTTTCTTCAGCAGTAGCCACGGCTTCGCCGGCAGATGCTCCGAGTACGGAAGATGCGATGCAGGCAGAACAAGCGCGATGGCAGATGAAAGAGAAGATACTGAGCGCCTATGCGAAGCAGGTGATGCGCGATGGCGCGCAGTTCGTTTTCGCCTCGTGGACGGGTAGATGGGTGGCGACCTCAACCGCTCTGGAGCTTCCGCGCCACCTGAAAGATATATCTGCCCGCAATGATTTCTCCTATGTCGATCTGGCGCCCGCATTCAGGGCGGCAGAGCTGTCTTCCGGCAGGCAAGGCAGGTACGAGTGCGATTACCATTGGAATCCTGACGGCAACCGCTATATCGCAGATGCGCTTTTTAACTATCTCACGTCTCATCCGGAGCTGCTGTCTCGCCCGTCCCCATGACATTTACTTCAATCGCCTTTCTGGTTTTCTTTATCGCAATCGTAGTGGGCTATTATGTGTGCCCGCATCGTTTCCGGTGGGCGCTTCTCCTCTTGGGGAGTTCCTATTTCTATATGGCCTTCGTGCCGAAGTACATCTTTATCCTCTTCTTCCTTATCATCGTCGATTTCTTTTTTGCGAAACAGTTTGAGAACATGCAGGGCAGAGGGAAACGGAATTTGTTTATTGCCAGTCTGGTCGTGAATGTCGGCGTGCTCTTCGTCTTCAAGTACTTCAATTTTTTCAACGAGAACGTTTCTTCCTTAGCGCGCGCGCTCCATTGGAACTATTCAATAGAAGCACTCGCCCTCATTCTTCCCTTGGGGCTTTCATTCCATACGTTCCAGAGCATCAGTTATCTCATCGAAGTGTATCGCGGCAAATATCTCGCAGAACGGCATCTGGGGATATATGCGCTCTATGTCATGTTCTTTCCGCAGCTTATTGCCGGTCCGATCGAGCGACCGGCGCACCTCATACCGCAGCTGACGAAAGCTGTCTCCTTTGAAATGGGGAACCTGGGTTCTGGTCTCCGCTTGATGGCGTGGGGCTACTTTAAGAAGCTGGTAATCGCCGATCGGCTCGCGGTCTACGTGAATGCTGTCTACGCGGATGTCGCCTCCGCGTCCGGGCTCGGCATTCTTTTGGCGATGTTCGCATTCGCGCTCCAATTGTACGGCGATTTTTCCGGCTATACGGATATCGCACGCGGCAGCGCGCGCGTACTCGGTATTGACTTGGTGCACAATTTCGACCAGCCATACTTTTCTCGCTCGGTTACCGAATTCTGGCGCCGGTGGCATATGTCGCTCTCTTCGTGGTTCCGTGATTATGTCTATCTTCCCCTCGCCTGGAAATGGAGAGAGCGGGGCGTCTGGTGGACATACGGCGCGATTATCACCACGTTCATTCTGGTGGGAGTGTGGCACGGGGCAGCGTGGACCTATGTCATCATGGGATTGCTGTTCGGGTGTTATATCGTTGCGGAGATGATCACAAAACCGGCACGGCAAGCATGTTCTGCGCTCGTCGGCCTTGATCGCCTGCCGCGGATCCATCGCGCGTTGCAGATAGCGAGCACCTTTATAGTAGTGAGCGTGACCTGGGTCTTTTTCCGCTCGCCCGATCTGGCGACCGCCTTTGCCTTTTTGCGCAGGTTGTTCACAGGATGGGATCTGTCGCTGCAGTCGGCGGCAGTGTATCTCACCCATCCCGCGGCGATGTTTGACGTCAAGCATGTCGATCTCGCCCTCACGCTTAGTTTCATTGCCGTACTCTTTTTCGTTGAACATATGAAAGATACGCGCAATGCGAGGCCATTTCTCGGTACGCGATTTCTGTTCGTACGGTCTTTCTTGTACAGTTCGCTTGTATTGGCGATAGCTCTGTTCGGTCTCTTCACTACGAACGCCTTTATCTACTTTCAATTCTGAAGTATACTCATTACCAACCATGCAAAACGAGGGGACCGCAAGACAAATAGCGAGGTGGGTCGCGCTCGGCGCACTGTTCCTGATCCCGCTCGCGCCTCTCATCGTCGCAAACTCCTTCTTTTTCCCCTTTATCACCGGCAAAGCGTTTTATCTGCGTATCCTCATAGAACTGGCCGTCGTCTCGTGGGCAGTGCTCGCGCTTCTTGATAAGCAGTATCGTCCGCGCTTCTCTCCGATCGGGGCGGCGACTGTCGGGTTCGTCCTCTGGATGTTCATCGCGGACGCCTTCGCGCCGAATGCGGCAAAGGCCTTCTGGAGTAATTTCGAGCGAATGGAGGGATGGGTGCTCCTTGCCCATCTCCTTGGCTTCTTCCTCGCCGCCAGCGCGGTGCTGCGTGTAGAGAAGAAATGGCGCGCGTGGTTCCTGTGGTCGCTTGGCGTCGCGGTCATCATTTCTGCATATGCGCTTTTACAGCTTGCTGGAAAATTGCCTATCCACCAGGGTTCCGTCCGTATTGACGCGTCACTCGGCAATTCTGCGTATCTCGCGATCTATCTGCTCTTCAGCACGTTCGTTGCGCTCTGGCTCGCGCTCACCGAGAAGCGTTCATGGCTCAAGTGGTCGCTTCTTTCGTTCGCCGTTCTCGAAGCGGTGCTTATCTTCTTTACCGAGACGCGCGGCACTGCTATCGGATTAATCAGCACCCTCGCACTCGCGGCGCTCCTTACGGCCCTTACGGGAAATAAAAAAGTTCGCCGCCTAGGAGGAGGAGCCTTCGTTCTTATTCTCATCATCGCGGGCAGTTTGTATCTCGCACGCGACTCGGCCTTCGTGCAAGAGAGTCATGTGCTCCGACGCGTCGCCTCCATCTCGCTCTCTGACGGTCAGACGCGCTTCACGATCTGGAGCATGGCGTTTAAGGGGGTGCTCGAGCGCCCCTTGACCGGCTGGGGGCAGGAGGGTTTCAACTATGTTTTCAATACATACTACGATCCGTCGCTCTACAAGCAGGAGCCGTGGTTCGACCGCGCGCACAACGCTTTTATCGATTGGCTCTCCGCCGGAGGCCTGCCGGCATTCCTGCTCTATCTCTCGCTCTTCGGTTCCGCGCTCCTCGCACTCTGGAGGAGTTCGGAGCTTTCGCGGCCCGAACGCATCGCGCTTACGGCCGCCCTCGCCGGGTACGCCGTCCACAATTTCTTCGTCTTCGACAATCTGTATTCCTATATATATTTCTTCGCGATACTCGCACTCATCGATTCGCAGGTCGCTCGGCCGATTTCGCGGCTCGAACATGCTCCTGAATTAGACTCGGTCGGCGGCACGACCTATGCGCTGCCCATCGCCACAGTCGCCGCCGCGGTGCTCATCTGGTCCGTCAATATCCCCGGCATGCAAGTGGCAGGGAAGCTCATCACGGCCATTTCTCCTCAACGCTCCGGCATCGAGGTAAATATTGCTGCATTTAAGGACCTTGCGGCGCATCCGGCCTTTGCCGCGCAGGAAGTGCGCGAACAGCTCGTTTCATTTGCCTCTTCAGCGGTGCAGAGCCCGCAGGTGACCAACGAGCAGAAACAACAGCTAGCCGCGCTCGCCGTAAGCGAGATGCAAAAACAAGTCGCCGCGTATCCCGAGGACGCGCGCGGGCGCCTCCAGCTCTTCTATATCTATCGCACCATCGGCGACAGCGCGCATGCGCTCGAAGAGATCCGCGCCGCGATCATGCTCTCGCCGCAGAAGGAGAATTTCTGGATCGAAGCGGGAGTGGTCGAATGGGATCGGGGGAATATGGAAGCAGCGCAGGAGGCCTTCAATACCGCCTATGCGCTCGGCCCGTCGTTCTCCGATCTCGCCGTGTATGCCGCCGCCGGGAATCTTGCGGCAGGCGACACGGAGGCGGCCGATAAGATACTAATCGATACCTTCGGCACGACGAACGTAGACAGCGATATCCTCGCCGTCGCGTATTACCGCACGGGGGATTGGCCGCGGCTTATCGGCCTGTGGCAAGAGCGTGCGAAAAGGCCTGACGCCAGCGCTTCGACCTGGTTCTCGCTCGCAGCCGCTTACTACGCGGCGGGCGACAAGGCGAATGCTATCAGTACGATTAAGGAGGCAGTGACGCGCTATCCGGAGGCCGCCTCCCAAGGTACTGAAGCAATTCGACAGATAGAAGGAGGGAAATGAATCTTCGAGAACACGTCCCGCTCGCGCCTCTCACGACATTCGGCGTGGGAGGCGCGGCGCGTTTTTTCATAGAGGCGCATTCAATAGAGGACGTAGCAGAGGCGCTCGCCTTTGCGAAGGAGCAAGCGCTCTCGCTCTTCGTGCTCGGCGGCGGTTCAAATATTCTGGTTGCGGACGAAGGGTTTGACGGCGTCGTGCTCGCCCTGTGCATACCGGGTATCACGGCAGAGGCGCTCTCCTCCGCTGCTGAAGCTTCGGGCGGTCGCGAGTGGGTGACGGTCGGCGCAGGCGTTGCGTGGGACGAGTTCGTGGTGTGGACGATTCAACACGAGTTCGCCGGCCTTGAATGTCTCTCCGGCGTGCCGGGCACGGTCGGTGGAGCCGTCGTTGCGAATCTCGGCGCGTACGGTGCGCAGATGAGCGATACGTTCGTACGCGCGGAAGTGCTCGATAGGAACGATCTCTTTGGCGGGCTGAAAATTTTTAAAAAAGAAGCCTGTGATTTTTCGTATCATGACAGCATGTTCGGTCGCACTCCCGGGCGATACGTCGTGGTGCGCGCCACCTTCGCGCTCTCGCGGGATCCGGTAGCCCAGCCGTCGTATCGGGACAATCGTTTCGATCTGGCGAAGCTCGCTACGGCGCTTGGCCGTCCGCCGACCGGACAAGACATACGCGACGCGGTGCTCGACATGCGCGAAGAGAAGGGCTCGCTTATCATGCCGGGGCGCCATTCCTACCGCTGTGCGGGGTCATTTTTCCATATGCCGTTCATGTCCAAAGAAGAGTACGAGCTCGTAGGCGCAAAGGCGCGTTCCCTGGATGCGTCAAAAGAAGAGCGCCTGCGTCCCTGGGCGTGGAAACAGCCGGACGGCTCCTACAAGGTCGCCCCGGGATTCCTCCTCGAATACACCGAGTTTCAGAAAGGGTACGTGCGCGCCGGCGCCGGCGTATCGCCACGACACACGCTCTCGCTCATCAATGTTGGAGGAGCGCGCGCGGAAGATATTGCAGCGCTCGCACACGATATGCGCGAGGCAGTCGAAAAAATATTCGGTATCCGGCTCGAGTGCGAAGTCGAGTATGTCGGCGCGATCGCGCCGCACGCGTAACACCGCATAAAAATTTCTCAAAAACTTTTTTCGCGCGAATCAGTCGAAGTTATCCACATGTCGCGCAAAATCTTCACACAAAAATTCTTTTTACGCGCGATAATGTGAAGTAGAACGTTTGTGCATGAAAATTTATTTCTTGCGCAGGCGGGTCGACATATCAACCATTCTCACTAATTCGCAACCACCATGGCAAAGAAGCGCAAGGCCGCGAAGAAGCGCAAGGCAGCAAAGAAGCGCGCCTAGTTCGCAAAAGAAAAATCCCGCTTCGGCGGGTTTTTTCTTTTCGTGCTTTGGATTTTCTCGTGCTTTTGTTTTTCCACCTGAAGTGGACGTCTCAGGCGGGCGAAATCCACACATTGATAGACACCGGGTGTCGGTCAAATGCCAATCAATGTCCACAGGCATCTGATAGACACCGGGTGTCAATCAAGTTTATTCTAGGTAGAATATGACTCGCGAACCTTTTGGTATTGACTCGTATGTGCATGTGTATACGCGTGGCGTCAAGAAACTACCCATCTATCGACAAAAGGGAGATTTACGGCGACTTCTCTTTAATCTCTATTACTTCAATCATGCCGATCGAATGCCGGATAATTGGAAACGTGAACTTGAAATATCGGGGAACTCTGTAAATTTCGAATGGCCTGATGCCTGGGGAGAACGACAACCAATTGTCTCGATTCTTGCCTTCAGTATCATGTTCAACCATCTGCATTTAATAATCAAAGAAATTGTCGAAGGCGGTACAAGCAGGTTCATGCATCGAGTGAGCATGGCATATTCGAAATTCATCAATGAGAAATACGAAGAGAGCGGTTCCTTGTTTCAAGGAGCATTCAAATCGCGCTTGATTGAAGAAGACGCCGACTTTCGCAACCTTGCGGTATATGTGATGGTAAAAAATCCTTTTGAGCGTTATCCAGGCGGATTGCGGCAGGCAATCGAGCATTTTGACGATGCGTATGAACGAATGGCTAGCGATCCTTTCAGTAGCTTGGGAACATATGCAGGGTATCAAGCCTCACCTATTATCACAAAGGATTTGCTCGGAGAATTATTTGAAACGCCGGAGTCTTTTAAGGAATTTGCTCGAGAAACGATGCTTTACCGACTTGATCAATTCACCTCATCAGAGTTCGACCAATTTGATTAACACGTCGTGTCGGTCATTTCGTGCTTCGTGCTTCGGATTTTGCTATAGTATTGCGTAATGCTCGGTCTCTCGCGCCTCTTCTCAAAGAACCAATCGGCGGCCTTTTTACCTTTTTAAAGGCTGCCGCGCCGCGCGTTTCCGCGATAAACCGGTATACCGAAGAACTACAAGGGCTTGCCGATGAGCAGGTGCAAGCGCGTTTCAATGACGTGCGCGCCCGTGCCCTGCGTAGCCTTGGCGAAGCAGGGGGCGCGCCGAGCGAGGAGGAAGTACCGCTCATCTTCGCCCTCGTGCGCGAAGCGGCGCGCCGCACGCTCCGCCAGTCTCATTTCGATGTCCAGATGCTGGGCGGCCTCGCCCTACTCGAGGGCACAATCGCCGAGATGCGCACCGGCGAAGGCAAGACGCTCGTCGCGACACTTCCTGCGACCTTCCACGCGCTCGCAGGGAAGGGTGTACAGATTGTCACCGTGAATGATTCTCTTGCTCGTCGCGATTGTACTTGGATGGGACAGGTCTATCACTATCTCGGCCTCACGGTCGGCGTCGTCACGAGCACGGGTGCGTATCGTTACGACCAATCGCATGTTGAGAAGGAAGAAGACGCCGAGCGAGATGTGAAAGGTTTTTTCAAAGTATTCTACGACTACTTGCGCCCGGTAGAGAAGCGCGAAGCATATGCCGCCGACATCACCTACGTTACCAATAACGAGCTCGGGTTCGATTATCTGCGCGACAACACCGCGTACGACGCATCGCAGATCGTGCAACGTCCGTTCTACTACGCGATCATCGACGAAGTCGACTCCATCCTCATCGATGAGGCGCGCACGCCGCTCATCATCTCGGGACCCACGGGCGACACGCAGAATCTGTATGAGCGGTTCGCCGGCATCGTCCGCAGTATGCAGGAGGGAGAGCACTATACCATCGACGAAAAGCAGAAGGCAATCCAGATTACTGAAGAAGGGATGCATGTCGCGGAAGCCGCGCTCGGCCTCGAAAATCTCTATACTGAAGGCGGGATCAAATACGCGCACCACCTGGAGACAGCCGTGCGCGCAAAGGCGTTGTTCCATAAGGACAAAGAATATGTGGTCAAAGAAAGCGAGATTATTATTGTGGATGAATTCACCGGCCGGCTTCAGCCCGGCCGCCGCTGGTCAGAGGGTTTGCATCAAGCGATCGAGGCGAAAGAGGGTGTCCCGGTAAAAGCAGAAACGCGCACGTATGCGACCGTCACCTTCCAAAATCTCTTCCGCATGTATGAGCGGCTTGCCGGCATGACGGGCACGGCGCTTTCCTCTGAAGAAGAGTTCTATACCGTCTACGGGCTTGAGGTCGTCGTCGTGCCAACCAATAAGCCGGTGACGCGGAAGGATTATGACGATCTTATCTTCCAGACGCGCGAAGGGAAGTACCGCGCCGTCGCGCGCGCGGTCAAAGAACGCCACGAGAAGGGGCAGCCGGTCTTGGTCGGCACGGTTTCCATCGAGGACAATGAGGTCGTCAGTTCCTATCTCGCGAATGAAGGGGTGCCGCATGAGGTGCTGAACGCGAAGAATCACGAGCGGGAAGGCGAGATCATCGCCGAGGCGGGGAAGGAGGGCCGCGTGACGGTCGCGACCAATCTCGCGGGACGCGGCGTTGATATCAAGCTTGGCGGCGCGCTCGCGACAGTTCCGCTGCGCGCCGCCGTTCTTTCAAAAGGCGGCCTCACGGTCATCGGCACCGAGCGGCATGATGCGCGCCGCATCGACAATCAGCTGCGCGGCCGCTCGGGCCGCCAGGGCGATCCTGGGGAGACCAGATTCTACGTCTCGCTGGAGGACAAACTGATGCGCGTGTTCGCATCCGAAACACTGAAAAAAGTGATGGGCCGTTTCGGCATTCCCGAGGATGAGCCCATCGAAAGCGGCATGATAACGAAGTCCTTGGAGACGGCGCAGGGCCGTATCGAGGGATTCAATTTCGATTCGCGCAAACAGGTCCTCGCCTACGACGATGTGATGAACACTCAGCGCCTCGCGATCTACGCGCGCCGCCGCGCCGCGCTTCTGGGGAGTGACGCGGATGTCGAGGCACTCATCCGCGCGTTTGCTGAAGGCAATGAAGCAGTGCTCGCGGTGCTTGAGGAGAAAAAAAGCGAGTTCGGCGCGGCCCGCCACACTGAAAGTGTGTCGGGCGCGGCGTTTACCGAGCACCTGCGCCGGCTCCTCTTGCAGATCATCGATATCTTCTGGCTCGAGCACTTGGAGACGATGGATTATCTGCGCCGCTCCGTGTCGCTGCGCGCCTACGGCCAACGGGACCCCTTGATCGAATATCGCCGCGAAGGGCTCTCCCGCTTTCGTCTCCTCGAGGAGAATATCAAAGCGGCGACCATTGATGCACTGCCGCGCCTTGTGCAGAGGGACAACGCGCGAATCCGCGCCGAAGAAGAAAAGACCCGCGTCGCGCTCGTCGCCGCGGGGAAGGAGGAAGTCACACAAGCGCCTCTCAAGAAGGCAGTGGGATACGGCCGCAACGATTTTGTGACTATTAGAAAAGGCGACACGGCGCAAACGCTCAAATATAAGAAAGCCGAACCGCTCCTCGCCACCGGCTGGGAGATTGTTCAATGATCAAAGCAGTCGTTTTCGATTCCGATGGGATGCTCTCGCATGGGGGCGTTTTAGCGATACGTACGCGAAAGAGCACGGGATTTCGATCAACGAAATGACTCCGTTTTTTGCTGGTCCATTTCAAGAATGTCTTATCGGGAAAGCCGACTTAAAAGGGGAATTAGGAAAAGGGTGGATGGAGAAATGGCACTGGCGAGGGTCAGTTGAGGAACTCGTCGAATACTGGTTCTCGACTGGAGACCGCATAGATCATTCAGTATTTGATACGGTAAAACAATTGAACGACAACGGGATTCTATGTGTTATAGCGACCAATCAAGAGAAATACCGGTTTAAAGAAAGAAATGGGTTGCTGAATTAAGCGCCATCTCGCAATAGTTTGGATATGGCTTTGTAGCGACGATCTTTGCGCAAGCCGTGGTGTACGGCTAGTTTCTTCTTGAGTGCAGAGAAC
>Ga0209542_10012111_pt1 | contig 15158 bp, 11 predicted proteins | sample RifCSPhighO2_01_FD_184028 | JGI IMG/M metagenome (GOLD analysis project Ga0209542, IMG submission 184028) | Soil microbial communities from Rifle, Colorado - Rifle CSP2_plank highO2_0.1 (SPAdes) (version 2) | ecosystem: Environmental > Terrestrial > Deep subsurface > Rock core/Sediment ...
CGCGCCGGGCGGCGCGGAAGGCGAGCACGGCGGGGTGGACGTTGGCGGTGTTGTTGAGGTTGCTGTTCATTGTGAGCCTCCTGTGCCGGATTACCCTCCGGCGGGGAAATTTCGAACCCGCGTCCTAAACCACCCGGATGGTGGTTGGACCTGGGCTCGCATGAGGATACGAAATTTGACGCGTAATACGTAATAGGTAATGCGTAATCTCTTATCCTCGTGCGATATGAGGGGTTGTATTATATGTATGCGAAGGCTTGGTACAGAAACCAAGGTCACACACTTTCTACTCTCCCTATTTGTCAAAAATCTTTACCTTCGACACTAATCTCTCTTTAATGTCGAGTGCTCTCCCCACCACCTTTCGATAGTGACGGAGAGTTGCACTTGTACTCAACTGACTGCGGCAAGACCCTGGTAGGCCACGCCCGTACTAATTGAGGGCTCCTCCTACTCGGGCATCCTTAGTGGTCGGATGCAGTTTGGGATTTGCCGGTTTACCAGAGGTTTAGATATTAGCCTGTGAGAATCTCTCTCAAGATTCCCTCTTCACACGGGCGAATGTCCGAACCCTTCAAAGATCTCGATTGAACTAACTTAACTCTCTGGCAGTAGTATAGCGCATTCTTGCCAAGTTGTCAAGAATCAATGCAAAGCTCAAAACGCAAAGTGCAAAAGTAGAGCTATAAATAAGGACAAAATAAGATTTACTTATACACAAGATTATGTCAAAATTGCTTGACACTGGATATGGAACTTGGTACTCTGGAGCCAGAGGTCAGACCTCTCACGAAGAGGACTGACCTCAAAAACACATGGATGAAATATTGCAATCAATCGGCCTTTCCCCTGACGAGATAACGGTGTATGAGTATTTGCTCACCAATGGGGCGCGGCCGGCAGGCGATGTGTCTAGGCAAACGAGTATTAAACGGGGCACGGCATACAACGTGCTTAGTGACCTTGTGGCTCGCGGTTTTGCTCGGCAGGTGGAGGGTGAGAATAAGGTAATGAGGTTTGCCCTCGAGCATCCCTCCAAGATTAAAGAGATTCTCGAGGGTCAGAAGGTTAAGCAAGACGAAGCGGCCCGCTCTTTCGAGACAGCCCTGCCCTCTCTCACCAGCAGGTGGAATTTGGTTTATCATCGTCCGGCTGTGACATATTACGAGGGGCTTGAAGGTGTCAAACGCGTACTCGAGGACTCGCTTAATGCCACCGACACTATCTATTCGTATGCCGATCTTGAGGCCATTGCTAGATACATACCTGATGTTAACAAGCGTTACGTGACCAAACGCGAGGAAAAGCAACTTAAAAAACGTGGCATCGTAATAGATACGTCCTTTGCCCGCGAGTTTCTCAAAGATTATCACCCGGGCATTACCGAAACTAAACTTATTAAAACAACACCAATCCCCTTCTCGTCCGTGATGCAGATCTACAATGATAAAGTTTCGTACATCACACTTAATGAAGGTCAAATGATGGGCGTGATTATTGAAGACGCGAAGATTGCTGCCATGCATCGTTCAATGTTTGAATACTTGTGGGAAATTACGCCCGAGTTTGTGGCAGAGAAGAAGGAGTTGTTGAATTAGAAGATGTAAGCTTCAGGCGGCGCCTCCTCCCTGAGTGCTTCGAAAACGGCGTAGTACTTATTTGTATCTTTATCGAAGAAGTAGCGAGTAAGTACTTGTCCGTCGCGCAAATTTTTGTTTAGCTCCAGCGTTTCGGGTTTGCTACCGGAGACGATTGTTGCGCCTTTACGCGAGCCGATGTTGCTTGCTTGGATGATTTCGTCGCGCGAGAGTTTCTTCGAGGGGTAGCTGTAGGCGCTCTTGCCCTTTATATAATCATTGTCATTTCGCCAGATGTGCAATGACTCGACACCTTCAAAATTATAAAATCTGTCTGCGATAAAGCCGCGCTCTATGTAGTTCATAGCAATGGCGCTTGTAGCCTCCGTATCTGCCTCGATTTTATCCGTCTCGGCTTCCTCATCAAGCGATGCAAGCATCATCGTTTCGCCAATGGAGGCTCCGGCGAAGTTTTTATCAACGTTGAAGGCCCCAAAGTATTTGTGCATTTCATAAGGGAACTCGCTTGTGACCACATCTGTAAATCTGTTGAAAGCCCGAATAACTCCCTTGTGGCGAAAGATGTAAAAGCGGGCTCGAGCCTTTTTGTCTTTCAACGTTTCGTCAAACTTCTCGAGCAGTTTTGGCAGCAACTTAGCATACTTGGGGTCTTTATAGTTGCGTCTGTACATTTCCCGCATTGCCTCAATCTCGTCTGCACTTAGCCTGTCTGCCGTCCTTATCTCGAATGTAGCATCCTTCATGCTCTCGAGAGCGCTAACCTTTTCGCTATCTGGCAGAGCTTTGTATGTGGCAAGGAAGATTTCGTTGCTCACTTCTACCTTACTCAATTCATCCAACAGCTCTTTCTCATCAAGCTCTTCTTGCTTCACGAACCGCTCTAGCAAATTGCTCGCCCGAGTAAGCAAGTTAGAAGCAACTTCTGGCCCCGCATCTTCAGCGGCCCCAACAATTTCAGAGAACTTAGCAAACACTTCTCCCGCTACGTTGTTGTGCCTATTGCCAAACTCCACAATCTTATCCCCCAACCCTGGCTTCTGGTCGAGCGCCAAGAAGGTGCGGAGGCCATTGATGCTGTACCGCCTTGTAAATTTCCTGATGAGGTCGGCTTCGCGAGATTCCTTTTGTTTAGTAAATTGCAGGAACCAAAATTGTTCTCGAAGAGACAGATCGCTTAAGTTGCAGGAAAATTCTTCGTTAATATCTTCTTCCATCTCGCCCTTCAGATGCCCGAAGTCTTCTATATCTTGTCCTTCCACCCTCGCTACACCAAAGTCTTCGGAGGTCGGGGTCTTGCTTGCGTTGACAATTATTTCTGAGTAAATTGCCAGTGGTTCGGTAGTGTCTTTTGTCCATGCATATCCTTCTCCTTTGTCGAGGGCCGCATCTCGCTCCAATTGTGTTTTCAATGTTAGTGTTCGGGATTTAATGACAGCCTCACTAATCTCCTCTGTCGCTGAGGCAATGTAAAGCTTATTGTTAGTGAAGAAACCCACCTTGTCGGGAGCAATCATTCTGAAAAAGTCCGATGGCAGGGGTTGCCCATAATAGTGGATTTTTTCCCCGTAGATACTTTCGTCCTCCATACTTTTCAAAATACTTCGAGCTCTCATGGAGAGAAAGTAAACACTGTCCGGATTTTCAATGACTGACATTAGTATTTCCTTCAGTTTTCTAAATTCTGCGAACACTTCTGGACCTTTGTATGGAATATTGGAATATGGTTCTTCGGAAATTAGTTCCATCACATGTTCTTCCACAGCATTTGCGTAGAGCTTTGCCAGTAACTCTAAGATGCGAATATTTTCTGTGTATAGCGCCCGTTCCTGGGGTTTGATTCTTTGCGTGGCCTCCTCGGCGATAACCAAAAATTCTGGGGTATTGTTCTCGTAGTGATTTACTAGATCACCATACTCCCACTCGTTTTTTGTCTGCCCGTAGAACACGCGTAGTGCCTCGGTTATTCTGTCGTCAGTCTGCTCGTAGTGAGCCCCTTCGCCAGCCTGTTGATTGTGCTCGCCTTCTGTTTCCATGCCGATATCCTAGCATACTAAAGCCAATCTGGAGCGTCGTATTTGTCTGTGATATCTGGCAGATAGTTTCTTCCGGATTCAGAGGTCGGACCTTTTGGGGTCTTAAGGTCCGACCTCGAGTTGGGTTCAAAGAGTTCACTTGGGATGTCGGAGATAAATTCGCTCGGGAGGTTCACTCTCTGCTCGCCATAAATATTTCGCACAGTTGAATGGGAGAGATACACACGTTCACGCGCTCTTGTAAGGGCCACGTAAAACAAGCGACGTTCCTCCTCGGCGTGTTCGATGGTTCCGTCGCTTGGGTCGTTAGGCTCGTGGGGGAAGAGGCCTTGCTCAAGGCCGACGATAAACACTATGCGAAACTCCAAGCCCTTGGCCGCGTGCACGGTCATAAGTTTGACTCCGGTTTTACTGCTCTTGTGCATGAGCGAATCTTGATCTGATGCAAGACTGGCCTCTTCAATTAATTTGCCTACCGCCTCCTCGTTATTTAAATCCTTATATTTCAAAGAGAGGTTTACGAGTTCTTGAATGTTCTCAAGCCTCTCGGTGCCCTCATCCCCTTTCTTTTTCAAATCTGCTTCTAACCCAGAATTCCTTACGATATATCGTAAGCTTTCTGGCAGAGGTGTGTTTAAAAGTCGCTCTCTAAAATCTGCCAGTAATTTCAAAAAGTTTCTTAGTTTCTCCTGCGTTTCAGCACCACTAAAATGATCATTCAATGTCTTGTCGCCTATCCCTCGCCTTGGTGAACTCACTGCGCGTTCAAAACTTGTGCGATCGGCCGGGTTCATGGCCGCGCGCACGTAGGCGAGTACGTCTTTGACCTCTGCTCGTTCGAAGAAGCGTGTGCCCAGTACTGTGTATGGCAAACCGGCGCGTAGAAAAGCTTCTTCAAGCACTCGCGATTGAAAGTTGGCCCTGTAGAGCACAGCAAACTCTTCGAGTTTGTAATTTTCACTTTTCAATTTACAATTTTCACTTACCGTACGCACCACAAAGTCGGCTTCATCGGCGGCATCGAATGCTTCGAAAAGCACTATCTTTTCGCCTTCGCCGGCTTGGGTGAAGAGCGTCTTCTCTTTGCGATTCTTATTCTTGCGGATGACTTCGTTGGCTGCGTTTAAGATATTAGAGGTTGAGCGGTAGTTCTCCTCAAGCACCACCACGGTGGCACCCGGGAAGTCGCGCTCAAAGCCCATTATGTTTTCTATGCTCGCTCCTCGCCATGTATAAATAGTTTGGTCAGCGTCGCCTACCACGCACACATTTTGGTGCGCGGCGCTAAGCAGGCGAATCATCTCATACTGCACTTTGTTGGTGTCTTGGTATTCATCTATATGTAGGTACTGCCACTTAGTTTGGTAATGTTTGCGCACCGGCTCGTGCTCTGTGAGTAGCCGCACAGTTTCAACCAACAAGTCATCAAAATCTAGCGACTTAACATTACTCAATTCTTTTTCGTATTCGCGCCACACCTTTGAGACTGTTTCGCCGAAGTAAGTGGCGCCCTCGGCCTCTTCGTAATCTGCCCGCGAAACAAGATTCCCTTTAGCCTTTGAAATGTGCGAGAGGATCGCGTTTGGGGCAAAGTGCTTTGGGTCAATGCCCAAACCTTTCTCACACTTTCGTATCAAAGCCAAGCAATCATCTCTGTCATAAATAGTAAACCACCTGTCCACCCCAATGGCTCGCCCACTCTCGCGTAGTATATGTACGCCCAGGGAGTGGAAGGTACCCACGAATGGCATGGAGGTACTAGTTGGCAGGTCATAGGTATCAGGTTTTAACAACTGCGCAATGCGTTCCCGCATTTCGCTCGCCGCTTTGTTGGTGAAAGTAACCGCCAGTATCCGCGCAGGAGCAACCCCCTGCCCAATCAAATGCGCAATGCGTTGGGTTATCACGCGTGTCTTACCCGCTCCGGCGCCAGCTACCACAAGCAAAGGCCCATCCTTGTGTGTAACAGCCGAGCGTTGCGCAGAATTCAAATTATCCAAAAGATTATTTTCACTCATCCCGTTAGAAGTCTAGCTTAATAACCACCACTGATAATAGCAGTTTTGGAACTTGGACGAAGTAACTTCTAACGGGACTCACGATGAAGCAGTTTAACACATTGAGTCGGAGGTGAGTCCGCCGTGGGCGGTCTCTCCTCGGACGTATCACTGGAAAATGTGTCAATCAAATGCTAATGTTTAGAGCAATATGACCAAAGAGGAAGCCAAAAACAAGGTCACTCAACTTGTTGTCAGATACGAAGAGGTCGCAAAACTTAAAAAGGACAGGGCATACAGCGAGGACGACACTATTAGGGAGTTTATACTTCCGTTGTTTGAAGCACTTGGATGGAACACGGCTAGCAAAGACGAGGTATCAGGACAAGATAATATCAAAGGTTCGGGTCGCCCCGACTACAATTTTCGCATAAACGGCATCACCCAGTTTTATCTTGAAGCTAAAAAGTTAAGCGCCGATTTGGAAAGTCACGAATACGCCGCACAGGTCATAAACTACTCGTGGAACAAGTCTGTTACCTACGCAATCCTCACAGATTTTGAGGGTATAAAAGTTTTTAATGCACAAAGAATCGATACAAGCAACATAATGGACAAGCTCGTATTTGAGATTAATTACTCTGATTATATTTCCGACTTTGAGACACTGTGGCTTCTATCCCGAGAATCTTTCGTGGACAAATCTCTCGATACCTACGCCGAGAAACACGGGCGTAAAGAAAAGTCCCTTTCCGTAAGCTCACTAATCAAGAAGCTTAACGAGGATATCCAATGGTGTCGCGAACGTTTGACCGCCGCTTTCTCTGCCTGCAATGTGAGCAAGAAAATCCCAAGGGATTTGCTAGATGAAGGAGTGCAAAAGCTTTTGGACCGCCTCATCTTCCTTAGAGTTGCCGAAGATAGAGGCGTTGAGCCAAATATATTGAAAAATCTCCTACGTGAGGCCGAAAATAGTTCAAATGAACAGACGCCTTTCCAAGCCATGACCCACATCTTTCGTGAACTTGATAAGGTATACGACTCGAACCTTTTCACTTACCACCCGTTCGAGGACTGGGAGGAGTACGACGGCGCGCTGAAAGAGGTGATACAGAAGCTCTATGGCAGAACTGGCTACTATGAGTACAACTTTAAATATATGCCCTCCGATGTGCTCGGGAGTGTTTACGAGAGTTACTTGGGTTATAAACTATCCCTTGCACAAAGCAAAAGCAAAAACCTCTTTGGCGACAAAAACACTGTAGTTTCGATTGGCAAGGATCATAAGAAACGTAAGGAGCAAGGTATCTACTACACCCCGCCATTCGTCGTTGATTATATAGTTAGGAATGCCCTCAAACCGGTACTAGATAGATGCCAGAGCATTAGTGATTTGAAAAAGATAAAGGTGGTGGACCCGGCCTGTGGCTCCGGCTCGTTTCTCATAAAGGCCCTCGAGGCTATTGCCGAAAAGTACAGAGAATTTGGCACCAACGATGCGAAGAGAATGATAATCCTTGAGAATTTATACGGTATGGACCTCGATAACCAAGCAGTTGAAATTGCGAGGTTAAACCTTTCAATAAACTCTTTGGATAGGAAGGAAGAATTGCCCCTGCTAGAGAAAAATATTAAGAACGGTAATTCGTTGGCGGTAAATTGGCGTGAGGAGTTCCCAGATGTGTTTAATCAAGGCGGTTTTGACGTAATAATTGGCAACCCGCCGTATATTAAAGAATTTGTTAATAAAGATGCCTTTAACGGTTTACACGAGAGCCGATATTACCAAGGCAAGATGGACCTTTGGACCTTGTTTGCCTGTATCTCGATTGACCTTTTGAAAGAGGGCGGGACAATGAGCTTCATTGCGCCTAATAACTGGGTCAGTAACGCTGGGGCAAGCATCTTTAGAGACAAAATACTTAAAGAGGGTGAACTAAAAACCTTCATCGACTTCGGCGATTACAAAGTCTTTGAGCAAGCCGGCATCCAAACAATGATTTACATCTTTGAGAAGCAAGAGCCGCATACTAAATATAAAGTAGAATATCTGCGCGTAGGAGATAAAAACATCCCACTCGAGAAACTAATAGCCGACATCTTTGGCGACAAGCAAAGTATTGAAATCGAACCCGCCAAGCTTATAGGCAAAAACCTCACCTTCTCGTCCACCGAGTCTGGCTCCATTTTCGACAAGTTAGAAAGCAAAAGAAATTTCGAGCTAGAAGACAAAGAAGTGGCGCAAGGTATCGTCGCCGACCCAGATAAGGCCTTTATGTTCTCAGAAACGCAAAGTTTCTCCAGCACTGAGCAGAAGTATCTCAAAAAATACTTCACTTCAGTTGCTAAATATTCTACTGGCGAACAAAGAGGGCTGATCGCATATTTGGATAAAAGCGATAGTTATAACATAGAAAAATTACCAGAAATAAAGAAACAGTTGCTAGAATACAGGAAAGAATTAGACAATCGGCGTGAGGTTAAAAATGGCAGGTTGGAATGGTTTAATCTTCACTGGCCCAGAGACGAGAGATTCTTTATTCACGGCCCCAAAATAATAGGTGGGATTAGAGTAAAAGCCCCCAGTTTCTACTGCACAGAAGAAGCCTATTATGGTTCTCGAGCTTTAAACTTCATAAAAACTGACAGAATAAATCTAAAATATTTGACAGGTATATTAAACTCGAGGCTTTCGCTGTTTTGGTTAAGACACAGAGGCAAACAATTAGGTGACCTTCTGCAAATAGATAAGGGGCCACTTATGGATATTCCGATTTGTGTAGGGAGTAAGGAGGAGCAGAAACGAGTTATTGCCTTGGTTGATACAATGCTGACGCTGAATAAAGAATTGCGTGAGGTGGCGGAACATTCAGACAAATGGGGACAGATAAAGACGGAGATTGAAAAGATAGATAGAAAAATTAATGCGGAGGTTTACAAATTATATGGACTCACCCCCGAAGAGATAAAGATAGTCGAGGGGCTACATCGAGCAATATAAAAGAATGATTGTCGCCTGTGAGGAGATAGCCATGGTTGTGGTGGTTGGTATTGTAGTTAAATAAAAAAGAACCGGGCGGGCGGTTCTTTTTTGGTGTGTGACCACAGATATTTATTTATTACCGTTTACATTATCACGCTTGGACGAATCAGGATTATCACGAACATACTCTCGACCACTTACCTTAATAACATGCACATCAGGGTGTTTCCCGGACTTTACCTCTTGCACAGCAGTTATTCTAGTCACGTGCGCGCGATTTCCGATTCTGTAGCTCTCATTCCTGCCATTGGGGCCATCGTTGTTGCCTTTTATGTGGGCCATACACTTCTAATTTTTGGAGTAATTCAATCGGTTCGACTAGGCCGACAAGAGCCATTTTACTCCTTTTGGCTGCCATGTCAAATTTATCCACACTCGGTGTATACATTCTGGACACTCTCTGCTAGAATATTATTATGAGTACAAAATATGCTTCTATTATTAAGGACCTTCGCACGAAAGTTGGGCTTTCGCAGCTTTCTGTGGCTCAAAAGATGGGTATTTCGCGCCAGTCTTATATGGCTGTGGAGCGAGGGACGCGTGAGCTGTCGCTTGGGGAGGCAGAGAAGATCTGTGGCATCTTCGGCATATCTATTGAAGTTCTCGAGAGTGGCGAAACTCAAAACTACGAGAAGTATAAACAGATGATTCTATCTTTCTTGAGGCTAGATAACAAAATTCCTAAGACCAAACTGGCAAAACTCGTTTACCTGGCAGACGCGGGCTGGTTTTACTATCATTTGAAGAGCATGAGCGGTATGCAATATAGGAAGATTCAGTATGGCCCCGTAGCGGATCCGTACTTTAGGATCTTAGATGAACTCTACCAAAATGGCCAAATTGAGATAGAACAAACAGAAGATGGTGCCATGCTAGTATCACAAACCAGGGCTGGTGCAAAGGGCTTTTTGTCTGAAATAAAGGGTGAAGAATCAAAACTTATAGAAGATATTGCAAAAAAGTGGAAAGGTAAGAAAACGAAGGAGATTGTAGAATTTACGCACAACCAACTCCCCTATCTCCTCGCAGACGACAACGAAATCATCCATTTAGGCCTGATAACTCAAGAGAATCCCGATGAGTACTACTAAGTATGAAGTTATATTTGAACCATTCACGCAAAGGCACTACATAAAGACCTTCGCTAAAAAGTATAAAGGTGCTTGGGAGATAACCCTGTCTTACTTGGTAGACGAGTTCAGGTCACCCGATGTCTTGTTTAGTAAAAGTATTGCCGAAACAATTGTAGATTCAGGACGGATAAAGATTTGCAAAACAGAGTTTAAGATTGCTGGGACGCAAGAATCACGCCACGGCTCTGGTAATAGGTGTATTGTTGCTGTCCACAACGATACATGTACCGTGCACGTACTTCTTGTGTACCATAAAAACGACCTAGGAGGACAAAACGAAACAGCTGAATGGAAAAAGGCTATCCGCGATAACTACCCGAGGTATTCTGATATAATGTAAGGCATGGCTGAAGGAGCAAATATTGAGGCGGAGATTGCGGCACTTTCGCAGCAGATTGAGGCTAAGCGGGCGCAACTTGAGAGTGAGCGGGGTTCGCACGTTGAGACTGGTGAAGCTCTTCACCACGTTGTAAGTGATTTAACGGGGCATGTGCCAGCTACTCCGCTACCCCAAGCTAAGAAGCTAACAAGCCAACCAGCCAAAAGCTACCTCGACGACTTGGATCCGGCTGATGCGGAGAAAGTGAATGCCCTGATAGATTTGATACCTAAACTCGGACTATTTAAAACCATTGCAAGAGCCAAAGAGCAACCGGCCTATATTCTCGACGCCTTCCACGACGCCCTCGTAGATAAACTTCGCGACGAACTTAAAAGGCAGAAACTTATTTAGCCACTCACCCCGGCCCTCTCTCATAAACGAGAGAGGGTGAAATAAGATATTGATTCAATCAAATACATCAGGACTTAGGCCAAGGAGGAGAGAGTTACGAAAAAGACAAACGCCAGCGGAGACTTTACTCTGGAAAAACTTGCGTGGCAGAAGGTCAAATGGTCAGCGCTTTGTGCGCCAATACAGCCTCGGTCCTTACATCTTGGATTTTTATTGTCCGGCGGCCAAAGTAGCTATCGAACTTGATGGAGGAGGACACAATACTATGGATAGTAAGCTTTATGATAAAGAAAGGGATGCATATTTGGCAGAGTGTGGCGTGACGGTCTTGCGTTTCGCAAACACAATGATATCGGCGGACGTAGACGAGGTCCTTGCGAGAATTTCTAAGGCCCTCTCTCGTTTATGAGAGAGGGCAGCCAAGCCAAACGTGGCGGGTGAGTGGTATAATATCCCAATGGGTTTCTTTGATTTTATTTTGGGACGCAAGGTCAAGACACTGGACTATAAACTGCTTGCTATTAAGATTTCGCATGAGGAGAAAGAGAAAGGGGAGGATTTGGTGAAGGAGCTTGCGCGATCAGAACAGCTGTTTAGTTCCTTGCTTACGCTCGGACGGCCTTTCGCTTTTGAGGCGGCGGTGGAGCACATTGGTCAGGAGATTCATTTTTACGTGAGTGTGCCAGGAGATAAGGCCGAATTTGTGGCTCGCCAAGTGCAAGGCCTTTGGCCCACGGCCTACGTGGCCGAAGTCAGTGATTACACTATATTTTCGCCAACGGGTACTGCAGCGGCTGCCTATCTAACTTTGCGTGATAATTACATACTACCCTTGCGTACTTATGTGGAGACGCAGGTGGATACTTTCTCTCAAGTTGTTTCAAACTTAACCAAGCTTGCCGAGGTGGGTGAAGGTGCCAGCGTGCAGATTGTGGTTTCCCCTGCCGAGGGTGGTGTGAAGAAGGAAGTGTTGTATGGTATCGAAAAGTTGAAGAAGGGCGAGAAGCTCTCGGGTGTTTTGAAAACGAGTTTTATCTCAGGCAAGGATGTGAAGAAGTTTGTGTTTAAAGAAGACAAGAGTGAACCCAAGCAAACCATTGTTGACGACGACGCGGTCAAGGCGCTTGCGAGTAAGGTCAGTAAACCGCTCTTCTTAGTAAATATTCGCGTAGCTACGTCTGGGCAAGATGAGGAGAGAGCCAAGGATATTTTGAATTCCATCACTAGCGCTTATGCTGGCACCACGGCACCTTTGCGCAATGAGATTAAAGTGGTTGAGCCGGGCAAACTCAAAAAGCTGCTGTACCAGTTTACCTTTCGCGAGTTTGATGCCGGGAGCGCGCTTACTTTAAACTCGGAGGAACTTGTGAGCCTCTTCCACTTGCCAAGCGCTGGTACACCGGCTCCGCGTGTTTCGATGCTTGAGTCCAAAGAGTCTGCCCCGCCAGAGAGTTTGCCAAGCGAGGGGGTAGTCATAGGCAGTAGCATCTTCCGCGGAGAGAGCAAGAGTGTGCGCCTTACCAACGAGGATCGCTTGCGCCATCTCTACATCATCGGTCAAACGGGTACGGGCAAGAGCGTGACAATGACCAATATGATGGTGCAGGATATGGAAGAGGGCCGTGGTTTCGCGGCCATTGACCCGCACGGCGAACTCATTGAGCAAGTGCTTGAGCGCGTGCCGGCGCACAGAGCGGCCGATGTGGTGGTCTTCGACCCGGGCGATTTGTCGCAACCCGTCGGTCTTAACATGCTCGAGTATGATTTCAATAAACCGGAGCAAAAGACGTTTATCGTCAACGAAATCCAGGCCATCTTCAATCGCCTCTTTGCCAAAGAGACGATGGGTCCGATGTTTGAGCAGTATATGCGTAACACCTTGCTCTTATTGATGGGTGATATGCAGAATGAGCCGGCTACTTTGATGGAAGTGCCGCGGGTGATGACTGACCCACTCTTCCGCGCGCGCAAGCTTGAGCGTTGCACCGACCCTTCGGTGGTAGACTTTTGGACCAAGGAGGCCAGCAAGACCAGTGGCGAGACTTCGATGGCCAATATGGCGCCTTACATCACCACCAAGTTTGGTAACTTCACCACCAACGAATATATGCGGCCCATCATCGGCCAAGCCAAATCGGCTTTCAACTTTCGCAAGATAATGGATGAGAAGAAGATCTTCCTCGTCAACTTATCCAAAGGCAAAATCGGCGACATCAACTCTAGTTTGCTTGGCATGCTCTTCACCACCAAGATGTTGATGGCGGCTCTATCACGCGAGGATATGCCTAAGGACGAGCGCACTGACTTCTACCTCTACATCGATGAGTTCCACAACTACACCACCGATTCTATCTCCACTATTTTGAGTGAAGCGCGCAAATACCGTTTGGGTCTGACCCTTGGCCACCAGTTTATTGCTCAACTCGAAGATAAAATACGCGAGTCCGTTTTCGGCAACGTAGGTAATCTGCTCATCTTTCGCGTAGGTCAACCAGATACCGAGCAGTTGGAGAAAATCCTTTCGCCCGAGTTTAACGCCAAAGACTTGATAAGTATCAAGAACCTAAACGCCATCGCCAAGATTCTTATCCAAGGCCAGCCCACGAGACCCTTCAATGTAAAGATAGACTTCCCCCGCCCCGGTAGCTCTGCCGTGCGCGAAAAGCTCAAAGAACTCTCGAGACTGACCTTCGGCAAACCCCGAGCGGAGATAGAAGCCGAAATCATGGCAAGACTGAGAAATTAGGAAATGGGGACACCGGGCTTGACTCGAGTTCCTGGTTTGATAGGATATTAGGGCTTCGGTAAGGAGGGTTGGCTGCATAAAACGGCTAAGCAGAGCCGTTTTCGATTGAAACACAGGAGATTACTCGCTAAATAGAGGCTTATTTTACCCAAATCACATAGATATCTACTAGTCGCCCTTGTATTGTTCGCGCCATTGGCATTTGCCCATGCGGGCATAGTTTCCTTTGTAAATGGCCTTGTTGAGGGCTCGGCGAGCCCGGCTAACGCCCAAGAGAACCCCCACACCTTCCCCCACGCCTCCGGCACCTTGCTTGCGGCGGCCACCAATCTTGACCCCAACCCGCTCAAGTTAACCTCGGATCTTAATATCGACGACGACGCCCTAATGCCCGCGATTACACCCGAGGGCATTGTTTTCGTTGAAGGGTTTTCCGCCGATGCCGGCAAACCCGGTCCCACCCAGATTTCCCGCTACATCGTGCACAAAGGGGATATCTTGGGCGACATCGCCAAGATGTTCGGTGTCTCGGTCAACACCATTCGCTGGGCCAACGATCTTAAGGTCGGCCAAGCCCTTAAGGTTGGTCAGGAGCTACTCATCTTGCCAGTCACTGGTGTGCAGTATACAGTCAAGAAGGGCGACACGTTGGCAGGCATTGCCAAGAAGTTTAAAGGGGATCAAAAGGAAATTATTTCATACAACTCACTTGCCTCCGCCGCTGACATAAGTGTGGGCGACGAACTTATTATCCCAGATGGTGTTGAGGCCGTGGCCGTGGTCCCAAGTTCGGCTGGCACCAGCAAATATATCCCGGGTTATAGCGGGCCAGAGTTGGCGGGCTACTATGCCCGACCGCTCCCTGCTTCTTGTCCGAGGACTCAAGGTCAGCATGGCCATAACGGTGTGGACATGGGATGTCCGGCTGGCACGAGTATTTCGGCCGCGGCCGCTGGCGAAGTTACTATTGCCCGCGGTGGATATAACGGTGGTTACGGTACCTTTGTGGTTGTCAGCCATCCAAATGGCACCCAAACGCTCTATGCCCACATGTCGGCCCTCAATGTTGCTGCTGGCCAGTATGTAGTCCAAGGTCAAAAGATTGGCGAAGTGGGTCGCACGGGCAAATCTACCGGCAACCACCTCCACTTAGAGGTTCGCGGGGCTAAAAATCCGTTCTAAGTTTTATTTGGCCTTCGCCAAGAACTGTTCTACCAGCAGTTTGCCAATCGCCTTCGGCACCTTTTTGCCATACTGGTCGGCAGTCATTTTGCGGATGATGCTTGCGATTTTGCAATAACCCTCGTATTGCTCAAGCGAGAGGCGAGAGATTATCGATCTTTTAAACACCGCCTCGCCGTCGTATGTTACCACTGGTGGTCTGTGGCTCATTCTCCACAATTCAATTGCTTCATTTTCGTCGGCGGGGATTTTAAGCAAATCGCCCACCTTCACTTTGTTTTGGAGAATCACCTTGTCCCAATAAGCGAGGGGGATTTTATTATCGTGAATAAATGCTTGTTCGGGCGTGCTCAAGATGTGTCCTGAAGGAGAAACAATTTCCTCCGGCACCGATTCTGTTGGCGTGGTTGCCTCATGGAAAGGTTCGGGAGTGGTGACTTGAGTTGGGGTTTGTTCTGGTCCCGGCACGGCTCCCTTGGTTTCGGGCGCCACCGTTGTTTCGTTAGTCCCTTTATTGAATTCGTCGAGTTCTTGCTCGGTGAGTTCGGTTGAAGTGGCGGGGTGTTCGGTGACCCCCGGGTTGTTGTAAGGCAAATCCTCGCCCAAGCCGTGCGCCTTGCCGCTTGCTTGTATAAATTCGAAGTGGCCGGCCTTGCCCTCAGCTCCCTCCACATACTTGAGCGCATCACCCGC
>Ga0209542_10012112_pt1 | contig 15158 bp, 20 predicted proteins | sample RifCSPhighO2_01_FD_184028 | JGI IMG/M metagenome (GOLD analysis project Ga0209542, IMG submission 184028) | Soil microbial communities from Rifle, Colorado - Rifle CSP2_plank highO2_0.1 (SPAdes) (version 2) | ecosystem: Environmental > Terrestrial > Deep subsurface > Rock core/Sediment ...
AAAATGCCGACGTTTATGTACCTTATGCCACCGCTGCGAGCCCAGCCCCAGAAGGACGGATGCAACGGCCGACCGTGTTATCGGTAGTTCGCTCGCCGGGCCTCGAGGCCGGGACGTTCTCCCCAGAACGTCCCGGCCAATTTTTTTACATTAAATCAGTTTGAGTACTTGCCACCAGTTTTCGATATATTCTGGTCGACGATTTTGGTATTTCAAATAATAAGTGTGCTCCCAAACATCCAAACCAATCACGGGTGTCTGGCCACGCAAAAATGGCGAGTCTTGGTTGGGCGTACTGTACAATTGTAATATCCCTTTCTCATCACGAGCTAACCAAGCCCAGCCCGAACCGAATTGTTTCGTCGCAATATCGGTAAATTGTTCTTTAAAATCATCAATCGAACCGAACGTCGCCGTAATATCTACAATCAAAGTTTCATCTTTCTGATTGGCTGGATCCATAAGTTTCCAAAAAAGAGAATGATTCACATGACCCCCGCCATGATTTTTAATTGCGGTGCGATCAGCTTCTTCAACCTTAAGATTGGGTAAATCTATCAATAATTCCTCAACAGACTGCTCCTGCAAGTCTGGATATTTTTCCAAGACCGCATTTAATTTATCAATGTAGGCCTGATGATGCTTGCTATAATGAATCTCCATCGTTTGGGCATCAATATACGGCTCAAGCGCATTATAAGCATAATTTAATTGGGGTAATTCGTGTTTCATATTAACTAATTCCTAACAGCTGATTTATTCTGGGCCGGTCAAAACCGATAATCATTTTATTATCAATCATGATGACGGGCACGCCAAACTGGCCAGACTTGGCGACCAGTTCTTTTTGTTTTTCAATATTACCAGCGACATTTACTTCTTCGTAAGCCAAATTTTTAGATTTGAAATATTCTTTGGCTAAATGGCAAAAATGACAGGTCGGTGTGCTGTAGATGATGATTGAGTGATTCATGGTTTTTATGATAGCATATACGAACGCAATGTTCAAAATTATAAAAAAAGATAAGCAAACTAAAGCCCGCTTGGGTATTTTAACTACGTCTCACGGCACCGTAAAAACACCGGCGTATGTCTTTGTCGGAACTTATGGTAAATTTCGCCATCTCACGGCCAAAGATATTAAAAGAACGGGTGCCCAACTTGTAATCGCTAACACGTTCCATCTCTGGGGCAAAGCTTTGAAAAATAAGCCTAAAAAGGGATTTATCCACAAATCCTTTGGACTTAAAATCCCCATTATGACCGACAGCGGCGGTTTTCAGGTATTATCACTGGCATTCGGTGATAAAAATAAAGTTAGTAAGTTTATGTCGGATAATACATCAGCAAACGTCAGTCATGAGCGTACAAAAGTTAAAATCACGTCAAAAGGTGTGCATTTTAAATATAATGGTCAAAAACTATTTCTCGGGCCGGAACTATCAATGAAACTGCAACAAAAAATCGGGGCCGATATTATTTTTGCTTTTGACCACATTACCTCCCCGCTCGACGATTATGAATACAACCAGAAAGCGGTTGAACTTACTGATAAATGGGCAAAGATATGTCTAAAAACAAGAAGCCCCAAACAATTGCTGTTTGGAATTACTCAAGGGGGCTTATTTAAAGATTTAAGAATTAAAAGCGCCAAATCCATCGGCGCGATGCCTTTTGATGGTTTCGGTATTGGTGGGTCGTACACTAAAAAACAAATTACTAAAATACTAAAATGGATCGTCCCCCATCTGCCTGAAGAAAAACCTCGCCACTTACTCGGTGTCGGCAAGGTGGCCGATATTTTTGAAGCTATCGAAAACGGTATCGATACTTTTGATTGCGTCATTCCGACCCGCGAAGCCCGTCACGGCCGACTTTACACCAGAACCGGTCATCTGGATATCCGTAAAGGTAAATACACCGCCGATAAAAAAGTAATCGAAAAAGGTTGCGAATGTTTAACCTGCACAAGTGGTATTTCTCGCGCCGAAATTCGAACCCTGATTAAAAACGCCAATCAAAATTTAAATGCTCAAGGCCAGAGATGGTGCCTCATGCACAATATGTGGTTTTTTAACAAACTCCTCGAGGATATTCGTAATTCAATCACTCGAGGCAAATTTTTAGAATTCAAAAAGAAAACTCTGACCAAGTTCGTCTAAAAACCTCGCAATTAGTCTCTTTTCTTCATTCTCTTTGAGAAGACGTAGATATATAAGATATCGAGAATGCCGGCGGTATTAACCAAAAGAAGAATAATAAACCACCATTTATGGCCACCACGAGCTGATTTCCAAAGGGCCATTCCTTTCCAAAACAGACTCCATAAAAGCAGTATGGCAAAAACCGCGCCCAGACCAAACCCTAACGGTGTACTCAACCACCACGATCCCCGCTCCGCGTACGGATAATAATTCATCATAGTTTATTACGGATATCTTTTAATTTTTTGATATCCTCTTTGACTTTATCATGTTCTGTTTCCAAAATAAAATCAAGGTCAAAAGTGGATATTAAATATGAAAATGCTTCCTGACCAATTTTGCCGTCTCCAATATGGTCATGGCGATCTTTCCGTTCACCGAGATCAACTTTAGAATCGTTGGCGTGGACGAGTTTGATGGATTTTAGACCAACGGTGGCATTAATTTTCTTCTCCGTTTCCGCCATCGCCTCGGGTGTCCGAATATCATAACCCATTGCGAACATATGGGCGGTATCAATACAAATCCCGACCTCCTGCCCGCTTTTGTCCCGAATTTCCGCTAATTCTTCAAACGTACAACCCATCAACGAACCGGCGCCTGCCGAAATTTCCAACAATAATTCGGTTGAGCCCTTATAGCCATCCAAAATTTCTTTGACCGACTGGGCCACTAATGCCATTGCCTTCTGGCGATCGCCTTCTTTGGAGCTACCCAAATGAGTCATCACGTATTTCGCACCAATCAGGCTGCCCCGCTCTAACTCTTCGCGCACAATTCGAACAGAATTTTTGCGAAGCGACTCTTTCTCCGAGGCAAAGTTTATATAGTAAGGCGTATGGATATAGCACTCGGCTTGATTATTAGCTTTCATCGCCAATTTAAACTCTTCCGCAATCTCTAGTGTTATTTTTGGTGCTGTTCCGCCCTGGGGTGATCGGGTAAACATCTGAAAAACCTCGCATCCCAACTCCCCCGCCCTCCCCGGCGCGTTGATAATCCCTCCCGCAATACTCACATGACACCCAATTCGTCTCATATTAGTATGTTCCCGAAGATCTTATCTCAATATTAAATACTAGAACAATCTTCTCTATAATTTTAATTTTATAAAAAATCCGATACGAGCCAACTCGCCGCCGCCATATATCATACCCACCTTTTATTTTTCGAATATCTCCAAAGTATGGATTAACCGGCAACAACCGAACTACTTCAAGAATAATCTCGGCCTTCCGTCGAGGCATTCTTCTTAATGTTTTGAGAACAGAAGGATCAATTTGAAGATCCCAGTTTTTTGACAAGCTCATGATACGTCAGTGTCTTGCCTTTTTTAAAATTAAGCTCCGCTTTTGTGAGCGCTTTTTTTTGAGAAACGGTAAGGTTAAATTCCTTAAACCTTTTAAATTCCAGCAAGGCTTCATATTCTTTTCTGGAAATTAAAATTAAATCTTGCTGTCCATCAACTTTTCTAGATACACTAGAAGTATTCATATTCTAATAATACCACGCTTTAAATTAAAAACAAAGGTCATATCCGACCATTTTGCTGACTCCAATAAAATGGTTACATTTCCTTCAGTATTTAATATTTTTTAATTCTTCGAGAATGTCGCTGGGGATGGGAATGGCCTCACGAATAGGACTAACACCTGGATAACGCCAAGTGGTTATGATAACTTTTTTGCGTGGCAAAAGGTTATCAGTTTTCAATTTTGGAGTGGGAGCTTTAACCGCGTACATCACCCAGATTTCTTCTTTCCAATCTGCTTTTCTGGGCCTACCTGGTAGTGAAGCCAAAATTTTTTGCCCGGCGAAGCCACTTCGGCTTCTACTACCGGGCTGCATCACCGCAATTGTATCGGGCGCGATACCTTTCTCGCTGCGGTGGGGACTACGAATGACTCGTTTTACCCTATCAGCCGACAACCCATAATATACCATTTTGCCGGCGACGTGATTAGTCCAGTGATACTTTAGATCATTTTTAGGTATATTGATCCGCATTGGATAATTAAAACAAAAAATACAAAAAAATAACACCCCAAAATATTTACATGTTTAAATATTAACAATTGTTAATATTTAAACATGTAATAAAATGGCTAGGAAAAGAGGCCACGAGCAAAACAAAAAGCACCGACTTTCGCCAGTGCTTTTTGTTTTTGCTTATTTAGCGATCGTTATGACCACCATAACCGCCTCGATCGTCGCCGCCTCGGCCTCCGCCGAAACCGCCACCCATCGGACGTCGCGGAGGACGTTCAGTCATAGGCCGAGCCTCATTGACTGTTAGATTTCGGCCATCCAGGTCCATGCCATTGAATTTTTCAATAGCAGCCATAGCGGCTTCATCCGTTGCCATCTCCACGAAAGCGAAACCACGTGATCGGCCTGTCATCTTGTCCATCATCACTACGACGGACGTAACTTCACCAACCGCCGCGAATGCTTCGCGAAGGCCAGCTTCAGTCGTGTTGAATGACAGGTTGCCGATATATAATCGTTTTGCCATCTTGAATTTGTCTAAGAGCAAAGCGAGTAGCTACAAATTCGTAACCAATCATTTCATTCTTGGACAAAAAATTACTAGTAGGGCGACCCCTCGTCGAGTCCCTGCTAGCGACTAATGCCGCTGTGAGATTCTCCCGAGTTCCTACAATACAGACATTATAGCACATTCGGCTAGTATGTACAATGATTCGGTAAACTCACTATAGACAGGCCCTACTTGCCCAATATTTTATCAATAATGACTTGAAAAGTGGCAAACGGAGCGGCACCGACAGAATTACCATTACCATCAGTTACAAGTTGGCCGTTGATAAATGTGGCCGGCGTACCATTCACCCCGATGACGCTTCCCTCTTGGGTTTCTTTTTGAACCAGAGACGCGTATTTATCTGTATCGAGACAAGTATTGAATTGACCCGCATTCAAACCAAGTGCCAAAGCAAATTTTTTGAGATTGGCTTTTGAAAACGCGCCGGAATTTTCCGCTCCTTGATGAGTAAAAAGGTAATCATGATACGCCCAAAATTTTCCTTGATCATTGGCGCAACGAGCTGCTTCGGCCGCCCAAACGGATTCTTGACCCAGAAACGCGTAATCCTTCCACACGAAGCGAACTTTACCAGAATTTACATACTGGCTGACAAACGCTGATTGATTTTGTTTAAAATATCTCTCACAAAACGGACACTGAAAATCAGCATATTCAACAATCGTTATCGGCGCCTTGGCATCACCAAGAATCATGGCATTTGTGAGATCAATATTAACTTTGCCGATTGGTTTTTGAACTCCGCCCGGCGCAATAACCGCGTTCTGTCCAGTATTGCCTCGAGTATAAAAAATCGAACCGCTAACCAGAACAGCGGCAATCAGTATTGAAACCGGTAAAATAAGTTTAGTCTTATCAAATCCAGCCCAACCCGTTGACAAAACAGATTGAATTGACAGCTGAGAATGCGGTATTGGCTCTGACACCACGGGCATATCAGTCAACTGCACTATCGGCTCGGCATCAGTATCATATTGTGGTGTATCCATAATCTAATTATATCATACTATTTTATTTAGCGAGAGCCGAATCTACTCTTGCCTTGAAATCGGCGAAGTTTTGGATGCCGACTTCGCGAACACCGTTGATAAAGAAGGTTGGGGTGGAATTGATGCCAAGTGCAAGACCGTCCTGTTTGTCTTGTTCAATGACCGCGCTGTATTTGTTAGCCGTCACTTCGGACTTGAATCGATTCACGTCGAGTTTTAATTGGGTGGCATATCCAACGAGAATCGACATTGGGTCAGCGGAATTAACCCACTCATCATAGTTAGTATAAATAAGTCGGTACATCTCCCAGTACTTACCCTGCGCGCCCGCTGCTTCGGCGGATTCGGCCGTTAAAAGGGCGTACTGATGCTGGGGTAATGGGAAATTGCGAGAAACAAAATTCACTTGAGGATTATCTTTATATAAAGCCAGAAGTTGTTCAACAATCGGAAAAGCCGCCGCGCAGGCCGGACACTGAAAATCCCCGAATTCCACGATACTAACTTTGGCGTCTGGACTAACCGTACTGTGACTAGTTGATCGAATCAGTTGTTCTTTCGTGGCCGGAATCGTGGCTCCATTATTATTGCGAGAAATTAAAAAACCAAGACCGCCAAATATCACGATGAACACCAAAGTCATTATTACTATTTCTTTACGCATGATTTGATTTCCAATGGACGGCCATCAAAATGGTTATGACTACAAATGCTACCAGTGATAGTAACGGAATGGTAATAAAATTCAAGACGGTAAACTGTTGGGTCACACAAGAAACACCAATCGTGCAGGGAGCAAGGGTTTCGGGAATAATCCGCCAAATAAGCAGATTCTGATATAAAGCAATACTAAGACCAATAATACTCAATGGTAAAACATAAGCTGAAACGGCCTTATCCCGACGAATAATCCCCACCGCTATAATTGCCACTAATGGATACATCGCAATCCGTTGGAGCCAGCACAAAATACATGGGACAATACCGACTATTTCACTGAAATAAAAACCACCGACCAAAGAAACCAAAGCAATCGCCCAAGCCAGATAGAGACCATATTCGGACCAGCGTGTTTCAGTTTTCATAATGATAATTTTATTTTAATATTTTTAATCCTGAATATTTCGTTCAGAATATCCGTGAACATATTTAATCATGGCCGGAATGCTCGCCGCTATCGGCAAAGCTAAAAACGCGCCCAATATTCCAAATAGTCCGCCACCAATGACAACCGCCAAAAAACTTAAAGCCGGAGAAATATGTAATGCCTTGTTGTAGATAAACGGCGAGATAATCCCGTTTTCCAGTTGTTGATATAACACATTTAGAATAATAACCAACACGCCTTTTGTGGGCGAAATGGCAAACCCAAATATAATAGCGGGTAACGCCCCAATCGAAGCACCGACCAAAGGTAGCAGATCAAGAATACCCGCAAAAATAGCTAACGGAAGGGCGTACGGAATATTAAGCGCAACCAGACCAGCGAAAGTGATAACCATGCAGATGATGGATATAATAATGTTACCTCGAATATATTGTCCATTCACTTGAGCAATTTCCGTAAGCATGCCTTGAATTTTCTTTTTTTCCTGATCTGGAAAGAGTTCTAGAAAAAGAGCCACTAAACGCTTATAGTCCACTACGAAATAAAACATCAGGAAAAAGATGGTCATTACCGATACAATCGAATTAAAGACGATCTTGGTTGAATCGAGAAGGTACACGCTATTTTGACTGACATATTCGAATAGGTTTAAATTTTTGAGACTCTGGGGAAAGAAATCAATCCTTTGGAGAATGACGTAAAAATTTTTAAGCATATCTGGTAATTCTCTTACCAGATTCGGAAGCACAAAAATACCAAAAAGAATAAACGGGACCAGTAAAAGCCCGAGCACGATGACCGCGGATGCCCCAAGTGGAAGATGCCGGTTAATACCCCGAACTAACGGGTAAATAGCCGTGGCCAAAATCATCGTGATTAAGATATCTACAAAAACACCGGCGCTATGCCATATCAAAACCGTCAACGCGCCCGCGACGATTATTCTTCCCAGAGCCTGCCAACTAAATGGGTGGTTGTTTTCTGTCATAACGGCTTTGAATATACCATTATTGTGCCCGTTTCGCAAAACAAAAGCTTCGCATTCACGAAGCTTTTGTTTTTGCGATTGCAATCTAAACTTCGTCTTATCTGCCCTTAAAAAGCATATAGACGGCGCTCAATCCCACAAGATCATAGACAATATTTGAGAGACTGGTCAATGAAGACGTCCCGCCAAAAATTGAGGTTATGAGATTGAAATCGAAGAAACCTACTAATCCCCAGTTAAGAGCCCCGACAATGACGAGGATATAAGTAATCTTTTTTAACATGAATTATGTGTGCAAAGGAATAATTTGAATATACCTTCGACCAATCCTTAAGGGATCCTACCTACATTATCGTATAATTTAATAGAACAACAAATGGAGTTATACACAGTTGAAACAAGAATGCTAGTCGCTACGTAATAACCAAGGTGGAGCTAGTATAAGTCGATCTGGCTCCATTAATAATATCAAATAATAACAATAAAATGAAAAACAATAAATATATTTCATTGGCAGTATTAGGCAGTTTAGTGTTAGCCGCGCCAGCCTTCGCTCAAACCCAAATCAACTCTTCATCCTCGATTGAATTGCGTGATGATCGAGGAGGCATGATGAATTGGGGCAAAATGATGCGGGCACGCTCAATTATTCGTCCACAACCGACTCCTCTTATTCAAGGAAATGGTCAACCAATAGTCGCCGGTGCTATCACTGCGATTAATGGCACAACTCTAACCATCACCAACAAGAGTGGTGTTACCTACACCGTTGATGCGTCAAACGCAAAAGTCCAAAACAAAGGCGCCCTCTCGACCGTTTCCACGGTAGCCGTCGGCGATAATGTTGTTGTTCAAGGCACAATCAATGGCGCTTCTGTCGCGGCTTATTCAATCATTGATCAAGGCCCTACACCGAGCCCAAGCGTAAAGCCAAATGACAAAAAAGAAGTTCGTAACAACTTCTTCGGCGGTTTTGGTAAGTTCTTCCAACACCTCTTCGGATTCTAGCTAGAACCAGGATAAAATAAACGGCCCCGTCATAGCGGGGCCGTTTATTTTTGAAACATAAGCAAATCCGCAATAAATAGATAAGATTCTAATATCCGCTATAACTGCAATGTTTGGCTACCCCAAATATGGGGTCGCCGAAGATGGCATTGGAGCAAGTGGTGCCGTTGGTAATCGTTCGGTAGACATAGACACCATTGGCGCCATACTGGACAGTCCGTGTCCCCGAGAAAGAACAGTATTGATTTTCGTCGGCACACTGAACCCAATTGCTGGAATTGTTGTTATAATTCGCGTAATTAATCGCTCCAACCGTTATGTTGAGTGCGCTACAATTGGTTGATGACGAACAGACCACAATTGAATTATTACCATTCGCTAACCCCTGAAGAGTTAGGGTACTGCCGTTGATAACCGCCGATACAATACTAGAACTAGAATTGAAAGCAACATAATAATAATTGCCGCCGTAATAACCGTAGTTGTACATACCTCCACCAGAAATAGAAATAGTCATACTTTGACCGACAGATAAGGTTGGGCTGGTCTGGCTGAACGTAATAGCTGGTAGCACTGGATTGTTATAAATCGGTGGATTGTAGTAGTTATTCCCGTTACTGTAATTCGTTCCACCGTAATAATTAACTGGATTGACGGTAACATATAGCACAACACAGCCGCTTCCCGTCCCCGCCTGTCCGGCAGGCAGGCCACCCGAAGAACAAACATTGACTGAACCAGAACCGTTGGCCAGACCAGCGATTTGAAGATTGTTGCCACTAATTACGGCCTGAAAAATATTAGTCCCAGACAGATACATTGTATAAGGCGCGTTGCCCCCATAAATGGTTACATTCGCAGATTGGCCAACAGTCACTGAAATACTGGTTTGACTTAGACTTGGCGCGCCATAACTATTTCCATAATTATAATTGTTGTAATTATTATAATTATAAGGCCAAGCAACACTAGAAGAAGTTTGATTATTTACCACGACATAGACCATACTGCCAGTCGTAATTCCATAAGTAGTGGAACTAACCGTGGCCGAAAGATATCCACTCGAATTGGTGGTACCAAGATACTGCGATTGCGTTCCATAACTATTGTTTTGATAATACAAAATCACGCTAGCATAGGGGTCACCGGACACGGTAATAGCCACCGAATCACCGCTTCCCGTTACCGAAACTGACAGTGTCGGGATCATGGCATGAGCCACCAGCGAGACTGAAAAAAGACCCAAGACTAGCCCGGACACAGCACCAAACCGTAAAAATATTTGCTTCATATTTTTATTAATACAAGTTAGCCCCGACGCTTGGGTCGGAGCCCCGACTGAAACGTCGGGGTTAATATCTTTCTTATACACCTTCTTCTTGCTAAATACAAAGGGTGAATAAGTCTATTTAGAAACCTCTAGAAGTTGAAGACCATTGACTTTGAGATATTTAGAAACTCCCACCGAAGGATCAGCTGAATACGATTCATTCGGTTTTCGCTCGGAATAATTTACGATAATCTGACTATTCCGAAATTCAGTGGTTTGAGGAGCAATACGGTCACCCAAGAAAATAGCATTGGTGCCCTTGTATCCGTCAGCCGTTTTGATAGCGACAACAACGTAATAAAACACGCCAGTGCCACCCCCGCTTTGAGTTAAGATAAAAGTAACGTCTTCTTTTCCATCATTATTAAAATCCCCTCTCGCTTCATTCCCAAAATATTCTGTCGTGACGGTTTTTGCAGAATCGGGTGCCGCTACGGTTTCCGTTGACCCATTTTTTAACAATATTTCCTGACCTTCTATTTGATAAGCAATGTTTTTATAATCACTCACAGTCTGGGCCGGAATCGAAGTCGAAGTCGGCGCTAAAGAGGTCTTCCCGGCAAATTTTGCCACACCAATAGCAAAGGCGACAATAAGAACTATGATGAATATAATCTTTTTCATATATTAATTATTATCCCCTCTGTTCGGGTTGGCCACCCCGAATTTTACGATATTGTTCTGTATATTGGTCAAGAATTTTTTCGACTTCATGATTTGGAATTTCTAACCGAAGAAGCTCGATGCCATTAATAGTATCGTATATATCATTTTTTGTTTCTATTTTGTATAACGCATCTCTCCAAAGAATGGCCTTTTCATATTCACCCGCTTTAACTGATTTTTGTTCTAGACCTTTAAGCATCGAAATAAATGCTTCATATACTCCCTTTTCTACTCCACCTTTTTCAAGAGTACGCTCTTTGAATGGAATACGGACCGCTTGTTTATGATTTTCCATCATTTCATAAATCTTTCCCGTTCTTTTCCATTGGAATGCCGTTGAAACGATCTTTTCGTATAACGTTGATGCTTTTGAAAGATCCGTGCTCGAAACAAGGGGTACACTTCTTATTACAGACAAGTTGGTATAAGCCCCTCGCTCAATTTCTTCTAGGCTCCACCATGGCTGTGCAGATGCCCACCAAAAATGATCGCTTGCAAGGGCTTGATCCATTTGCCCTCTAATAGAATTATAATTTGAATCTAATATATCCATTGAATATACTGATTTCAGGGCCAAATTAACCAACTCCCATTGCCATGTATTAATAATATTATCCGGATTGGACCACGATAAAAACTGGACTCCCCTCTCTATATCAGCTTCACTCGATGCCCAAGTTGCTGAAATAGGTTCAATAAGATTTATTACTTTATATTCCTTAATCAATTCTGATATTTTTACAAGCTGAAATTCTGGTAATTCAAAAATGCTAAATAAAAGTTTCTCAAGACCGGGTCGATGATGACCGAACGTTTCTCCATCCATGGCCGTCAAAAGATACCTGCTATTTTTATTTTCTTCACCGAGTGCCTCAATTAATGAATCACCTGAACGCACCATAGAACTCATAATGAGATTACTTGGACGTCTTTCTCTAAATACCACTTTTAAATTTGTATTTTTAATACCATGTACTCCATCATAAGTTAATTGATCAGTCTTCCCATTAAAACTTATTTCATCCAAAATAATCCACTTAAATTCTAGATCAGAAACTACCTTTCCCACCAGAGGACTATATGCCATTTCAGGTGGAAAAAAACCAGTCGGAGCATAATCGCGACCCAAATACTTTTTAAGAGTTTCTGTGTTGGCTTGAATTTGTCGAATAATTTCTTTTTCCTCTAAAAACGGCAACAGTGCATGATATTTCGCTGAACCTGTAATTTCAAGTCTCCCTTGCTTGACAAGCTCCTTTATCATATCAATGACGTCTGTATATCCATACTTATCAAATATTTCAAACAGAGCACCAGTGATATTGAATGTCAATCGAACATTTGGGTGCTCAAGTATACCTTTGAGAATTGGGATATAACTTTGATTAGTTACCGCCTTGAGAATATCTGGTTCCTGACCGGCCGGTTGATAGATGTGTAAAAAATTGGCCCACTTCATAGAGGATTAGTTACTCGTTCGTTTGTTGAGTATGCAAGGTAATCGCCTTCTCAAATAGTTGGCCGTACTCTTTGGCTGAATTGGCCCACGAGAAATCGGACTTCATGCCTTGACGCTGAATTTCTTGCCACACCTTGGGGTAACGATACGTTTCTATCGCGCGCACAACCACACCAAAAAAAGAATACTGGTCAAATGATTCAAAAACAAAACCTGTTCCTTTTTTAGTTTTGGGATCGTAATCAATAACACTATCAGCTAGACCACCGGTTTTTCGAACCAGCGGAACGGTGCCATAACGCATCGCTTCCATTTGGGTCAAACCGGATGGTTCAAATTTTGAAGGAATTAAAACAACATCGGCGCCGGAAAAAATTCGATGGGTAAGAGTATCATCAAAGTTAAAATGGCCGGCCACATTTTGAGGATATTTTTTGACCAAATCTTGAAAAAATGAGACGAGATTACCATCACCCGACCCTTCAATCACAAGCTGAATATCAAAATTGCGCAATAATGGCTCGGTTGTTTCCAAAAGAAGACTGAATCCTTTCTGGTCAGTCAAACGAGAAACAATACTAAAAAGAGGCACTTCTGGTCGGATAGGCAAATTGAACTCTTTCTGTAACGCTGATTTATTTTCTAAACGTTTTTCCAGACTCTTGCTATTATAATTTTGAACCAAGGCCGAATCAGTTTCGGGATTGTAGACCTCGTAGTCGGTGCCGTTCAGTATCCCAAAAAGGCATAACCGTCTTTCTTTGAGTAAATCATCCAATAGTTCACCAAATTCGGGCGTGGTAATTTCATTGGCATACGTCGGAGAAACGGTATTAACCACATCAGCATACATAATTCCTCGACGCATAAAATTCAATTTGGCCAATCTGGGATTATCAAAAGCGGGAATTTCTTCTTGGCCAGAATCGTAATCCATGTCACTCACAAAATGGGGATCAAACATGCCTTGATAAACAATATTGTGGATGGAAAAAACAACCGCAATTTTTGACAACACGGCGTCGTTTTTATAATCAGTGTGCAGATAATTGGATATCAAACCCGTGTGCCAATCCGCCGCCACAATGACATCGGGTTGCCAAGATGATTGTTTTAAAAATTCCAGCGTTCCTTTGGCCAGAAGGGCCCAGCGGACGTGGTCATCAGTATAGCCATACGGATTGGCTCTCTTTTCATAATATTCCATATTCTCCAAAAAATAGGCTAGTGTCTCGCCCTTCTCGTTTTCGTGACGCAACACATTAGAAACAAAAAGCCCATTCGGGTCGTTTTCTGGCCGGATGGGCTTGAGGTCTTTCATCTCCATCTTCAAAGAAAATTTATTCACGTCCATACTGGCGTATTTGGGCGCCATTATGCGCGCATCATGGCCCAGTTCTCGCAATTTTTTGGGTAAGGCCCGCAAGACCTCGCCTAATCCGCCCACTTTACTATAAGGCGCCGCTTCCGAGGCCACAAATAAAATCTTGAGTTTCTTGTCTTTTGTCATGTTTTAATTATACCCTTCTTTCTTATATTCTCCTACTTAAATTCAAAAATCTAAAAGTGTGCGGCCTAGATCCTCGACTGCTTTTTCCCATTCAGGAGTTGAAGTATCAACATCGGCAACAAATTCAATGGGCAGTTTTTTTAAAATCCACGCTCCCCCTTTTTCCGCGTTCCATTCATAATGATAGGGGGTTCGACGCCATATTTCTTTGATTTTTATTACTGCTGGTTTGTAATTGCTAGATTCTTTGCTAGACGCACCTTCAAAAAATTCCCCCAACTTCTTGTTGTTATTAATAATCCTTCCGATGGCCAAATCAATATCCGAATGAATTCTGATAAAGACCAAACGGGCCCCGACTTGTTCAACTTTTTCCTGTATGTTTTCTCGCTTATTAAAATCAATGTGGTCACTGTCAATAATCACATTTCCTCCATTTTTAACCACAAATCGCCCGCCCGCTTCCGTAATCGCCCGAACTTGAAACCCATACGACTCCCCGCGTTTCCGAAGTTCAACTCGTATTTGGTCGCCTTGAATAATAGTTGCGCCGATTAACGGGGCCAGCTTTTGAGCAACTGAACTTTTACCAGAACCGACCAAACCAACCAGCGCCACAACAACAGGTTGAGCCGTTTTTCGTTTATCAATCTTAAGAGAATTGATAAAAGATTCTTGGACTTCCAAAGCTGTTTTTGAGAGACTTTCTTCGGCCATACTTCATGTGATGATTTAGAACTAATTCTAACAAGTATCCAAAGCAGTTTCAATGGGCTTTAGTTATTCGAGAATTAAGTCCATACTGACTTATATGATTAAAAAATCAAACCTAATTGTTACCTTCCTTATTATTGTCGCCCTAATCGGCGCCGTAATTTTATATAAAACAAAACAACCATTTTCTGATATTCCGGGTTATACTCAAAAACCCACGCCTTCCACAATATCTGGAACTTCTTCACCAAAACCATCTCCAACCACTACAAACTCCGCCACTTTTTCGCTCAAAGTGCCTTTCACACCTCAAGCGCCAACCGGCAACTGGGATCAACTTCATAATGAAGCTTGCGAAGAGGCCAGCGCCATTATGGCCGCGGCTTATTTTTCTGGCGATACAAGAACCAAAATTCCCGCCACCGAAGTGGAGGCCCAAATAACGGCTTTAACTAATTGGATGCAAACGCACTTTGGTTATTCACTGGATACCACAACTGCCGAAACCGCCGAAATGATTCGGTCGTTCTACCACCTCAACGCCGTCGTTATTAATAATTACACTGAAAAAGATATCAAAGACGCTCTGAACGCGAATAAATTGGTCATCTTGCCCGTG